>Ga0163108_10000686_pt1 | contig 25136 bp, 16 predicted proteins | sample Fk1155metaG_FD_109644 | JGI IMG/M metagenome (GOLD analysis project Ga0163108, IMG submission 109644) | Marine microbial communities from the Central Pacific Ocean - Fk160115 155m metaG | ecosystem: Environmental > Aquatic > Marine > Oceanic > Photic zone | place: The Central Pacific Ocean...
GCCATAATTAATTTTTCCATGCCATCGCCTGAAAGCTCCAAATCAATGGCATTGCCTGAACCAGCAGATTGACTTTGAAACGAAATCTCTGAAGTCGCTGGTATAGGGCCCGTCAATTTCCGCCACTCAGCAGCTAGCTCCCTAGCGGAAATTGATCTTTCTGATCCCGCTAAAATCTCAAGAGCCACTTCACCCAAATTATCTCCAGTCGGAGTAACTGGAGTAAACCCCGTCTTAAAGGGCTGACTGCCAACCGTAGCCAACATATTAATAATTAATGGCCTCCCTGAACCATTTAAATACTTTTCATTAAGTTTAATTGCAGCCTTTTCAATACGCTCAACCGCATCTGAAGTTGTTTCAAAAGCAACCCCTTCGACCATCTTAACTTTTGCTGAAATAATTTCTGCTTCAACTTCAGGAAAAAATTCCCATTTAATTCTCTCCCCTTTTACTAGTCCTATAGCAATAAAAAATAGAGCTACAAAAATAGTAATCACCACATACCTTGATCCAAGGGCCAATTTAAGGATTGGTCTATAAAATTTATCAATAAACGTTTCCATTCCCTGAGCCACTTTACGTTGCACTTTTAATATTGGGTTGCGGCTCCCTTCATTATTAGAAGGCTTTAGCAAAGCAAGGTGAGCAGGAAGAATAAGCTTAGATTGAATTAGAGAAAAAAGCAGAGTAGGGATCACAATCCACGGAATGTTTCTCCAGATCTTTCCGCTAACACCACTAATTCCTAGCATTGGAGTAAATGCAACTGCAGTTGTCAAAACACCAAAAATGACAACTACTCCAACTTCATGAGTTCCTCTCCAAGATGCGTCCCTTGGATCTTCCCCATTCCTAATGCGACGATACACATTTTCACCAACTACAATAGCATCATCAACTACAATTCCTAACACTAGTATAAATGCAAAAAGGGTAATCATGTTAATCGAAATACCCGTGGTCGGCATCATCCATATAGCTCCAGCAAAAGAAATAGGAATACCAATAGTTACCAAGGCAGCTAGACTCGGCCGAAGAAATAATGATAAAATAACAAGAACCAATAAGAGGCCCCACAATGCATTCTTCCTAAGTAAATCAAGGCGGCCCTGAAGATATTGGGAATTGTCATTCCAAATCTCAACATAAACACCTTCCGGAAGTTGGGTGCGAATCTCCTCTAAATATCTTCTTGCCGATTCCGCTATCTCCAAAGTGTCTTCATTACCTACCCTATAAATCTGTAAAGCTGCAGCATTCTTACCATTAAAACGACTAATCAGATCAACGTCTTCAAATTCATCCAATATCGTCGCAATATCACCTAGGAATACCACTGTCCCGTCAGTCCTAGTAATAACAGGGATCTTCTCAAATTCGTCTGAGCTGTATCGCTTAGATTCAGCTTTAATGAGTATCTCCCCAGCATCGGTCCTAACTGCTCCACCTGGAAGATCAATTGAAGAAGCCCTAACAGCATCCGCGACTGCTGCAAAAGTGATCCCATATGCCCTCATCGTATCTTCTGAAAGTTCAATTGAAATTTCATATTTCCGTAAGCCGGAAAGCTCCACCTGACTAACTCCACCAGATCCACGAAATGACGAAGTTATTTTGTTAAGCCAGTTACTTGGTTTTGGTGGTTTATATGTCAAGATTCCATCGCGTATCTTTTCTGCGTATCCACGAAGAGTTCTCTCATCAGTATCGGCCGATATTGCAACAGTCAGGACCTGATTTTTAATCAATACTTCTTCATATAGTGGGGATTCAGTATTCTCTGCAAAATTCTCGATTGCATCAATTCGAGTCTTAATATCATCAAGAACATCTCGAACATTTGATTCGCTAGAAACCTCAACATAAACGACCCCAATTGAATTAGCAGCTGTGGAGCGCATGATGTCAATCCCCTCAACGTCACGTATTGCCTCCTCAATCGGTATACATATACCTTTCTCTACTTCTTCCGGTGTAGCGCCAGGATAAGGAACACTGACTGATACAACATCTGTAGAAGTTTCTGGGAATATTTCTTTTTTAAGCTTAAACCAAGTAGTGATGCCTGCGATCAAAATTGCAGCCATAATAAAATTGGCAGAAACATTGTTTCTTGAAAACCAGCGGATTAAATTCCTCATCTGATTATTCTTTATATTTCTCAGTCAAATCACCGATGATCATTGGGTCACATTTTTACTGGGATTAACTTCCATTCCGTTAATAACATTTAAAATTGGAGTTGTTGCTATTCTTTCGCCGTTCTCTATACCATTTTTAACAATCACTTTATTGCGCTCCGTTCTAATAACTACCACTTCTCTAGAAGAAACTTTATTGTCAGAGCCAACGATAATAATCTTATTTTTCCCGTACAATGCCTTACGCGGTAAGGCATATACATCCTTTAGTTTTTTTCCACTAATTTTCGCATTAAGAAATAATCCCGAAGAAAGAAATTTATCTCCCTCGACAGCATTAACATTCGCAACAAAAAAGACTGACTGACTGGACTGGTCTACTTGACCTTCAGTTCTTAGCAACTCTCCTCTCCATTTATAAACCACACCTGCAATTTTAGCTTCAAGCGTTAACGGAGCTCCCGCTATAACATCTATAAAAGCATAATCTTCTAGGGAAACAGGTAACCTTAATTCGAAATCATTGGCACTGTCTACCGCCGCAGCAGCTGATCCCGCAGCCAAAGTCGAACCTAATTCAACTAATGACTCCCTAATTTGACATTTATAAGGGCTGCGAATCTTAGTCCGATCAAGATCGCGTGCCGCTTTTTCAAATCCAGCCTTAGCAGAAACAACTTTTGCTAGAGCGCTTTGCATTTGTGGCTTCCTAAGAACAAGATCATTAGGGGTCCCATCACCACCAAGAGCCTTCCAATCAATTAGTGCTTGTTTTGCGAGAGCGCTTTCCTTTTCCAGAGCCAGCTTCGCATCAGCTAAAACTGAAGCCGCTTGGGATTCAGTCGCTTCATAATCTGCCATATCAATCTCCAAAATAATTTCTCCTTTATCAAAATATTCACCCACTTCAAATTTTGGAGACACTGCAACTACTTTACCGGCAACCTCAGCTGCAAGGATGGTAGAACGTTTTGGTTTAGTAACTCCCTGAGATTTTATTATGACATCATAATCTGAAACTTCAGCCTCCCATATATCAACTGTGGGAATGTACCTAATACGTTCTTTAATTTCCGCAACGGGCTTTGTCAAAACGAGACCAAAATAGACGAACGCAGCGATCGTTCCTATAATTATAATCAGTATTATTTGAGCCGATTTTTTCATGGTTTATTTTTTAATATTACCACCCAGTGTTAAATGTAGATTAATACGATTCTCTAACCTGATTCGACGCATCTCAAGAACTTGTGAGCTAACACTTAACATTTGCCTCTGAGTTAACAGTAAATTTGTTGAAGTTCCAATGCCTCCCCGGTATTCCTCAACAGAGCGTTTATACGCTTCAATAAGATTATCTTCAGCAAGCACCAAAGCATTCCACCTATTTCTTAAAATAACCTCATTATCAAGACAAGTCTCAACTTCACGCAACGCTTCTAACACCTCACTCTGATAATCTATATATGCTTCAGTTTTCATTATCTGACGAAGTTTCACATTAGCCAAAACTTCGCCAGCTCTAAAAAAATGCTGACCTGCTTGACCTCCAATATTCCATACACCAAATGCTGAGTCAGTCAGGTCTCTTAATTTTTCACTCGTTGTGCCTCGGCTACCGGTAAGAGAAATTTGTGGAAAAAGAGCTAACTTAGCCTCTTTAATGCGTCTGTCCGCAGCTGCCAAACGGCGCTCAGCTGCGATTATATCGGTACGTCGATTTAATAAATCAGAAGGAATGCCTGGGGGAGGCGGGGGCGGCATCCTTGGAAGACCTCCTGACGCTTTTATAATACCCCCAGGATAACGTCCTAAGAGAATTTCCAATTGCCTAGCAGCCGCTCTAACTTGCGCTTTTCGTTGTTCTAATAATGCCACTGCAACCTCAACGTCGGAGGCTGCTAATCGAATTTGTGAAGCGGCTCCATTTCCAGCATCAAATGCATCCCTTAACATGCGTTGAGTTTTTTTGAAGCTAGCCAAACTTCGCTTTGCAAGCTCTTCCTGCTCTTTGGCTCCGAGTAAAGCAAACCATATCTTTGCTGTTTGACCGGCAAGAGAAGATTTGAAGCCTCTTAGCTCACTTGAAGAAGCCTCAAATTCTGCAATTAATGCTTCCTGGCCTGCCCGCATTCTACCCCACAAATCAATTTCCCAATTCATATCTAAAGACATTCCGTAACTACTAAAAAGAGACTTTGAAACTCTAGGCCTTGCCTCAGATGATTCTTGATCTCCACCAAAAGGAAAACCTAAAAAAGATCGCTCAGTACGAGCACCTCCTAGACCACCACTGAACTTTGGATATTTTTTAGAAGCTGATATCTTAGCATTCGCAGCAGCTCTTTGAACATTGGTGGCAGCTTTTTTAAAATCCCAATTATTTAAAAGGACTTCTTCTATCAATTTTTCTAATTTCCCGTCCTTGGAAATCTCCTTAATCCAATTCGTATCGGAATCAATGACATCCAATTTACTTTGATATGATGAAGGTAATTTCAATTCTAAGGGCTCCTTCATCTTGGGAGGGGATTTTGCAATGCACCCTGAAAAAATCAATACAACGAATATTAAAGGCACAGAAAAAAAATAGACTCTATTAATTCTCAACCGTTTCATCTTTATTTTAAAATGCCAGCCGACATACCAGCAGAAAGGAATTGGACTAATTCATCCCGAAGACTATCAAGTGATGATATGTCACAACGTCCCTCAGAGATTATTACAAGTTTATCATAATGAAACAATGAATGCGCCATGGCTCCAGCCATGAACATAATTCTCATATGCGCCACATCCGAATTGATCCATGGGCATACTAATCTTAAAGCATCAACAAATTTTGCTAGCACTTCAGGAAATTGACGCAAGACTAAACTAGTGATTCGCTCATCACGTGATGCAATGCATCGACTCATTAATTTGCAGAACCTCTGATCTTCTTCATCTCCACGCGAAGCGGCTTCAATGACTGGGTCAATGAATGCCTCCACTATGGATTGGCATGCCGCAGATCCCTCTAAATTTATCTGTTTTAGCAACGCCAACCTTCTTTGATTCACTGGACGAACTAATTTCTCCACTACAGCAACTATCAGTTCTTCTTTAGATCCAAAGTGATAATTAACTGCAGCAAGATTAGCCTCAGCATTCTCGGTTATTAGCCTTAATGAAACTGAATCAAAACCACTCTCGGCAAACAACCGCCCAGACACATCCAACAGCCGCATTTTGGTGGCTGTTGCTGATGCAGAAATTGACTCTCGCTCAGTTATAGGCACTAATTTAGGTAATTAGCACATATTTAATAGCAATTCAAACAAACGTTTAATTGAGTTGCTTTATTACCATTCACTAATTTTCATCTTATCTTGATCTTGAAACTGTAATCCTCTTCAAGAATTAATTAATCTCCAACTACAAATAAATCGAATCATGGACAATTTCTCCTGGGAAAAAAAATTTTTAACTACTTTCAAATCAAGCATTGAAAAATACCGGTCTGGTGATCAAAACTTGGATAAGTTTTTTTCTGATGAAGAGCTAAAGTATTTAAGCTCTATAGGGTATAAGCCACGCGAATTCTTTGATTTTGTTGAAGATTATTGTGATGTTGGCGCACCAAGCATTGAAACTGCAATGCTCATTGCTGCTGCTAGGAGAGATTACTTCTACACCATCCAAAAGAAAGAAATAAGCACCAATGAAATCACATCAAAAGATCTGCCGTCTCGTGATTCGGAATTAGAAGATATATCATGGCTCCCAAGGATTATAACAAAAGCCCGAGCCAAGCTACGAGGTGAACTACATCCAGATGTAATGTATTCTTGCCAAGGAGATATGAATTTTCTTCAGACTCATGATATTCATCCGGCAGATTTTCTTCGGGTCGTCTGGGCTGCCGGTGAAGATGACAACAAAATCATCTCATATGTAAAAACCGAATGATTTTATGGATCTCTCAATTTACCATTTAATCCGATAATTTTAATGGTTCCACTTTGCCCCCAAGGATCCGTAAATAAAAGAATTTGCCGAATATTTCTCTTTTGGAGTTCACTGATTTTAGATGAATCCAACTCTTTATCAAGAATAGGCTCAAATACGAAATCTTCCCAAAAGTTGTGATGCCCAGGTCGGTAAGTTTGCGAAAAATATCCCTTCAGAATAATCGGCTCAGCAGTTAACCCAGTAATTATTGTCTGAACCCATTTTTCTAACGGAGACGTATATCCAGCAGTTGGCCCCTTTGGATAAGGCGGCCAGTAAAATCGAGTTTCAATTGAAACTCCTCCTTCTGAAAAAGATCGAGTCTGCAACATACTGCCCTCTTGCGCCGGATCAGATGGGTGTCCGGATACAAGTTTAACAGTATCGTTTTTTGTAGTGCTTTCATTGACCCCACCAAATCCAGAATTATAAATAGGAACAAAGCTCCTGTAATCCGCACCTAGGAAATAATTAATCTGAGAGAGACCACGAACTGGATCCTTTTCATATTCAGTAGGATTAGGCATTTGACCATCAATCCAGTAGCTAACCTGACCATGCTCACTATTCCAATTCCACGAATCTCGGGCATAACTCTGATTACCCGATTTGCGCATTCTAAACCGATGATTAGACCAATCCAATGGCTTTCCATTAATGTTTTTTGTGTCGCCATTAAGAGCAATTTCAACCTCTGCTTCAGCAATAAATGAGTTCCTTTCCGCTTGAGGGTTCACCCACCGATTTTCGCCCTTCATTCTCCAAAGGGACTTAAGCCTATGGTTGCCCATCACCGTTCCATATTCACCCTGAAAAACCATCAACTCCGATAACGATCCAATTATTGAGATATCTTCAGACCCACTACTTGAGTTCATTGGGATTTCTCGAATTTGTTTTATGACAATCTCACCATCACGAATCTTCTTGTATTCAAATTCGAGATGTGGTTCCTGATTTTCTGGAAATCGCTCTATGTATGTCTGACTAATTTGATAGAACATCTCAATCATTGAAAGATAATCCTCTTCCCAATCCATGACAGCATCATCGCCTAACAATAAAAGAGATGAGCGTTGCTGTAAGTTTACTCCTTCATAATTTGATGCGCCTCGATACAAATACCCATTAACAACTTCAGGGATTGCTCCACCTTCAGGATTAGTAACAGACACAGCTCCTTTTTGAGTAACCATGCTGATATCCACCCTAGTGCTTCTACCACTCAGACCTCGAACAAGCGTTGCAACACCATTCGCTATTTCAATTTCATCAGGGAATGAATGATGAACTAAAAGTGCCATGCCGACTTCAGATTCATTCACTCCATGCCGAAGCCTCTCCAGATAGGCATTTAAATTATAGAAGCTAGCGTAGACTTTGCGAATAGCTCGGAATACTCCCCTCTCGTTCGGTTCACCGGAATCACAATGAGAAGGACCAGTATCGTTATTATCAGTATCATCAAGAACACAGCCACTAAAGCTATCGTAAAGTCCAGCCCCTACAAAGTACCTCGTATCCTCAACATTCGTGCTACTTCGGAAACGGATTTTTCCGTTTGGAGAAAACCCGGAAAGCTCATTAAGAATGGCTGACTTTTGTTCAACAGAAAAATCCGAAGCTTTTACGATAATATTTCGAATATCCCGAAGAGCTTTATCAAGACCAGCTATATCGGTTGGCCATGACGAAAACGGCTCAATTCTGAAATTAATTTCCTCCCTAAGAGTTTTATCACCCATCGGCTGGTCCATGAATTGATCCCAAAGATCAAAAGTAAATGCAATAGCTTCAGGAGAATTATTTGGAATCGCCCTACGTAAAAATCCAAAATTTGCAGCTTTGCCTCCTATATAACGACTGTCCGAAGGCCATACCTTGGACAAATCTTTAATAGTGATAGCTCCCTTAGAAACCTTACTATTAACATCCAGCTCAGGAGCTTTCTTTAGCTCAAGAATTTCATTGAGATAGGGATCTGAGACACTGGAAGCATCAAGAGTCTCTATACTGCAACTCCCCCAATAACCACTGGAGGTCCTTAAAAGAGTTAAAGAATCCACCAAACTCATCGCTTTTACCCGCCCGACTGGATTCTTTATGTAAGCAAACGGTATCCCATAAGACTGAGCGAGTATTGAAACATGAGAATTGGGAGTAGTCGGTGAAAGCGTAAGAATACCTGCAACGTAAGGAACTTCAGCAGGGACAAAGTCTGTGAGCAAAATATCTGTGGGTTGAAGCTCACCACTTAAGTAAGCAGCATTAATTTCATCTGACTGAATATACTTTAATCTACCAATGGCCCACCCAGGAACATAGCAACCGCTCTGACCGGACCACCGGTCAGGATTTGCAATAGTAATATTATTTTCCTGATAATACTCTGCATCGGCTTGGATGGAAGATGCATGAGCAGCAACAGGCATTAAGTACCCATCCCAATCCTGAACTCCATTGATCGAATTTCCAACGGTCTCAAAAAGAAACTTCATCATTTCTTTAGGATATAAATCCTGACCTATAAACTGCACAGCATATTCCTTAGAGTATGGCGCAACTAGAACTGCTCCCAAAATAGCTTTTTGGCTCCCAAGATATAACGTCGCATCATTAAACTCTTCAGCTGTCATACCTCTGAATGGCTTTAATCGATCCTTGGCAAAATCGTAATGAAAGAGATATTTTCTTGAATCCTGGAAATAAACCCGATTTGAATCGTCAGTTAAAATAACAAACTTTACCCACTTAACGACTTCAAAAGATTCCCCTAAATTTTCTGAAAGAAAAGGTTCATCAGGGAAGCCTATACTTCCCTTCCATGAGCTATGCGAAACAATCCTAGGGCGAACTGATTCCACAACTCTAAATAATCTCCGTTGATCAGAATTTGGTACGGGGAAACTCCATTCATTTTTTCCGCTATCTGAAGTTAATAAAGTCCAGGGGTTATAATCACTTTTAAATTCAATCCTCTGAGACTTTTCTGAACTTCCTAAAACTTTTAAAACTAACGCTTTTGAACCATTTTCCACATCAAGAAAAGGAACTTCATCTGCCCTAACTAAAAGATCCTTAGAAGAAAAAAAATAAATACAAAGGAAGCAAATAATGAAGTGTCTCCAACCTCTCATCAGTAACATATCTTATAATCTGCGATTACACATTAATTAAACATTACTATCGCAAGAAATTGATTACAAAATCAGAAAATCACCGCCAGCGCAAGTTGCTCCAAAGCATTAATTCCCCATCAAAAACAAATTCCCCATCAAATTTTTTTCCTGATAACATACCCGGAAGCCAAAAGGTATCATCTGCCCACATCTGATCATATGGTATTTCATCATGCCTACACCAAAAAGGCTTAGCCTCAGTAGTTTCAGAGGGATTCCCTTGAAATATAGAAGTGCAATACACAGTGCAATGTAATGCCAAACATTTATCATCAACAAATTGGAAACGCAAAATTCCCATTTCCATAGGCGAATCGACTTCAATCTTTACTTCTTCTCGGACTTCTCGAATTGCCGCCTGTTCGGCCGTCTCTCCCTCCTCTATTTTCCCGCCAGGCGCATTAACTTTTCCAGCGCCCAAGCCAGTTTTTTTATGAATTAATAATACTTCTTTTCCTTTTAAAATAAAAAGAAGGACCGCACGCATATTAGGATCCCAAGTTGACCAATCAATCTTATCTGGGCAGTCTCTGTAATCAACATTTCCATTTCTGATGAAACTATCCATCCCGTTATCAAATTAAATTAATTGGTATATGGAATAGACCCGTTTAATTATTCACTCTTAGATAAGGCTCGAGCCCGTTCTATGGCTCGAATCAACCCCATGGCTTTGTTGACAGTTTCATTGTATTCATATTCAGGATCTGAATCAGCAACAACACCTGCCCCTGCCTGAACATAAGCTTTACCGCCTCTAACAACTGCTGTTCTCAAAGCAATGCATGAATCGTGGTTCCCATCAAATCCGAAATACCCTATTGCCCCAGAATAAGCACACCTCTTACTCTTTTCTAATTCATTAATTATCTCCATTGCCCTTACCTTTGGAGCGCCACTCACTGTCCCCGCTGGAAATGTTGCCCGCATCACGTCGTAAGCTGTTTTCCCATCCGCCAATTTCCCACTCACATTAGATACAATATGCATCACATGACTATATCTTTCTACAATCATGAAATCGTCCACGCTAACACTTTCATATTCTGAAACTCTGCCAACATCATTCCTAGCCAAATCTACAAGCATTATATGTTCTGCACGCTCCTTAGGATCGCTAAGAAGCTCCTCCGCCAAAGCGTCATCCTCTTGTGAAGTTTTCCCTCTCCAGCGAGTCCCTGCAATTGGCCGGATATCTATTTTTTGACCAATTGCACGAACATGAACTTCCGGAGAACATCCCACCAGAGATAAATCCTTGCCAAGCTGTAAACAAAACATATATGGGGAGGGATTCACAGATCTCAGAGCCCTATATAAATCAATAGGCTCTCCATCATATTCGACTTCAAACCGTTGTGATGGAACGATCTGAAAAGCATCGCCCGCATGAATATATTCCTTGGCCTTGTTAACCATTTCACAATATTCATCCTTAGTGGTATTGCTCTTTGAAACTACTGGCTCATTAACAACACCTTCAATTAAAGGGCAAAAAGTGGCCTGTTCATTTAACTTTCTGGCAATCTCATTTATTTCTTCTTTTGCCCGCGTGTAAAGAGAATTTAAGTCATCTTTCTCATCTATAAATACATTGGAGACTATCAATAATTTACGAAGACGGTGATCAAATATTATAACGGTCTGCGCAATCATAAAAAGCATATCCGGCAAATCCAATTCATCTGGTGGAGCTTCAGGTATGCTAGTTTCAAAATATCGCACCGAATCATAAGAAAGGTAACCAACTGCTCCCCCATAAAAAACAGGAAGCTCTGGCCCTGGAACAGGTTGGTACCTACTCATGAATTCTTCTAATTCGCATAAAGGGTCGCCAGATTTACTCTCAAACTCTTTAGACTTATCATTCTCGGAAACCTTAACCTTTGTGCCGCGCGCTTCAATGATCGCCCTAGGGTTACTTCCTATGAAAGAATATCTTCCTGCTCGATCCGTGCTTTCGGCGGATTCAAGTAAAAAACTATGGAACCCATCTGAAATCTTGTGAAAAGCGGAAAGGGGAGTCTCGTAATCAGCAGTTAACTCAGCATACACAGGCACAAGATTACCTTTCGAAGATCGGCCTTCAAAAATCTCAAATGAAGGAGTTAGCGGAATATCACGCAAGTTACAATGTTTGTTAAAGTTATGCTCTACTTACTTTCGATTATCATTTAAGTATATCAATGAGCAAATATATAAAATTGCTCTACAAAAAATCATCGCATTCATTTAATCAAATAAAGTGAATTCACCTTGAGAATAATCTCCCCTTTTATCAAATTGAGCATCCTCTTCACCAAAACCTTCAACCGTAAAAGGGCCACTAACTTGATCTCTTTTTGCGCAAATTACCTCCACTCCACTTATTCCCTTCATTGACAAAGCCAAGATAATCTCAGCTTTTGCAATTTTAGGAGAATTACAATCTTCACTCAGGTGAGCGAGAACGACCCTCTCTAATGAGCCTTCCCTTGCTATCGATCCTATAAGCTCTGCCGCTTGCTTATTTGAAAGGTGCCCATGACGTGATGCTATCCTTTGCTTTAATGACCAGGGCCTTCGCTCATCATTCTGAAGCAAGGTCTCATCATAATTTGCTTCTATAAAAATCGTATCAACATCACTCAACGTAGATTTCATGATTTCTGTGACATGGCCCACATCACTAACAAATCCAAATTTTTTCCCATTCTTTTCAAAGATAAATCCCATTGGATCAACAGCATCATGCATGACAGGAAAACCATTTATTAAAATATCTCCTATTGAAAAAGGATCACCGCATTCAATTATGCGCCAAGTTGTAGCGCTACTAACATTCGATGAAAGTGATTCCCTAGTTACTGCATTACAGTAAATAGGAACGTCTAATTTACGACAAAAAACCTCCAGCCCCCTAGTATGATCTCCATGTTCATGTGTTATTAAAATTCCGTCTAACCTGTCAGGATCGACCCCAGCATCTCCTAACCTAATGCGTAATTGTTTAGCACTTATACCTGCATCAACTAAGATAAATGTTTTCCCGGTGTAAACGAGAGCACTATTCCCCGAACTTCCACTACCTAATGAGATAAAACTCAACATTTCTAATAATAAAAATTGTTTTAACTTATATTCCAATCTTTCGCATTTAAATTAAAGGGGTTCTTATAGTATTAATGATAGACATTTGACCATGGAAGATGATTCTATGAGCTTACATCGAATGCAACGCATACTGCATATATTTGTTCGTCTATTTTTTCTATTAGCCGTTATTTTTGGCGTTTGGATTGCCGTATATGCTTATAACGAGGGCTTCACCAAGAAATGGCGAAAACTCATAATGCAAGAATTTGAAAAACGCGGGATTGATGCTGAGATAGAAAAGTTAACGATTGATCCCTTCCAAGGACTCGTAGCAAGAAATGTTAAAATCTATGCCGACAAAAAAAATAAACCCCTTCTCGCATCCATTGATAATATTACACTTGATATAGACCCCATTAAATTATTACGAAAGAAACAATCCTTAAACTCAGTAGAATTTCGTAACGCCGACATTTCAATTCCAATTAACCCCGAAGATCCTGAAAGCAAAAAATTAGAAATCAAAAATTTACAAGCTAAAATAATAATTCCAACCGACATCATCGAAATAAAATATTTCGATGGCCATGTGAATGGAATTCGGATAAATGCAATGGGATCATTGCTCCGATCACAAGAAAGATATGGCAAGATCATTAACCCATCTCTGGCAGAAGGAAAAATCACTTTCATAAAAGAAGGCAGAGAATTAATAGATCGAGTATTAGATGAAATAATTCAGTTAGATTTTAAAAAGAACAACCCTCCTTACATCCAAATTAAATTTTCTAGCGATCTAGACAATCCTTCAACAACTTCAGCAATAGTTATAATTAATGCAAAGGATGTAAAACGTGCAGGATATAAATATAAGAATATCTACGCAAATGCTGAATACATTAATTCTAATATTAATCTTAAAGAATTTAGAATCGATGATAGTAAAGGAACTCTTCTGGGTGACGCTACTTGGTCAATAAACAGTAAAAAAATACCATTTAATTTTAAATCAACTATTGATTTTCAGAGTTTACTCACCTCGTTTGGCAACAGCCCTTTATTAGATGATATTACATTTATCCATTCGCCTCAAATTGAAGCACTGGGTGAATTACATTTAGGAAATTTAAAACTCCCATCTACCCATGACCCTAAATTACAAGTTGAATTAATCGGTACATTTAAATCCGATAGTTTCATTAGCAAAGAAATATTATTCGAAGAAGCGTATGCTGATTTCTCATACAAAAAAAATAAGTGGTATGCAAGAAACCTCACACTCCAACACGCAAGCGGAAGTGCAAATGGAAACATTTTATGGGACACTCTATCAGGCATCCAATTCGATACTGAAATTAATATGGATCCGACTGTTTTTGTTCCATTTTTTGAACAACCACCCAAATTCTTACAACATCTCAAATTTGACGAAAACCCCACAATCCATCTCAGCCTCAAAGGCAAAGGCCCTACAACTAATCCAATAGACTGGAAAACAAAAGGTTACTTCGCCTTAGGCCCCTGCCATTATAAAAAAACTCCCTTAACTGCAGCAACAGGAAAACTACAAATCGATAAAAAAGAAATTATCATTGAAGAGTTTCGTCTCGATCGTGAAGATGGTTATATAAATGGTGAAAAAGCAATCATTGGAGCTACAAATGGACTTGTTCATTTAGATAATATTTCCGGAAAAATATTTCCAAATAAGTTGGCTGCCTATGTTTCACCAAACTTAGCATCTTTTTTAGACCGATATGAGTTCGTAACTCCTCCGAAACTTAAAATTAATGGAATTATTGACACTAAAACAAATGATCAATCGAATTTAAAGGTCTACTTTGATTCAAAAGGTCGAGTATATACCAATCTCTTTAAGAAACAAATACCAGTCGATCAACCTAAAGGTTCAATTCTCCTAAAAGGAAAAGAAATTGCAGTAAACATTGAGAGCAAAATCTTAGAAGGACAAATTTCACATAAAGGACTATGGAAAATGGAAAAGGACCCCAATTTCTATTCCGGAGAAATAATCGCATCCAACATAAATTTTGGCAATCTTGTAAGGCTATTTGAATTACCTACCAAGACAAAAGGCATCCTCAATAGCAATCTACAATTTAAGATTCCCTTAAAGGAACCGATTAAATGGTCAGGATCAGGTTCCGCTTCACTTATAAAAGGAAACATTTTCTCTATACCTATTCTTGGCCCCCTATCACCTATGATCAGTGGTGTTCTTGATCAACCTCGTGCGGGATATAGCGTTGCCCAGTCAGCTACAATCAATTTTTTATCAGATCAGGGAGTTATTAAAATTCTTAATTTTCAGGCCCTTACACCGGGTTTCATTCTTAATGGAAAAGGAACTATCGATAGATTGAACGATAGTTTAGATCTTGAAGCAGAAATGAATGCCCGAGGACCTTTGCGCTTAGTTGGTTGGCCCATATCAAAACTCTTACGCTACAAAGGCGAAGGGACATTAAAGGAACCGAAATGGAACCCTGTTAACTTTTCCATTCCACTTAACATTCTTGCAAATGGAGAGAAGCTGATAAAAGAAAGCAAATTTAACAAACTTATTCCTGAAGCAATTAACATTTTACCCAACGCAATTGATAAAAGCTTAAAAGCAATTGAGACTTTACCTTTACCAGGAATATCACCAAAGAAAAATAGGAGCCCCCAATAATTTTCAGCAATTATTATGCGCTCATTAATCATTCACAGAATTAATTACTTCGCGAAGTTTTGCTGATATCGTTTGAATATCAAAGGGCTTGGATAATATCCCAGAAAACACAGGCTCACCTTTTGGCTCCGAAGTATTAACCAAATCCTCCGAATTGTAGCCACTGCAAGATATAATTTTCGCATCAGGATCAATGTCTAAAATTTGTTGAGCCGCTTCTTTACCGTTAATTCCACCTGGCATCGTCATATCCATCAACACCACCACGAAAGAATTTTCAGTATGAAGCCTGCGACGATATTTTGTTACACTTTCAGATCCTGAATTGGCGCACTCAACCTCATAACCAAGAGCTAATAACAATTTACTAGAGGTATCTATAATTGCTTCATCATCATCTACCACCAGCACAGACCCACAACCAGTATAGACTTTATTCTCTATTAGATCTTGCTGCACAATTTCAATTGTACCAGTAGCAGGCAAATAAACTTTAAAGCTCGTACCCTTATCTTTAATTGAGTCAACAGTTATGGCCCCTCCATGTTCTCGTATTATTGCTTGGCAATTTGAAAGTCCCAAACCACTGCCACTCGTTTTTGTTGTGTAAAGTCTATCAAATATTTTACCCAGATCCTCCTCAGAAATTCCGCACCCATGATCAATTACTTCCAGTTGTAAATATTCCCCACTGTCCAATCCCTCAACACAATGTCCTGTCAGTACAATATTGTTAAGATTGACAAAAATTGTTCCAGAATCATGCATCGCATGCATCGCATTAATGATCAGATTGTTAATTAGTTGAAAAATTTGTGACCCATTAACGTTAGCTGACCACACACCTTCCTGAATAGACACTTCACAATGAGCCCCTGAACCCGCAGTAGACATGCGAGCAGCCGAAGTTAAAAGCTCCCCAATACCTGTTTCTTCCCTATGACTCTGACTAGGACCTCGCGCTTGAGATAAAAGATCTTTCGCTAAATCTTTACCTTTGCTAGAAGCCTCAAGCGCATCATCTATACCTGACAGTATAGAAACATCTGTAACGGATTGACGAACAAGAGATAAATTAGCAACTATGGTTGTAAGTATATTATTGAAATCATGAGCAAAACCACTGGCAGAAATAGCTAGTGCTTCTACTCGGCCTAAGAAACTCTCTCTTTGAACCTCATCAATTCCATCCGATTCCAGATGTAAATCGTCATCTTTAGCCTCTATTTTTGTAGAATGGAATTTAGCAACACGAGCAACTGAAAGCAAAAAATTAACAGATCGACCGCTTTCATCTAATACACAACTAACGCGCCAGCGACATAATAATGGTGATCTTTGTTTTGCTCTTAAAAGATCATTAGTAAACTCAAAAACGACAATGCCCTTCTCCTTTTCAGCCACATTTGCCACTGCATTAAGCCTTTCAAGTAATGCTTGTAATTTTTCTGGACCAAATAATTTAGATAATGAACAACCTAAAAGCTCTTCAGTGGAAAATCCCGACAATTCACCAATTCCCCGATTCGCAAAAACTATACATGGCCCGGCCCCATGCTGAGGATGCAATTCTAGTATAATAACACCTTCTTCCACCTGGTCGATAGCACTCCTCAAGTGGATGTTTTGGGTCGAAATTCTGGATATTACTCCGATATCACTATTTTTAACTTCGGCCATTAATTGAACAAATTAGCATCATTCTGATTAAAATTATTAGTAAAGTAAACTTAATTATTAGCTAAATTAGAATACTTACTTAATAAAAATTAATAAAGAAGCGGAAAAAAGCGGTTGCGCGATATGTTGTTTCCGTTACTTTCCTCGCCCCATGGCAAGAACGGCGGGTAAAAGCAAAACGCACAAGGCAATTTCCAAGCGAGTCAAAGTGACTGGTACGGGTAAAATGTTGCGCCAAAAACAAGGAAAACGACACCTCCTCCTAAATAAAAATCGCAAACGTAAGCGTAATTTAGGAAAGGCAACACTTGTTTCAGCAGCAGACCTACCGCGTTTTCGCGAAAATCTACCATTCAGCCACTAATCCACACCCTGTGGAAATAGTCTTTTATCGATTTTAAAATCAACAAAAGACAACAACCTAGAGGTCTGATTCCCGGTAAGTGGGATCTAATCGACCAGGTGAGACCTTAGGTGAAAATATTAAACCAAACAACCTGACCGAAAAATGCCCAGAGCAACTAATTCCCCAGCCAGCCGAAAAAGACGCAAGAGAATGCTCGCGAAAGCTAAAGGTTTTCGCGGTTTCCGTTCAAAGAAATATCGCTTTGCAAAAGACGCAGTTCGTAAAGCAATGACCTATGCATATAGAGATAGGAAAAACCATAAACGCACTTTCCGTGCACTATGGATACAACGTATCAATGCTGCATGCCGTTCCCGTGGTATTACATATAGCCGATTCATGGAAGGGCTTAAATCACTGGAAATTGAGCTTGATAGAAAAATAATGTCAGACTTGGCTATTCATGATGATCACGCTTTCGATGGTTTAGTCAATCAGGCAAAATCGGCTCTAGAAAACAAGAAAGCAGCCTCCTGATTCTTCTAGCTATAAAGAAGATAGCGGCATAGTAACATACGACCCAAAGTTTGAGGTCGTAATAATTGTTCACAGAATGATATGGTCGAAGAACTCGAAAACATTCTAAAAGATGCAACATTAGCAATCTCTAATGCATGCGCAATTGATGAGCTCGATAAATTGAGGCTAACCTATCTTGGCAAAAAAGGAATAGTCACAATCATTGCTTCCAAGATGAAAGATCTTGGCAAAGAAGAAAAACCTGCGGCAGGAAAAGCGTTAAACAAAGCAAGAACCGCAATCAACGATGCATTAGAAGCTAAAGTCTTAAACATTCAAGAAGAAGAAGATAAAAAAGTAGGCAACAATATAGACGTAACCCTGCCAGGCGCTCCGTTACCGAAGGTCGGACGTCACCCCATTTCACAAATGCTAAGCGAAGCAGTAGATGCACTTAGACGAATGGGATTTTCATTAGCTAGTGGACCCGAAATAGAAACAGAATGGCATTGTTTTGATGCATTAAATACTCCGGAAGATCATCCAGCAAGAAACGAAAGTGATACATTTTATTTTGCTGACGGTCGTCTTCTCCGCACGCATACTTCCACTGTTCAAATACGAACAATGCAAGATAACGAACTCCCAGTTCGCATCATTTCACCAGGTGCTGCCTACAGAAGGGACGAAATCGATGCAACTCACTTAAGTCAATTCAATCAACTTGAAGGATTATACATAGATGAAAATGTCTCTCTTGCGGATTTAAAAGGAACTCTCGAATTTTTATTGCACTCAATTTTTGGAAGCAAAACACAAATACGATTCCGTCCTCATTTCTTCCCTTTCACAGAACCCAGTTTTGAAATCGACATTCTACTACAAGCACAAGGCAAGCAACCAAAATGGATTGAAGTTGCTGGTTGCGGAATGGTTGATCCTAATGTCTTCATCGAAGTAAACAAATCACGAGGCGATAACAACTATTCACCGGATAAAGTTTCAGGGTTCGCATTTGGTCTTGGATTAGAAAGACTGGCCATGATCCGTTGGGGAATCTCCGATATCCGTCTACTAATTGAAAACGACACTAGATTCCTTCACCAATTCTCATGAAAGTTTCACTCGATTGGTTAGGCGAACATATTGACCTGACATCTTACTCTTCAGAAGACCTTGACAGTCTTCTGACTTTCTCAGGTGTTGAAGTGGAGAATATCATAACAATGCCTGACAAAGTTATTGTTGCAGAAATTAAAACCATAGAGCCTCATTCCAACGCGGATAAATTATCAGTCTGCATGGTAGATGATGGCACAGCCGATTTGCGCCAAGTAGTATGTGGAGCAACAAATTTTAAAATAGGAAATAAAGTTCCACTCGCATTGCCTGGCGCTAAACTTGGAAATGGGTTTTCCATCGCACAAAGTAAACTGCGTGGCACTGAATCTTATGGCATGCTCTGTAGCAAAAGTGAGCTTGGAGGGAATGATGACCAAGGATTATGGATATTACCTGAAGAATATGATATCGGCGCACCACTTAATACAATCTATCCAACAATTTTTGATCTAGAGGTTACTCCCAATCGCCCTGATTGCCTTAGCCATCTGGGCATTGCTAGAGAATTATCAGCTTTGTCTGACAAAAAATTAAAAGGCAATTCTGATTATGCATTTTCTGAAAATCCACAACGAATTGCAAATGCATCAGAAATAGACAACTTAGCCCAAAAAAAATGTAACCTTTATACTACTCGGATAATCAAAAATGTTCATGTGGCTCAAAGCCCTGATTGGCTCAAATCAAAAATTGAATCCATCGGATTACGCTCAATCAATAATATTGTAGACATCACAAACTTCGTTATGATGGAAATGGGGCAACCTTTGCATGCTTTTGACCTCAACACTCTCGAAGGAGGAATCTGTGTCAGAGCAGCAAAGGATGGTGAAAAATTCACTGCACTAGATGGTTTAGACTATGAGCTAAGCATAGATGACTTAGTGATTGCTGATAAAATGAAAGCCATTGCTATTGCCGGAATCATGGGGGGAGCTAACACCGGAATCACAGAAAGCTCTCAAGATGTGCTCCTCGAATCTGCTCACTTTCTCCCTTCATCAATAAGAAAAAGCAGTCGAAGCCTTGGCATCTCTACTGACTCCAGCTATCGATTCGAAAGGGGTGTGGATCCCTCGCAAATAATTGGGTCTTCGGAATTAGCTACGAAATTAATATTGGAATTAGCTGGAGGAGAAGCAGAAACAGAAACCGTTATTTTTAATGCTAACCAAGACTCCTTGCCAAGCATATCGTTAGATGCAGACAAATGCAGAGCAGTTCTTGGACATAACCTAAAGAATCAAGAAATGTTTGAAATTCTTGAAAAATTAAGGTTACGAAAAACAGCCGATGCCGATAATATATCTGATTGGGAAATTCCAAGCTACCGAAGAGATCTAACTCGACCCGCCGATCTACACGAAGAAATCGCGAGAGTTTACGGAATCGACAATATTCCATCACGCCATGCGGGCTGGTTCTCTAAATCCTCAAAAGCTGACCATTTCTTTGACTTTATAGAGGCTACGGCTAATGAACTTTCATCAATTGGTTTCTATGAAGCACGTACAATTAAACTGACATCAAAACTCAAAATTGCTGATTGTGTATGCACTGACAATTCCAATGCTATTGCGATTAAAAACCCACTAAGCGATGACCTGACCCACATGCGCACTGGACTAATCGCTTCTTTGATCGATGTAGCAGAACGCAATTTACATCAAGGCGCAGAAGAATTACGCTTTTTTGAGACAGGCACTGTATTCCCTGGAAATAAAATAAATGAGGAAGCTCAACATTTAGCCATTCTTATTTCTGGACCAGATCAGAGCTCATGGATCAATCCATCTCCAAATTCTTCTGATTTTTATACATTAAAAGGTATAATAGAACGAATAATCGATAAACCTATAGAATTAATTATTGCTGACTTAAAGCAAGAAAACGCCGCATTCATTGCCAACATTGCAATAGAAGATAAAATTATAGGCCGTGCAGCTCAAATCTCACCTTCAAGAGCTCGGCAAATAGATGCTCGGCATCCAGTATTTGTAGGAGAAATCAATCTAGATTTAGTTTTTGAAGAACATTCACAACAAATTATCTATAAGGAGCTACCAAAATATCCAGCTATTCGCCGCGACATCGCCATGGAGGTGCCTCTTTCATTACCTAATATAGAAATCGAAAAAGTCTTAAGAGGTATAGATTCCAATCTACTAGAATCATTTAAAATCTTTGATTTATTTTACGATGAGACTGGAAATCGAATGGATAAAAATAAAAAATCAATTGCTTATTCGTTGACCTATCGCAATCATGAGCGCACATTAAAGTCAGCGGAAGTTGATATAGAGCATGAGAAAATCCTCAGTGAATTGAGATTAAAACTGCCAATAGAATTTCGTTAAAAATATAATCTTGGGAATAAATACACCAGGAAATGTTCTTTGATTTTTAGTTTTGAGAGAACCCTGCCGTGTTCGCGTTGGCGGATAACATGGGCCCGGCCCGTTAGTACGTTAAAGGGAGGCTTAGCCGGTTGTTTGATGTCAGGCCTTCGCTGGAAGGCAGATTTCAGCAAGGCGGCCACCCACCTGGAATTTACCGGGAAACGTGAGCCCTCAAGTTCCGCTGTCGGCATAATGTGGGGCCTCAATTAAAAAGCACTGCAGTTGAGTCTGGAGTGCTTTTTCATTACTATAAGAAACCAAATCACCTATCAATTCTTTCAATTGATTTCTTTTTATCATCTTGACCGGTAATCAAGCCGTTACCATCATAAATATCACGTAAGACACTCAATTGAGCGGCAGATTTTTTGTTCTGAACACTAAAAAGAATCGATTCCTTTTCAGCAAAATCCAAACTTGCTGACAAAAAAATATTATCCATTTGCAGTTTTTTCATGCGCATCTTTAAATTCTCAAGCGCTATCTCTTTCAATTGGTTTTCTTTAAGTAATTGACTGCTATCCCTTCGAGATTCTTCATAATTAACTCGCAAAATATTATACTCCTCACCAATCTTAGCCAATTTCTTTGACTGAGAGGACAGGGCCTGACTCAAGGCATGAAACTCTGCCTTGATCTCTTTTTTCTCCTCTTGAAGAATATACTTTTCCTCGTTCCACTTCTCTTTAGTTAAATAATTCTCTCTTAAAACCGATGCTAAATTAATCTGCAGCTTCTCAACGTTATACTCTTGCTCTAAAACACGCTTAGAGAGGGCTGTATTCGAGCCCTGCGCTACATGCAACACAGATTGATAACTTTGCAATTTCTCGATATGACTAGCGTTTTCTACTAGTGCAGCTTCTAAATGTTTTTCAAATCCAGCACTCTGGGATTTAAGGAAATCAAGCCGGACAGACATACTGCGAACTTTACTACCGGTTCTTCCTAGTAGGATTAATAAAAATGAAAGAATTAGAGAAAAAACAAAAAATCGCAATGGTCAGTAGAAATTAGTATACGGAAAGTAATAATTATTAATTTTTAATCAACATATAATTTTCATATGAATTAAATAAAATAGTCTAATTATTCACCACTTATAATGATTTATTTATACAATTCAGCAATCACTGTTAATTTCCCGTAACAAAATGCCTCCCCAAAAAATTGTTTCCTCTGACGATACTGCAATTGCTCCAGCAATTTTGGCTGATTTACCTCAACTCATACAGCTCCTAATGGAACTGTTTGAAATGGAAGGTGATTTCGAACCTAATTCAAAAAAACAAGAAGAAGGTCTAAAATTAATCTTGGAGCACCCTCATCGTGGACGAGTCCTCGTCATAAAAAATGAATCTAAGATTATTGGTATGGTAAACATGCTCTTTACTATAAGCACTGCAGAAGGAGGATTAGTTCTTCTATTAGAAGACTTCATAATTCATCCAATGAATCGTGGGCAAGGTTACGGAAAAAAACTTCTAACAGCTGTTAAAGAATTTGCACAACAAAAAGATTTTAAGCGGATTACCCTCTTAACCGATAAAATCAGTGATGAATCGCAGAATTTCTTTAATAAAGAAGGATTTCAATTTTCAAAAATGATCCCAATGAGACTTCATCTTGATTGAAGATAAATATCTGAAGCACTTAAATACAATGCTCCATTCTAGATTTTACCTATAGAGAATAGGGTGTATTTTAGACCCCTATTTCTATCATTAAAGATTATCTAATAAGGATCTAATCACAATTAGATTTTACTAATTACCAAAATGAACCGAACCCCTCAATTTGCATGGCACGTCAAAGCGTAGAAGAAATCAAAGCTGAAAGCCGAGGGCTTTACGGGAAGATAATTGAAACGCTACTTTCAAGCGAATCTCATTTTCAAGAAGCTGAATATCAATTACTAAAATTTCACGGATGCTATCAACAGGACAACCGGGACAGCCGCAAAGAACGCCGCAAGCAAAAACTCGAAAAGGAGTGGATGTTCATGGTCCGCACCAAAATGCCTTCAGGAACACTTACTTCTGAACAATACCTAATCCACGATTCTATGGCTGATAAGTTAGGGGATTCAACAATGCGGTTAACTACAAGGCAGGGAATTCAATTGCACGGCATTCTGAAAGGACAACTTCGTGATGCAATTCGATACATTTCCGATTGCGGGTTAACAACATGGGGCGCGTGCGGAGATGTCGTAAGAAACACCATGGCCCCTGCAGCACCAATAAAAAATGAAGCTCACGCATCAGCGCTTGAGTTAGCAGATGAAATAAGTGAATTATTCAGCGCACAAACAAGCTCTTACAGTTCAATCTGGTTAAATGGTGAAAAGTTAGAACTAGATACTAACAATTTAAGTGAACCAGAAAATGAGCCACTCTACGGGGAGTTATATTTACCTCGAAAATTCAAAATCGGAATTGCCATACCCCCACGCAATGATGTGGATCTGTACAGTCAAGATATTGGGTTAGTTATGCATACAGAGAATAATAAAGTGCTGGGTTATTCAATTTATATTGGTGGCGGTTTCGGAATGACCCATGGCAAAGAGACAACTTATCCATGCCTTGCCCAGCCTTTATTTTACTGTGCAAAAAAAGACATCGCAAAAGCATGTGAAGCAATCATAATTGTACAAAGAGATAATGGTGATAGAACAGATCGTAGACATGCACGGTTAAAGTATCTTGTAGCGGAAAGAGGCATTGATTGGTTTAAGACAGAAGTTCAAAAGATCATCGATTTTCCTTCCCAGGAAATTAGAGAAGCTAACTTCAAAACGGTCTCAGATCAATTGGGCTGGCACGAACAAGGAGACGGAAAACTCTTTGTTGGTATTCATGTAGCTCAGGGAAGAATTAAAGATAATGAAGAAAAACAAAATCGAACTGCCTTTCGCCAAATTGCACAAAAATTCAATTGCCCAATTCGAATAACACCAAATGCAAATATTTACTTTTACGATATAGAAAAAAACAATCGCCCTCATATCGATCAGATTTTAAGAGATTTTAACATAGCGATCGGGGATGATTTTACTGCTACCCGTCAAACCGCGCATGCTTGTGTCGCTTTGCCCACTTGTGGCCTTGCTCTCTCAGAGAGTGAACGTGTTTTTGATACGTTATTAGATTCCATTGATTCTCTCTTAAGCGAATTAAAGTTAGAGAAAGATCAAATATTAATCAGAATGACGGGTTGTCCAAATGGTTGCGCAAGGCCATACAATGCTGATTTTGCATTTGTCGGTAGAGCACCTAATAAATACGCCATGTTTGTTGGCGGATCTAGTTCTGGAGATCGTTTAGCAAGTCTCCATAAGAAATCAATTTTGTTCGATGAAATACAAGGTGAAATTCGAATTCTCCTACAGGACTTTGTGAAAAATCGATTAAGAGAAGAAACATTTAGTGAATTCTGGGGTCGAACTCACGAAGAATCAATTCATCCAATTCCTAAACAGTTTCATTTGGAAAAGAACGAATATTAAAACACTTTTGTTCTATAGATCATCCGAAGAAAATGGTGCGCGATACTGGATTTGAACCAGTGACCCCCACAATGTCAATGTGGTGCTCTACCCCTGAGCTAACCGCGCATGCTTTAATACACTTATTTACACACGGAGCGTAAGATACTCAACCCATTTTCAATTACAGTTTTTATTATTTTAGAGCATAGGATAAAAATAGGCACAAAAAAGCTCTGGCACTTTCGAGCAGAGCTTTTGTGATCCTACTTGCTGAAACTCAGAAAAATAAATTCTCCTGCGAGCGCTAGCGTGAGGTTACTATAAGTTGCGCTCAAAGTAGCAACGCTACTTACGCTTCTTAGCAGCCTTCTTAGCAGGTTTACGCTTAGCGGCCTTCTTAGCAGGTTTACGCTTAGCGGCCTTCTTAGCAGGTTTACGCTTAGCGGCCTTCTTAGCAGGTTTACGCTTAGCGGCCTTCTTAGCAGGTTTAC
>Ga0163108_10000688_pt1 | contig 25120 bp, 18 predicted proteins | sample Fk1155metaG_FD_109644 | JGI IMG/M metagenome (GOLD analysis project Ga0163108, IMG submission 109644) | Marine microbial communities from the Central Pacific Ocean - Fk160115 155m metaG | ecosystem: Environmental > Aquatic > Marine > Oceanic > Photic zone | place: The Central Pacific Ocean...
AATGCTAAATCCGCAATCTGCATAACAGTAAAGGTTCCTTGAGAATGTTCAGTTACACCTAATCCATGAAAAGACATTGCGTTTGGTGCCGTTGCATAAGCAATAGCAGCATTTTTAATTATATTTCTATCAACTCCACAGACTTTCTCTAACTTGTCAAGATCAATTGACATTAAATCCTTTTCAAAATCACCATAGCCTTCTGTTCTATTTTCAATAAAAGAAGTATCCATTTTTCTTTCAGTGATTATGTAGTACATCATCATATTAAGAACCGCAACATTGGTTCCGGGACGAAGAGGAATATGATGTGTGGCATACTTAGCAAGCTCTGTTTTTCTTGGATCAATAACGATAGAAACATTATCTGCTTTCATGGCAAACTGTTTCAATTTTGCACCGGTTACTGGGTGAGCATTTGTTGGATTTGCACCAATAACCATAATGCAATTGGTGTAATTTAAATCATCTACAGAATTCGTTGCAGCACCTGTTCCAAAAACACGCTGCATCCCAAGTGCTGTAGGTGAATGACAAACTCTTGCACATCCATCAATATTATTTGTCCCTATAACAGCTCGAAGAAACTTTTGCATCAAATAATTTTCTTCATTGGTACATCGAGCAGATGAAATAGCTGCAATAGAATCGGGCCCAAACTCTGTTTTAAAAGTATTTAGTTTGGAGGAAATATAATCGTAAACTTCATCCCAGCTAACCTTTTCAAACGCTCCATTCTTTTTAATCATTGGAGAGTTTAATCGATCTGAATGATTGTAAAATTGAAATGCATAGCGGCCTTTTATACAAGTATGTCCTTGATTTACTTCTGCGTCATAAGGGGCGGTAATGCTTAAAATTTTACCGTTATCTGTGGCAACATCAAGATTGCAGCCAACACCACAATAGGTGCAAATAGTACGAGTTGTTTGAGTAGCATTGATGGCTTTTGATTGAAAGACATCAGAAATTGCTGAGGTGGGGCAAGCTTGAGAGCAGGCACCACAACTAACGCATTCTGAATCCATAAAGCTTTCATCAAATCCTTTAACAATATGAGAGTTAAAACCCCTATCAGCCATACTTAAAACAAATTGTCCCTGCACCTCATCACAGGCGCGCACACAGCGATAACAGTTAATGCATTTTGAAAAATCCGATGTCATGTATGGATGACTAAGGTCTTTTGTTTTATCAAGGTGATTTTCTCCCTCTGGATATCGAACATTTCTAATCCCCACTTGAGCCGCCACTGTTTGTAGCTCGCAGTTTCCATTTACTTCACAAGTAAGGCAATCTAAGGGGTGGTCCGTTAATACAAGCTCTACAATGTTTTTTCTAAGAGATTTAACGGCTTCTGTACTGGTATAAATATATTGACCTTCAGCAACGGGAGTATGACAAGACGCCATGGTTTTAACAGGGCCGTTTTCATCTAAAGCAACCTCTACACTGCAAACTCGACAAGAACCAAAAGGGTCAAGGTTGGGAGAATCACATAATGTTGGTATTAAGCCTTTTTCTCGATGCCTTCTTATAAAAGTGAGCATGGTTTCTCCTTCTTTAAACTCAAATTCTCGATTGTCAATATATGCAGTTCTCATTTAATATTAGTTAAAATATTGTTTTAATTCACTTTCAAAATATTGCATTGCATTTCTAACAGGCAATGGGATTCCTCCACCGTGCGCACAAAGGGATCCTTGTTCAAGGGTTGTCAATAAATCATTAAATAATTCTTTATCTATTTTATAATTAGAGGAAAGTGCTTTTTGTGATAATTCATGTCCACGTTTTGTTCCAAGTCGGCAAGGAAAACATTTTCCACAGCTCTCATAAGCAGCAAAATCAAACAAATGTTCAATTAGTTTCATAATCGGATAATCGGAAGGGATACTTACAATAGATGCATGCCCAAGTAAAAATCCGTTGTTTGCAAATGATTCAAAATCAAGAGCAAGGTCTTCTATTTTTGATATCGGGACCAAACCTCCTAAAGGACCACCTATTTGTAAAGCTTTAACTTTTGTTTTAAATCCACCCCCTAATTTATTAATCACTACAGATAAAGGCGTCCCCATTTCTACCTCATAGATCCCTGGATTATTGAAAAACCCATCCAGACAAACAAGTTTAGTTCCTGAAGATCGATCAGTCCCTATTGATTTCCAAGATTCTCCTCCATTTGAAACAATATGATGAAGAGCGGCTAGGGTTTCCACATTATTAACAGTTGTTGGCTTATTAAATAATCCTTTTTGAGCAGGAAAGGGGGGGCGAACACGCACTTCGGGTCTTTGACCTTCAATTGAGTTGATTAAAGCGGTTTCTTCTCCGCAAATATAAGAGCCTTGAGCTTGAATTATTTTAAATTCAAAATCAAAACCACTTCCATTAATATTTTTACCTGCAAATCCCGCTTCGTTAATGGAATTAATAGCATTTTGAACAATTTCAACGGCTTCAGGATATTCTGCTCGAATATATAAAATCCCATATTTAGCATGAGAAACGTATCCAGCAATGAGCATTCCAAATAACACAGAGTGTGGTCTTTTTTCTAGTAAGTACCTGTCTGAATATGCGCCAGGATCTCCTTCATCTGCATTGCAGATAATGAATTTTGTTTCGTTTGTGACATTTCTACAAAATTCTAGTTTTAATCCCATTGGAAATCCAGCGCCCCCACGACCTCTTATATTGGATAGTTTAATTTCTTCTAAAACAGTTGCCGAATCTTTTTTTAATGCATTTAAAAGCGGAGTATAATAATCCGAAATATTAGTAAACTCTTTTGTTAAAATTTCCGGACCATTTGCCTTAACATTGTAATTATCATGATTTAATTTTTCTTGAGAATTTAAGATTGAACTTAAGTTGTCTATTGCTTTTCCTGAATAGTTTTTTCCCTTGAAATTAAAGGCGCTATTTTCATGACAACGGCCAAGACAAGTCATGTGGCCAATTTGTGAAATCTCAAATTTGGATTTTAAGTTTTCAATTACTTTTTCCTGAGTGCCCGCACAAACACAAGCCGTTCCATTGCATACATAAACCTCTTTGCCTTTATTGTCTTCTTTTAAAAAATCATAGAAACTAGCCGTTCCAAAGGCATTTGCTTTCCCAACTAAAAATTCTTCTGCCAGTTGCTCCATATTTTTTTCAGATGGAGTTCCTTCGTGTTTTGCAGCTTCACCAAGCTTGCTAAAAAGAGTGGAATTAACACTTTTTCTTCCCAATAAATCACTTAAATTATCAGACATATATACTAATTATATTTAGGTCTTAATTTTGTTTTTTGTTCGTTGCGGATTAGAATAGCAGGTAACTCTATTATCCCGGCAAAAGGCAAAAAGAGTAATCCCAAGCTCTTTTGCATAGTCAACGGCCAACGAAGATGGCGCAGAAACTGCTGCTAAAAATGGAATTCCAGCTTTAAAACATTTGATTACTATTTCATATGAAATACGTCCACTAACGGTAATAATCTTTGCTTCTTCTAATTTATTAAAGTTAATTAATTTTCCAATAACTTTATCAACAGCATTATGTCTACCAACATCTTCCATTGAGCACAACATTTTGCCTGATAATGAAAAAACAGCAGCAGCATGAGTTCCTCCAGATTTTTTAAAATCCTGCTGAGACACGAGCATTTTCACAAATAATTCATTAACTAATTCTAATTCAACCTTTTGATTATCGGTTATTTTTTTTTCTGTACCTTCAAGTTCGCGGAGTTCTGTTTTTCCACATATTCCACACGATGAAACAGAAAGAAGTGTTCTTTTGTTAGAATAACCATTTCCTAATTTATTTTCAGGTATTGTTACACTTACAGTACTTATTGCGCTGTTTTTGTTTTCTTTTTCAGAAATCATGTCAGGAGTAAAAAGGGGGTCATTAATTATTCCTTCAGAATGTAATAATCCACGAACTAAATTTTCATCTTCGCTAGGTGTGCGCATTGAAATAGTAAATGCAGCGCCATTGATGTTAATCTGCAAAGCTTCTTCAACAGGAAGCGAATCAATCGTTTTAACCGTTGTTAGTGGATTAAACTTTGTTCCTTCATATTTTTTTGTTGTCATAATAAAATGAGTTTTGACATGACTTGCAAAAAGAAATGCGACTCTATATCAGCTAGGGGTGATATGATAATTTATTAAAATAAGCCAGAAATAAGGCCTTCATTATTGATGTTAATGTTTTCAGACGCTGGATGAGCAGGTAAACCAGGCATTCGCATCATGTCTCCGGTAATAGGAATCAAAAACCCTGCTCCTGCAGCAATTTCAATTTCCCTTATACTTATGGTAAAATTCTTTGGTCTACCTATAAGTTTAGGATCATCTGACAGAGATTTTTGCGTTTTAGCCATACAGATGGGAAGTTTTTCTAGTCTTAAATCTGTAATTGTTTTTAGATTTTTTTTGGCTTTTGTGGAATATTCTACTTGGCTAGCGCCGTATATTTTAGTAGCAATAGTGCGTATTTTATTTTCCACACTGTCATCCCAACTATAAAGCGGCTTGAAATTAGACTCTTTAGATTCTACTATTTCAACAACTTGTTGTGCGAGATCAAGCGCTCCCTCTCCTCCTTTTGCCCAAACTTCGGCTAAGGCAACACGAATGTTATTTTCTTTTGCGAATGCTTTTATTATTTCAATTTCTGCATCTGTGTCAGAAACAAAACGGTTAATAGAAATTATAGGGACCAAATTAAATTGTTTCACATTTTCTAGATGCTTTTCTAAATTGGGAATTCCTTTTTTTAATGCATCTACATTTTCAGTTGTTAGAGATTTTAAATCCGCTCCACCATGGTACTTCAAGGCTCGTATAGTTGTTGTAATAACAACGGCTTTAGGAACAAGGTTTGCACTTTGGCATTTAATATCTAGAAACTTCTCTGCTCCTAGATCTGCCCCAAACCCTGCTTCAGTAACAGTATAGTCTGAAAGGGTCATACCCATTCTAGTTGCAATAACCGAATTGGTTCCTTGAGCAATATTTGCAAATGGGCCACCATGAATAATTGCAGGGTTACCTTCTATTGTTTGGACAAGATTTGGTTTAACAGCATCCTTTAGTAAAGCAGCCATCGCTCCCTCTACTTTCAAATTTCTACAATAAACAGGTTCTTTTTTAAAAGTATAACCAATAAAAATGTTTCCTAAACGCTTTTTTAAATCTGCTAAATCATCAGATAAGCATAAAATAGCCATGATTTCAGATGCAGCAGTTATATCAAAACCTGTTTCTCGAGGAACGCCAGATGTGGGGCCACCCAAGCCAACAACGATATTTCTAAGAGAGCGGTCATTCATATCCATCACGCGTTTCCAGGTAACTGTTCGTGCATCGATTCCAAGTGAATTGGTTTTTGATTGGATATTATTATCTAATACAGCGGACAATAAATTGTGAGCCTTTTCAATCGCAGAAAAATCACCTGTAAAATGCAGATTAATATCCTCCATTGGAAGAACCTGAGAATAGCCACCACCTGTTGCCCCGCCTTTAATTCCAAAAACAGGACCTAAAGAAGGCTCTCGTAGCACTACCGTGGTTTTTTTACCCAATCTATTTAATCCCTCTGATAGACCTATGGACATTGTTGTTTTCCCTTCACCTGCTGGTGTCGGAGATATAGCGGTAACCAAAATAAGATTACTTTTATCGGCTTGATTATTGTTAATAATAGATAGGGGAAGTTTGGCTTTATTGTGTCCGTACATTTCAATGTTATCCTCATTTAACCCGAGTTTTTCAGCAATATCTTTAATGTGTTTTAGTTTGATTTTTTTTGCTATTTCTAAGTCTGTCATTTTTTAAGTTTTAAGGTCCAGTGTAAATTTTTTATAATTTTAAAATTATGATTTTTCAAATAAATGAAAAACTGCAAGAAGTTATTGATTGCAGTTGGTTCACCATTGACAAAGGAACATATGCGTATACCAAAGTTAAAGAAATTAATGATGTGACAAAACACTTGATAATTACGCAGGATAGCGATGAAATAACAGTGGTGACAGACATTGAAAACCTTAACAATTTGGGAGATTATGAACGAAATGCCGAAAATTGGAAGTTAATAAATATTAGATGTGGAAATCCTTTTTATTGTGTTGGTTTTTTAGCTGCAATTTCTTCGCTAACCGCAATCAATAACCTAGATATTACAATGACTTCTACTTATACAAATGATTATATAATGTGTAAGGAAGGAGAGTTGGATAAATGCAAAGATCTTTTAATCTCATTAGGTTTTTCAATGAGAAGTTCTAGAACCTGAGATTTTTGAGAGTTGATTTTTTATTAATGAATAAAATAAGAAAATCAATTATAGGCAGTTCGTGAAATCACTTGTTTTTTCTTGCAATAGTAAAAGAAGACTTTTGTCTAATATTCCATAATCATCATCGTAGTTTTTTTCAAAAGATGGCAGGCTATATGTGAAAAGTTTATTTTTATTTCCATGGCTAATTCTTTTGTGTGCACTTTCCAAAACATCAACAGCTCCTCTTGGGCCAGGGGAGGTAGCTAATAAAAGCATTGGTTTTTGACACCAAACGTCTCTCTCTATTACAGAAATCCAATCAAAAATATTTTTAAATGCAGCCGTGTAGGAGCCGTTGTATTCCGCAAATGAAATAATAACTCCATTAGATTCCTTTATGGCATTTTTAAATTTATAGGCAAGTTCTGGAATGCCATATTCTTCTTGTATGTCTTCACTATATATAGGCATGACATAATCATTTAAATCTAAAATTAGGACTTCGGAGTTGGGTATTAATTTGGCGCAATAAGTCGCAAATTTTTTATTAATAGACTTTTTGCTATTACTAGCGCCAAAAGCAACTATTTTTTTCATTTTAATTATCCAATGTTATAATTAAATCGTCAGTGTTAACCATGGAGCCTTCCTTAAGTGAAATCTTCTTTATTTTAGAATTACACACAGCCGTTACGCTTGTTTCCATTTTCATGGCTTCTATAATAAATAAGGCTTCATTTTTTTTCACTTCTTGGCCGGTTTTAACTAAAACTTTACTTAAAAGACCCTGTAATGGAGCTCCAATTTCATTATCATTATTTGAGTCTGCTTTGACATTCACAACCTTTTCAACTGCAAGGTTTTTGTCTTCAATGTCCACATTACGAGTTTGTCCATTCACTTTGAAAAAGACGGTTCTAATTCCATCTGTATTAGGAGAGCCAACACTTAGAAGTTTAACTATTATGGTTTTTCCTGGAGCAATTTCAAAAACGGTTTCTTCATGTTCTTTTAATCCGTATAAAAAGTTTTTGGTAGGGATTTGACTAACATCATCATATTTTAAATGCATTTGGTAAGATTCTTCCCAAACTTTAGGATAAAGCTTCCAGCTTAAAAAGTCAGTCATAACCAAATCTCTTCCAAAACCTTTTTGGAAACTTTTTAAAAATAATTCATATTCGCTCTCAAAATCTACAGGATCAAGATGTGCGTTTGGTCTATTTGTATATGGCTTTTGATTTTTTAATATTGTTTTTTGTAATTTTTTTGGAAAGCCACCAACTGGTTGACCAAGATCACCTCTAAAAAAGCTTTGTACAGATTCAGGAAAACTAATGCTATCTCCACGCTCAACAACGTCTTCAATGCTAAGGTTGTTGCTAACAAGGTATTGCGCCATATCCCCAACAACTTTACTGCTTGGTGTAACTTTTACAATGTTTCCAAAAAGCGTATTAACTTCTGCATATTTCGTTTTTATATCCTCAAATTGATCTCCCAAACCAAGCGCAATTGCTTGAGGCTTTAAATTACTGTATTGTCCACCAGGAATTTCATGTTTATACACTTCCGCTGTTCCAGCTTTTAAACCACTTTCAAAAGGATAGTAATACTCTCTAATTGTCTCCCAGTAATTACTAAAATCATTTAGGCTTTCAATGTTATATGGATTTTCTCTTTTATGAAAACGCATCATCTCTACAATTGAATTGAAACTTGGTTGAGATGTAAGACCACTTAATCCGCTTAATGCGACATCAACAACATCAACTCCCGCCTCTATTGCTTTAAGGTAAGTGGCAGATTGAATAGATGATGTGTCATGCGTGTGAAGGTGAATAGGCAGTTTGGTTTCTGACCTAAGTCCAGTGATTAATTCTTTTGCTGCATATGGTTTAAGAAGTCCAGCCATATCTTTTATTGCAATAATATGAGCTCCAGCATTTTCAATGTTTTTGGCAAGGGATAAATAATAATCTAAATTATATTTTGTGTTTTTCGGATCTAATATATCTCCAGTATAGCATAAACAAACTTCTGCCAAACCACCTGTTTTTTTTCTGACAGTATCGATGCTAAACTCCATTGATTTCATCCAATTCATAGAATCAAATATTCTAAAAATATCGACTCCGGTTTCCCATGACTTTTCAATAAATTTCTCCACTAAATTATCCGGATATGCTGTATATCCTACCGCATTACTTCCTCTTAACAGCATTTGAAGTAAAACATTGGGCATTGCCTTTCTAAGTTCCGAAAGTCTTTTCCAGGGATTTTCATACAAAAACCGCATACAAACATCAAATGTAGCTCCACCCCAAACCTCCATGCTGAATGTTTGTGGGTGACTCTTAGCAAAAGCCTCTGCAACAGCAAGCATATCTTTTGTTCTGACCCTAGTTGCTAAAAGACTCTGATGTGCATCACGCATGGTTGTGTCTGTGAAATGAATTTTCTTTTCTTTTCTTAACCACTTAGAAAACTCTTCTGGACCTAACTCTGTTAGTAAATCTTTGGTTCCTTTTTTATGAGTTGAATATTTATCAAATTCTGGAATAACAGCCGGCTCAAACTTTTTTGTGGGGTCAATAAACTTCACATCTGGATTTCCATTTACCACCACATCTCCTAAAAAAGTAACGGCTTTGGTTGCTCTGTCTAGTTGAGTTTTAAGTTTAAATAGAGCTGGAGTTTTTTGTATAAAATTTACCGTTGCATTACCTTCAATGAAGGTTGGGTGTTTAATTAAATTCAATAAAAAGGGCATGTTCGTTTTAACTCCTCTGATTCTGAATTCACGTATTGCCCTATCCATTTTTCGACAAGCCCCGTCTAATGTGCGTCCATGTGCGCTAACTTTTACCAACATGGAATCGAAAAAAGGACTAACTGTAACTCCTTGGTATAAACTTCCTGTATCTAGACGAATACCAAATCCAACAGCACTTCGGTATGTTGTGATTGTTCCATAATCAGGTTGAAAATTGTTTTCTGGGTCTTCTGTGGTAATTCGGCACTGCATGGCATAGCCGTTAATCTCAATTGATTCTTGATTGGGGATTTTTATTTGTTGGTCACTTAACTTATAACCACCTGCGATAAAAATTTGTGTTTTTATAAGGTCGATACCAGTCACCATTTCTGTAACGGTATGCTCTACTTGAATTCTTGGGTTTACTTCTATAAAATAAATAGAATCATCTTTATCTACTAGAAATTCAACCGTTCCTACATTGTTGTAGTTTACTTTTTTAGCAATAGCTGTTGCATAGTCATATAATTTGGTTTTTATGTTCTCATCAAGACCAAGTGACGGCGCAATTTCGATTACCTTTTGAAATCTTCTTTGCACAGAGCAGTCTCTTTCAAATAAATGTACAATGTTTCCATGCTGATCTCCAGCTATTTGAATTTCAATATGTTTGGGTTCTGAAACATATTTTTCAAGAAAAACGGTGTCGTCATTAAAAGCATTTTTAGCCTCTCTTTTTGCCTCATCAAAGCAAATGTTGAGATCATCCACATTGTGGATTACTCGCATTCCTCTTCCACCACCACCAGATGCTGCTTTAAGCATAACAGGATATCCGATTCTATTTGCTTCTTCTTTTGCTGTATTTAAGTTGCTTAATTTTTTTTTGTTGCTTTCGATGATTGGGACACCACAAGAAATAGCAACTTTTTTAGCGCTAATTTTATCTCCAAGTTGATCCATGATATCGGCATCAGGGCCGATAAAAATTAATCCATTCTTTTTGCATTTTCTTGCAAAATCTGCATTTTCACTTAAAAACCCATATCCTGGATGAATGGCATCAATGTTTTTTGATTTTGCCAAATGGATAATAGCATCCATATCTAAATATGGTTTTAAAGGCTCATCGTTTCCTCCTATCTGATAGCTTTCGTCAGCCTTGTATCTATGTTGGCTATATCTGTCTTCAAAAGTGTAGACACCTACGGTTTTTAAGTTTAGCTCTACACAAGCTCTAAATATTCGAATTGCAATTTCACCTCGGTTGGCTACAAGAACTTTTTCAATTTGCATTATCTAATAAATTTTAGTGTAAAAATGGATATGAATCAAATATAGGATTTACTTTTTATGCGTTCATGTTTTATTTTATAATTAGTTAATATTTTAGGAATAATTATCATTTGCTTGCTTTTCAAAGTAAAAAAGGAAAATGTCATTTTGTATTTTTGCAGGCATTCAATTTTACATGATAAAAAAGTATAAATATTATATTTTTCTCCATCTCATTATTATAATGTGGGGGTTTACAGGAATATTGGGAAAATTAATAGATTTAGATGCATATGTAATTGTTTGGTTTCGTGTTTGGATTGCCTTTGTTTCGTTGTGGGTTTTTATGCTTTTAACTAAGCGACAGATAAAAATAAAATCTTTTAAGTTAAGCATGAAACTGATTCTCGTTGGTGTCTTTGTAGCTCTTCACTGGATAACCTTTTTTAAAGCAATACAGCTTTCAACAGCATCACTTGGGATTTTATGTTTATCAACTACAACTCTTCATGTAACTTGGTTAGAGCCAATAGTTATGAAGCGTCCTTTTTCTTGGCTTGAATTTTTCCTTGGTTTGCTTGTTGTTCTAGGTATTTATTTTGTGTCATCTGACTTTAATTCTTCTCAAAATGAAGCCTTAATATATGGCCTTTTTTCGGCTTTGTTAGCGGCTTTGTTTGCTGTCTTTAACGCGCAAATGGCGGAGGAAATAAGCACTCCAATAATAACTTTTTATGAAATGTTGACTGCTTTTGTTTTTATAAGTATTCTTTTTTTGTTTAAAGGAGAGTTAGATGCTTCATTATTTAAAATGACATTAAATGATTTTTTGTGGTTGTTGTTTTTGGGTATTGCATGTACTTCCATTGCTTTTTTAGTAACGATTGAAATAGTAAAAATACTAGGAACATTTACGGTTTCTTTGAGTATAAATCTTGAGCCAGTTTACACCTTACTACTTGCTGTAATTGTTTTATCAGAGCATAATCTTCTTAATTTGAAATTTTATATTGGATCTTTTGTCATTGTTTTGGTGGTGCTTTTAAATGCATGGATAAAAAACATTCAAAAAAGAAAAATGGCGAGATTAAATAAGTTATCTTAATTTTGTTTTGTGAATATTACCGATGAAATAATAGACCATATTTCACATTTAGCTCGTCTGGAGTTTAATGGGGATGATAGAACGGAGATTATCTCTGATATGGAAAAAATTATTTCATTTATGGAAAAATTACAAAAAGTAGAGACCACAGAAATAAAGCCATTGATTAGCATTTCTGAAAACAAAAACATTCTTAGAGAGGATAAGTCAGAAATAACGATTAGCAAACAAGAAGCATTTATAAATGCTCCTAAAAAAGACTCTGATTATTTTAGAATCCCCAAGGTGTTGAAAAAATAGTTTAATTTTTCCTTTTTTTTCGCCTCATTTTTTTTTTACTCATAATTACCAATCTAAGACTAACAAAGAAAGAATTTGTGTTTTCAAAGTTCGCTGTAGGCGTTAAAAAATAATAACCTGTTTGAAGATGAAGTAACCAAAACTTGTAGCCTATAACAGGACTGATACCATATCTAATTTCATTGAAATCAGTTCTTAAGCAGGCGTTTGCTCCATAAGTTAAACCAATTAAAGATCCGCGATGCCAATATCCCAAATCATATCCTAAAACATTTTCAATAAGATTGTAGTTAAATCCTAGATTAAGCGCATTGCTTTTGGCTTTTTTTAATCGAAGTTTTTTCCATTGTATTTCTCCTCCAATTTCTAATAAAGTATATTGTCCTCTTTGGATTCCACCATAAGTCCCGATTTTAATCACATTAAATTTTGGAAATAGTTCTTTTTTTTGAGCTAATAAGTTGAAACTCATGAGTATGAATAACAACAAGAGTTTTTTTTTAAAAGAGATCATTTTTTATTAATTATTTTGTAAATCTCGTCGGTGCTTGTCTCAATATATGGAAGGATGGTTCTTGAAGATTGAGAGACAATGTAAAAGAGTTTGGAATTTTGCCTTGTTTCAAGAGGTAAAATAGAGGTGTATGTGTTTGTCCCGCTCTTGTTGCTTTTATTCGTGCCTATCAATAGAAAAAGGCTACCTAAAAGAAAAACAAGGCTTAACATATAAAGTAAAGATCCGAGAATTCGATTTACCTGTGAAAGCTGAACTATTTTTAGAGCTTGTGTGATAAATTTGCCTAAAAACCAAAACCCAACATAGGTGATTACAAAAATCAAAAAAAAGGCAATAGAAATAAGAAAGTAATAATTGTTGCTGTAGCTGTTTTTAAGGTGCTGAGCAAATGATTCAGAAAAACTCACCCCTATATATGTTCCAACAATAGAGCCTAATAAAACGGAAATGCCATATACCATACCATTGCGATATCCCCAGATAGCAAAAAAGCCTAAAACAGACATTATTAATAAGTCCAACCAATTCATTCAATTAATATTTACTAGTAAATATATACGATAAAAGAATCTTCGGGTTTCAAATAAACAGAAAGAATAAATGATATTTATAACTCTAGAAGTTTGCGGACATCCTCATTTTCTTCAGAAAGTAATTTTAACGGATTTTCCAAAAGGGATTTGATGTTGACCAGAAAACCAACAGATTCTTTTCCATCAATAACCCGATGATCATAAGAAAGGGCAAGATACATGATTGGACGAATAGCAACATCCCCATTAATTGCAACAGGCCTTTCTACAATGTTATGCATTCCCAAGATAGCTGATTGAGGTGGGTTTATTATTGGTGTTGAAAGCATGGACCCAAAAACACCGCCATTAGTTATGGTAAATGTGCCGCCAGCCATTTCATCGGGTGTTATTTTCCCATCTCTAGCTTTAATGGCTAGGCGTTTTATTTCGGCTTCAATTTGAGCCAGAGACATTTTTTCTGCATTACGAACAACAGGAACCATAAGACCTTTTGGTGAAGAAACAGCAATGCCAATATCTGCATAATCATGGAGAATCATATCTTTTCCATCAATTTGAGCGTTTACAGCAGGAAATAATTTCAAGGAATTAGTAACTGCTTTAGTAAAAAAAGACATGAATCCTAATCCGACTTGGTGATGAGTTTTAAATTCTTCTTTGAATTCGGCGCGTATATCCATAATGGGTTTCATGTCGATCTCATTAAAGGTGGTGAGCATGGCGGTTTCATTTTTTACAGAAACCAGTCTTTGCGCAATTTTACGACGTAGAAGACTCATTTTTTCTCTTCTTTGACCTTCTTTTAATTTTGGAGTTGTTTTTTTTGTTTTGTCTGATTTTTGAGATTGAAGAACATCTTGCTTTGTTATTCTCCCATCTTTTCCTGTACCCTGAATAGTTATTGCTGTAATGTTTTTTTCATCCATCATTTTTTTTGCAGCAGGAGAAGGAACTCCTTTTGCATAAGCAGTATTGTTTTCAGATTCCTGAGTATTTAAATTCTCAGCAGGAGATTCCCTCGTTTCATTAAAAACTTGCTGTCCTCCTTCAGGGGCTTCGGCAGATGTATCAATAAGACATACAACTTGACCAACAGCAATGGTTTCTCCATCTTCAGCTTTTAAGGTAATTATTCCACTTTCTTCCGCGGGAAGCTCTAGAGTAGCTTTATCAGAATCTATCTCCGCAATAATTTGGTCTTTATGTATATAATCGCCGTTTTCCACTAGCCATGCAGCAATTTCCACTTCAGAGATGGATTCTCCTGGACTTGGCACTTTCATTTCTAATACAGACATCTTTATCTATTATTTTTAATAATTAAACATTGATTGCGGCGTGTTTAAAAAGATTTTTAAACAGTTTTTGGAGTCTTTTTTCATGTAATTTTTTTGAACCGGCGGCTGAAGCGGCAGTGGCCGGACGAGTAACCCCAATTAAAGATATTTTTTTTAGATTTAATGCCATGTACCTCCACGCCCCCATGTTTTGAGGCTCTTCTTGTGTCCAGATATATTTATTGGCATTTTCATATTTTTCAATTATTGAGTTTATTTGTTTTTTTGGAAGGGGATACAATTGTTCAATTCTAATAAAAGCCATGTTTTCTACTTTCAGTTCCCGGGCTTTGTTTTTAACCTCATAATAAAATTTCCCACAACAAAAAACAAGAGTGTTAATGTTTTTAGTGTTTGCATTGGGGTCATCTATAACTTCCATAAAATTCCCAGTTTCCATTTCTTCAAGAGTGGATGTTGCTTCTGGATACCTTAAAAGCATTTTTGGAGTAAAAACAACTAATGGTTTTCTAAAACTTCTCTTAAGTTGTCTTCTAAGAAGATGAAAATGATTGGCTGGAGTGGAGGTGTTTGCTATTTGCATGTTTAGATCGGCACATTGTTGTAAAAATCGCTCCATTCTTCCACTGGAATGTTCCGCCCCTTGTCCTTCATATCCATGAGGTAAAAGTAGCACCAAACCACTTTGTGCGAACCATTTATCTTCTCCTGCAGATATAAACTGGTCAATCATAATTTGTGCACCATTAAAAAAGTCTCCAAATTGAGCCTCCCATATCGTCAATCCTTTTGGAGAGGCAAGAGAATAACCATATTCAAATCCCAAAACACCATATTCAGAAAGAAGAGAATTATAAATAGAAAAGAAGCCTTGGTTTTGATCTAAATTGTTAAGAGTGACAACTTTTTCTTCAGAATCTTCAGTAGTGACAACAGCATGTCGATGAGAAAAGGTTCCTCTTTCAACATCTTGTCCAGAAACCCTTATGTTATGTCCATCTTTAAGAAGACTAGCATAAGCAAGCATTTCTGCAGCTCCCCAATCAAGGCAATTGTTTTCAAAAGCATGTAAACGGTCTTTAAAAATCTTGATGGTTTTTCTATAATATTTTTTATTTTCAGGTAAAGAGGAAAGTTGATTCCCAAGATTTTTTAAAAGGTTTTTATTGACTCCGGTTTCAGGAGAAAAGTCAAAATCAGCTTTACTAGCATGATTAACTTCTCCCCAGGTTTTTTGTAAAAAATTATGAACTGATGCCTTTTCATGGTTTTTGGAAATAGAAAACTCATTTTCCAAATACAGATTGTACTCATTTGCCATTTTTTGAGCATGAGAACGTGTGATCAAACCTTCTTTTTCTAGTTGCTTAAAATAAATTTCACGAGGGTTTGGGTGTTTTGCTATGGCATTGTAAAGTTTGGGTTGGGTAAATTTAGGTTCGTCACCTTCATTGTGCCCGTATTTTCGATAGCATAGTAAATCGACAAAAACATCTCGATGAAATGTCTGACGATATTCCATGGCAAATTCTATTGCCGTGACAACAGCCTCCACATCATCTCCATTTACGTGAAAAACCGGACAAAGTGTTGTTTTTGCCACATCAGTACAATAGGTGGAAGATCTTCCGTCAAGATAATTAGTGGTAAAGCCAACTTGATTATTCACAACAATATGCACACTTCCCCCTGTTTTATATCCATTTAGAAGAGCCATTTGAACAACTTCATAAACAACCCCTTGGCCTGATATGGCAGCATCCCCATGTATAATCACAGGACACACCTTGTTTTCATCATGATATTGATTATCAATTTTAGCTCTTGCAATGCCTTGAACAACAGGGCCCACTGCTTCAAGATGAGAAGGGTTTGGAGATAAAGTAATTTCTATTTTATCCTCATTTTTTAATTTTACAGAAGCTGAAAAGCCTTGATGATATTTAACGTCACCATCAAAAGCATCTTCGATTTTAGAATCAAATTCTTTTCCTTCAAATTCTGAAAAGATATCTCGAGGTTTTTTTTGAAAAATATTAGTTAGTGTATTTAACCTTCCTCTATGAGCCATTCCCATCACAAAATCTTTCACCCCTAATGAAGAAGCTTTCTCAATTAAAGCTTTTAAAGCAGGTATAAGAGATTCACCCCCTTCAATTGAAAATCTTTTTTGGCCAACAAATTTTCTACCTAAAAAGCTTTCAAATTGAGTTGCTTTATTAAGCGTGGAAAATATTTCTAGTTTTTTTTCTTTGCTAAAGACTCCTCCTTGATGAAGGTCTATTTTCTTTGTAAACCAATTTAGGACTTCTGGGTGTCTCATATAGACAAATTCAAATCCAATTGACTGACAATAAGTAGTTTCAAGATGAAGGATTATTTTTTTAAGTGTAATAGGGCCAAGTCCAATTTCTCCTCCCGCCTGAAAAACCGAATCTAGATCAGACTCTTGAAGACCAAAATTATTTAAATCTAGAGTTGGAGAATATTTTCGTCTTTCACGAACAGGGTTTGTTTTTGTAAATAAATGCCCACGAGTTCTATAGCCTTGAATTAAATTGATAACCCGAAATTCTTTGATATAGTTTTCTGGAACTTCTTCATTATCATCATAATTTGTTTTTGCAAAATCAAATCCTTCAAAGAACTTTTGCCAGCCAAGATCAACATTTTCAGGTTTTTCTTTATACTTTTTGTATAAATACTCTATTGCACTTGGGTCTGCATTACCAATATATGAAAGATTATCCATTAATTATTTAAGTCAAAAATAATGATTTACAAAATTAAGTATTTACTTAAAATGAAATAGAAAAACACACATTTTAAATAAAATAAAAAATAAACTTATTGATTTGTTAATCGTTATAAGTGTTATTTTTAAATATTTACAAATTGAAATGACTTTGAAAGCTGGATATATTCTTTTTATAGTATCATTATGTTTATCGATTATTTCATTTATAACAAGAAAAAACAAAACAGAAAAACTTAATAGTTTTTTTCTTGCTGTTGGGATGACTTTTTTGATTTTTGAATTATTTAAATCAGATGCAAGAATAATTAAGTTAGAATGTCTTACTCTGTTATTTGTTTTTATACATTTTTCGTTTTCAAGACTTAATTTATTTAAAACCCATATGTTTAGTTTTTTATGTGTCTCCATTACCTCTTTGATTTTTTTGTTTATTGGTGGTAAACCATTTGCGTTTATGGGGTCATCAATTTCATTTCATTCATGGAGCATGGTGTTTATCCCTTTGCTTGGCGTTTCAATTTGGTATTTTTCAGAATTAACAGCAAATATTTTCTCTCAATTTGTTGGCTTTGAAACAAAAAAATCACTTGAACAAGTAACCCATCTTTTTTTCTTTGCTCTCGCGGTGATTCTTGCGTCATTTATGGGAACAATGTTTGGAGTGTTTTTGGTGGGAATAAGTTACCTGTCTTCAAGTTTTTATAGAAATGACAACTCGTCAAATATTGCCTTTGCTTTTTTATTACTTCCGTTAATTTCTTTTTTTTCTCACAAGTTTTCTATAACTACATTAGATTTTATGGTTATGAAAAATGTGGCGGGATTGTGTTTAGGAATTGCTGGAGTTTGGTTTTTACAAATTTTATCAAAATCCAAATCTAATGCTTTAGTATTTTCATTGATAGGGATTGTTTTTTATCTTTTTAGTGCGGCTTTGTTATTATTTATAGGGAGTCAAAAAAATGCATTAGGTGGTTTAGATGCATATGTTTCTTTGCTAATAGGAACGTCTATAGGGCTGGTTTCATTTTATAACTTTTCATTGACCCATATTCTTTTTTCTTCACTTTTTTTATTGGGTTTAACAATAGCTCCTTACACGTTAAACGATAAAGCTGTAGATCAAAAAAAAGGTCTTTACAAAGGAGTTGGTTCCAATGCTAAAGAGAGAGGAACAAAAAAAACAATTTTTGAGGTGAAGGGTCTTTCATTAAATGAAGTAATAGGAAATTATAAAATAGATGCTTCAAGTTCACTTTTGTCATTTCAGCTAGGTCAAAAAGGAGATTTAACTTCAGGTGCTATTAATTCTTTTTCTGGAAAAATTAAGATCACTAATAACATTGTAGATTCGAAATTTAATATTTCATTGCCAGTAGACAACTTAACAACATTCAATGATTTAAGAGATGAATCATTGATGAATCAAGAATATTTTAATAGAGAAACATTTTCAAAAATGAAATACGTGTCTTCTGGGTTAACAAAAAAGGCTGATTTTTATGAGCTGACAGGTGAGTTTTTGATGCTAGGAGTTAAAAAGCCTTTAAGTGTTAGAATAAAATATATTGGTCAAGAGAAAGTGAATGGAAAGAATAGACCTGTAATTGTTGGAGAATCTTCATTGGATAGAACTTTATTTGGAATGACTCCTTCAGCAATGGAAGGCGATGTAGTTGATTTTGAGTTTAGAATAGAACTTATTGAGATATAATATACTTTTATACTGAAATATCAAAAATTAGTTGATTGTAAATGGAGTTTTTAGATACTCCAATTTCTTTTTTAAAAGGAGTTGGTCCACAAAGAGCAAAGCTGTTAAATGAAGAAATACGTGTATTTACGTTTGGAGATTTAATTTCTTTTTTTCCATTTAGATACATTGATAAATCAAAATATCATTTCATTAGTGAAATTCCAGATTTAGCAACACCAGTTCAATTAAAAGGTAAAATAATCGAATTAAAAGAAACTGGTCAAAGAAGACAAAAGAGATTAACAGCAATTTTCGAAGATAAAACAGGCAAGATTGAATTGCAATGGTTTCAAGGAGTTAAGTGGATTAAATCTGGACTTAAACCAGAAAAGACATATCAGGTTTATGGCAAGGCTAAATATTATAAAGGAAAATGGAATATTTCACATCCGGAAATGGATGAATGGAATGACTCCAAAGATCAACCAGGATTGGAGCCAGTTTACTCTTCAACAGAAAAATTAACGCGTTCAGGCCTTCATTCAAAGGGTATTCAAAAGTTAATAAAACAACTGGTTTCACAAATAAAAGAACCGTTTGAAGAATTTTTACCTGACAACATTCGTACACAAAATAATTTTATTGACATTGGTCAGGCAATGAAAGAAATTCATTTCCCGAAATCTATAAATGAAGCTAAAAGAGCAATAATTCGACTTAAGTTTGAGGAACTATTCTTTCTTCAATTGGAACTTTTACTTAGAAAACAAATTGGAAAAAGAAAAAACAAAGGCTTCGTGTTTTCTAACATAGGAGAGGATTTTACTTTTTTCTATAAAAACTGCATGCCGTTTGATTTAACCAATGCTCAAAAAAAAGCAATAAAGGAAATTAGAAAAGATTTTTTATCTGGAGAACAGATGAATCGCTTACTTCAAGGAGATGTTGGAAGCGGGAAAACTTTTGTAGCGTTAATTTCTATGTTAATATGTATTGGAAATGGATTTCAAGCAGCCTTGATTGCTCCTACAGAAATACTAGCCACACAACATTTTCAAACAATTAAGGAATTGCTGGTAAAAACAAAATTAAAGGTGTCATTGTTAACCGGCTCTTCCAAAACAAAATATCGAAAAGAACTTCATCTAGCCTTAGAGTCTGGAGAAATTAATATTTTGATCGGGACACATGCAATTTTAGAAGATGTGGTAAGGTTCCATAATTTGGGATTTGTAGTAATTGATGAGCAACATCGTTTTGGTGTTGCGCAACGCGCAAAAATGTGGAAAAAAAACACTTCTTCTCCACATGTTTTAGTAATGACAGCAACTCCTATTCCAAGAACCTTAGCCATGACTTTTTATGGAGATCTTGACGTTTCTATTATCGATGAATTGCCTCCTGGTAGAAAACCAATTTCCACCTATCATCGTTTCGAATCGAGCAGATTAAACCTCTTTTCTTTTTTAAAAAAAGAAATAGCAAAAGGACGACAGATTTATATTGTATATCCTCTTATTGAGGAGTCTGAAAAATTGGATTTTAATAACTTAATGGATGGCTATGAATCCATCAGCCGATCGTTTCCTCTCCCAAAATATAAGGTCAGTATTGTTCATGGAAAAATGAAACCCGATGATAAAAACTTGGAAATGGAGAGGTTTGTTAAAGGAGAAACAAACATTATGGTGGCAACCACCGTTATTGAGGTTGGTGTAAACGTTCCAAATGCAAGTGTAATGGTTATTGAAAGCGCTGAGAGATTTGGCTTGTCACAACTGCATCAATTAAGAGGTAGAGTTGGTCGAGGAGCAGATAAGTCTTACTGTATTTTAATGACAGGAAATAAATTGTCAGCAGATTCTAAATTAAGAATGTCAACTCTGACTCGTACAAACGATGGTTTTGAAATTGCTGAGGTGGATTTAAAACTAAGAGGGCCAGGGGATATTTTAGGAACAAAACAAAGTGGTTTATTAGATTTAAAAATAGCCGATTTGTCCAAGGATGGGCAATTGGTTTATTTGGCTAGATCCGTTGCAAAAAAAATTATAAAAGAAGATCCACAACTGCAAAAAAAAGAATACTTGATGTTGCGAAAGAAAATGATAGAAACGCTTAAAGGGAAACCAGATTGGGGAAAGATTTCTTAAACTTTAGAAGCCTTCATCAGAAAAAACATCATCTAAATCCCCATCCTCATTTAAGTCATTCGAATTTTCTTCCTTAGAAACGGTTCTTAATATATTGGTCTTGCTAACATTTAGCCTCACTTCTGCTCTAATAGTGCCGTCTTCTAATTGATATGCTTTTGCAATTGTGGTTCCTGTTAACTCAACTAAAGTTCCTTTTTTTAAGAAATCTAAAATTCGGAGATTTGCTCCTTCTTGCTTCCAAATAGTGCAATTAATCCAAGTTGTTTTTGTTTTGAGCTGACCAGTACGCTTGTCTTTCCAGTTTTGATTATGAGCAACGGGAAAATTGATTGCAATAGCCTGGCCGTCAAGAGTTTTTAGTAAAGCATCTTTGCCAAGATTACCGATAAGGTGTGTTTCAAATACTGTAGCCATTTTCTTAAAATAGAGTCTCCTTCGAGACTAATATAAGAATTTTAGTTTTTGAATGAAATAAAAAATTTAGAATCTATGTGTATTTTTGATTTTAAAAAGAATATTGAAAGTAGCTATTGTTGAATTTGGCTTGTCTCATGATGAATGCATTTTAACTCAATTAAAGTCATTTGTAGAACATAACGATGAAGTTGTTTTATGTTGTCAGCATAAGCTATGGGAAAGAAATCCGTTTTTTCATTCTTTTGTGTCTTCTCAAATTTCTTTTATAGAAAAAAAATCATGGTTTTTAAATTTTATAACTTTAATTAAGTTAAAAAGAAGATTAAAAAAAATAGGCGTAAAAAAAATAATATTTAACACTGCTCAGGGGGGACTCGTTAGAGATTTCACCATGATTTCCTCTAAAAAAACTGAGCTAATAGGAGTTCTTCATACAATTAAAAAATTAGACAAAAGTTTCACTCAAAAAATAATTACTCGAAAAATTAAGAAATATTTATTTTTAAATGACACTCTTTTAGTTCGTGCAAAAAAAAATAAAAACATTCGATTAGGAGTTTTTTATCCGCTTGATTTTCCGGAAGAGCAAAAAGAAATTTTTAAAGCAAAATCAGAGATTTGGATTGTGATTCCAGGGGAATTGGAACAAAGAAGAAAGGATTTGTTTGGAAGTGCTCCATTAATGGCAAGTTTGTATAAACAAAACCCAAATGTTCGATTTATATTTCTTGGTAAATCTGATCTGTTGAAAGAAGATGTATGTGGGTTTATTGATTTGGCCAATAAAAATGGATTTAAAGATGCTATAATGTTGTTTGAAGACTTTGTTGATGTAAAAACCTTTATTTCATATATAACAAAGGCGGATTTTTTGTGGCCGATGGTTCATCCGAACTCAATGAGTGCGGATCAATATTTTGTAAATCAAATTTCAGGAACAATAAATCTTTCATTTTCATATAATATACCATTGCTAATACATCAGAAATATTCTAACTGGGATGATTTTAAAGAATATGCAGTATTATACACATTAAATGACTTTTCATCAATAATTGATAGGTCTATACCTAATAGACAAGGAATAGCGGAAAAAATGGCTGCAAATAAAAAGTTTGTTCCAAAAAATCAGAGAAAACAATATTATGATTTTATTTCTTGTTAATGTTGAATCACAAAATTCTATCTTTACATCATGTTGTTTAGCGAGGTAATCGGACAAAAAGAAATAAAGAAAAAATTAATCAAACAAGTTTTGTCTAGTAAGATTCCTCATGCTCTTTTATTTAATGGAATGTCGGGATATGGATCTCTTCCTTTAGCTTTGGCTTATACACAATATGTGTTCTGTGAAAATAAATCTCAAACAGATAGTTGTGGCGAATGTAAATCATGTAAAAGAGTAAATGAACTTCAGCATCCAGATTTGCATTTTTCATACCCTTGCGTATCGACGATTTCTAAATTGTCTGATTATTATCTTTCGGATTGGAGAGAAATAGTAAAACAAAAAAAATATTTTGATTTATACGATTGGATAAAAAAAATTGATCCGAAAGAAAGAAAACCATTTATTTATGTAGAAGAAAGTCAATCGATTATTAAAAAATTGGCTTTAAAATCTTTTGAGGGAGGGTATAAAATAATGTTGATTTGGTCTATTGAAGAGATGAACCTTCATTGTTCAAACAAGCTCCTGAAGATTTTAGAAGAGCCACAAGAAAAAACAATTTTTATTTTAGTAAGCAAGTCTATTGAAACGATATTGCCAACGATAATATCCAGAGTACAAGTTGTTAATGTGCCAAGGGTTGAACAAGAACCTTTTGTTCGGTATTTAATTAAACATCAAAACATGGGTGAAGCGCCAGCAAACTCAAAATATGGCTATACGCAGGGAGATTTTTTGCAATTAAGAGACAATGAACTTGACGCTAATCAATTTGAGCAATTTGTTAAATTAATGAGGTTTTGCTATAAAAAAGATGTTATTGAGATGCTTAAATGGGCAGAAGAGATGTCTGAATATTCAAAAGAACAACAAAAAATATTTTTACAGTATTCTTTACACTTGTTTAGGCAAAGCATTTTAAATAATTACCAAGTAGAAATGGATTTGCAGGTTTCTGAAAAAGAAAAGGCTTTTTTGTCTAATTTTTCAATTTATATAACAGGGAAAAACATTGAGCTTTATATGAATAAATTTGATAAAGCATATCGTGATATTGATAGAAACGCAAACACAAAGATTTTATTTTCTCAACTCAGTTTTTGGGTTATGCGAGGAATTCATAAGGCGTAAAAAAGATTAAGAATTGTATAAATCTTGATTTATATCAGATAGGCCTTGATTTGTGTTTTTTATAAAAACAGCAATTTCACTTATCAATGGAGCTTTCTCATCATTTTTGCCTTTGTTTTCTATGTGAACTTTTAAACTAAGCTGAGAGTCTAATAATTGTTTTTCTTCAAAAGGACCTTTTAAGTTTTCTAATATTGTCAAACATTCAAGAGCGATCATATAATTTCCATGAACAGCAAACTCCACAAAATCTGAAAAATAAGCAGTGTAATCAAGGCTGCTGTTCCAAAAAGAATTAAGTAGGCGGGCTTTTATCTTTTCATTTTTTTTGTCTTTTATAATTTCCATCATGTTTTTTTCAGCTCCGGGATTTTTTAATCTAGAAAGAAAAGAGAACAACGATTCAATTCGATTTTCATTAGAAGTTTTATGGATTATCTCAATTATATCATATAAAAATATATTTTCTCCATGTTTTTCTAGTTTTTTTAATGCCGCATTAAAAATCTTATCGTCTTTTGAAAGTAAACTTTTTTGAATTTCTTTCCAGTTTAATTTGTTTTTATTGGTCATGGAGATTTAATTATAAGCAACGTTTGGTAAATTTCATTAGAAGGTTTGCTATGTTTTCAAATGCCTCAAAGCTTAGCTCTTCGTAGGTGTCATAAATATCGTGATAATGTTTGTTGGGGCCTCTTGTATAGATAAAGAAAGCAGGAACTCCTTTTTCAGAAAACCAATAATGGTCAGAATTAGATGTTTTGCCCCTTGCTTTGATGTTTTTGACTGCATTTATTCGTTTGTTTATTCGAAGCATTTTTTTGAATGCTTTTTTGTGCACAGACCCATTCACAATTGTAATACCTTCTTCTCCGCTGCCCATGATGTCTAAATTTAAAAGAAAAGATATTTTTTTCAAGTCAAATAAGGGGTGTTTTGCCATAAATTTAGACCCAATTAATCCGGCTTCTTCCCCGGCAAAAGCAATGAAATAGATGTTATATTTTGAGGGGTTTTCTTTAAAATGTTTTGCAAGATGCACAAGCATTGCAACTCCGCTAGCGTTATCATTTGCACCAGGAAAATAAATGCGACTTCCCATTCTCCCAAGATGATCGTAGTGAGCAGAGAACACAATGATTTTGTCCGTTTTCTTTTTTGCAGGAAGATAGCCAATGACATTTTTGGCTTCATGGTTAGGAATGAATTTAGATTCAATTATTAATTCTATCAAATTAATTTTTTCAGTTAATATTGAGTCTTGAATCAAAAAACTAGGAAACCTTGATGTTTTTTGAGAAACCGACCAGATAAGTTTTTCGTCTGTAATCTCTCCAACTGCAACAAGTTCGTTTAAACGTTTAATTAATTGTTTGATTTTAATGGTGGAATCTTTTGAATACCCAACATTTCTAATTAGCAGAATTCTTTCGTTTAGAACAGCAAGATTGTCATTAATTAAAGATTGAATTTTTTTAATATCAAAAAGATCTTCTCCCTTTAAATAAATAGGTTTGTATGTGAATTCTCCTCCAATTGATTCGGGAGAAACCAAATAATCTACACCTTCATTTAATTCTGTACCATTTATTTTTAGTGATAGAGTTCCAGGGAAGGAATTGACAGGAAAAACAAAAGGTTGAAAATAAGTGTTGTTCGTTTTTAACAACCCAACCTTTTCAAAGGTTTTGGCTATATAATCAGCCGCAACTCCATC
>Ga0163108_10000689_pt1 | contig 25093 bp, 19 predicted proteins | sample Fk1155metaG_FD_109644 | JGI IMG/M metagenome (GOLD analysis project Ga0163108, IMG submission 109644) | Marine microbial communities from the Central Pacific Ocean - Fk160115 155m metaG | ecosystem: Environmental > Aquatic > Marine > Oceanic > Photic zone | place: The Central Pacific Ocean...
ACTCTCTTGTCGAACCATGCGGCGAAGGCAGCGAGAGGGGTTGCGGTTTTGGCGAGGGCCCACTCGTACATATCATCGAAGTAGAGGCGCCTCTGAAGCGCCTCGGCAAGGCTGGAATCTGCTATCTCGGTCACGTCCTGGGAGCCGAATCTGTCAGAGAGGAGGACCAGCCAGGAGACCATGGGGTTGGATTTCTCGCCCTCGGCGAGCCTACCACCGTGGACCCGTGCTGCGTAGATGGGCCCGATAACCAGTGAGAGGAGGATGGTCGTCCACCCCACCAATCTCAGATTCGCGTCATCGGGTAGGAAGGCGTGCTCGAGCTCATGGATTACAGCGCTGCTAATCTCCCCGTGGATGGAGAGATGGCTGGATTCCGCTGAGAGATAGTCAATCACTCCCAGAAGCGCGAGCGTGAAGCCGCCTAGAGCGCTAATGAGAGACAGGATGACCAGAGGCTCCTTGATCCAAGGGGTGGTTTCGTGGACATGCTCGGCGACCTCGTGCTTGGGCTCGCCCGCGAAGGTCATGAACCACATGCGTGACATGTAGAATCCGGTCATCCCAGCGGTGAGGAGAATCAGGATGGCAGGGCCAAACATCAGCGGCTCTGCCTCAAGGTAGGCCTTCCATGTCTCAGCGATGATGCCTTCCTTCGACCAGAACCCCCCAATCAGCGGGATGCCGATTATCGACATCGACCCGACCATCATCGCTGTGGCCGTGACTGGCATCTTTGATGCCAGCCCACCCATGTTGCGCATGTCCTGCGGATCGAAGTCATCGTGTCCGTGATTCCCGTGATGGAGGTTGTCATGGGAGTGATGGATCTCGTGGATGACCGAGCCGCTAGCCATGAACAGCATGCCCTTGGCCATGGCGTGGTTGAACAGGTGGAACATCGAAGCCCCGAACACGAATGCGGCTGCGTGGTGATCACCGTGGTTGTAGAACCAGAGCGCTGAGCCGAGCCCAGTGAAGATGTACGCCAACTGGCTCATCGTGGAGTAGGCTAGGACCTTCTTGATGTCGTTCTGGACGAATGCGATCGAGGCGGCCATGAAGGCGGTGATACCTCCGATGTAAGCCACAATCAGCCCGAGGTCCTCGAGGCCGGCGACGCCGTGGTGACTCACGTCGACGAATGGCACCATCCGAGCGACTAGGTAGAGGCCCGCATTCACCATCGTTGCTGCGTGAATAAGGGCAGACACAGGGGTGGGGCCCTCCATGGCGTCGGGCAGCCATACATGGAGCGGGAACTGCGCTGACTTGCCCACAGCGCCGATGAATAGCATCAGCAGCGCCCAGAAGAGCTGGTTTGAGTCTACGGCCACTCCACTCACGCCAGTGGAAGGGTCGTCGAAGACTACCGCGAACTCCAGAGAGCCGTAGATGTCGTAGAGGATTAGCAGCCCAACCATCAGGAAGACGTCGCCAACACGAGTGGTCAGGAATGCCTTCTTCGCCGCCTTGGCTGCGCTCTCCTTCCAGAAGTAGAATCCGATTAGCAGGTAGGAGCACAGTCCCATGATCTCCCAGAAGACGAACAGCCACAGGAAGTTGTCAGCGAGCACCATCCCGAACATGCCCAGAGCGAACAGCACGAACTCGCCGTAGAACCGGTGGTTTCGGTCCTCGTTGATTTGGTCGGTGTTCATGTAGCCCAGGCTGAACCAGCAGATCAGGAAGCACAGGAAGGTGGCCACGAACAGCAGCATCAGGGTGACGGAGTCAATCCACACGCCCACACCAAGCACCCTCGTCTCGGTCATGGTGTAGTCCGATTGCATGACCTCGAAGGAAATCCAATCGAACCAGGTCGCAACGCTGTCGTTCCCGAAGTGTACCGCTTCAGTCAGGTAATCGAACATTATCCAGAGGGTCACGGTGAGGGAGACCAGCAGGGCACCGAGCCCAATGATGCCCCCTTCCTTCAGCTTGTACTTCCAAGTCTCGTTGCCGTTGTAGATCTGTCCGATGATTAGGATAGCAGGGAAAGCGACGAATGGAGTGAGCACGATGAGGAATGCCGCTTCGTTTGACTCCATGCCCAATAGGTAGAGGGCCGGCACGACAAGGAGCACCGGGGCGAGTGGCAGAAGGAGGTTGTACTCGTTGCCAGATTTCGCCATCATACCACCTAGTTCTTCAGTTTGCTCGCACGTTCATCGAGGAAGATCGTCTCCTGGGTACTGTACATCGACAGCAGGATGGCTAGCCCGATGGCTACCTCTGCTGCGGCGATGGCGATGGCGATGGCGGTGAATACCCAACCGCCTACGTCGCCGTAGTGGGCGGCGGCTGCAACGAAGTTCAGGTTGGCTGCATTGAGCATCAGCTCGATGCACATCAGCACGACGATCGCGTTCTTGTGGTAGAAGGTGCCGAGAAGGCCCACGCCGAACAGGATGACGCCCAGTCCCGCTATCCAACTGGGATCGATCATTCCTCCTCGCCCCCCATATCCCATAGAAGGTTGATCAGTCGCTCATCGCGCACGAGATAGGAAGCACCGATCATCGCCATGGCGAGTAGCCCGCCGAGAACCACGACGGCGACGGACCAGTCATTGAAGAGGGCGTTCGCGAACTCGAGGGTCGTCGGCGCCTCTCCAGTCTCGTCCCACATGGGGTGCTCCATCACCTCCCTGAGCAGAATCAGGATGAAGGCGAAGACGCCGATCCCAGCCATCCCCGACAGCGCCCTCATCAGATCTCAACATCCTGTATTCTTCTGCGAGTGAGCATGACGCCGAACTGGACGACAATCATCACCGACCCCAGGTAGACGAGAATCTGAATGGCTGCCAGCATCTCGGCATTGGCCATCAGGAAGACTGCAGCCACGGCAGTGAAGGTCAGCATGAGCCATAGGAGGGAATGGGCGACTCTATTTGCGAACACGCAGCCAATCGCCCCCGCTATCGCGGAGCCAGCGACGATGACGAAGACTAGAGCCTCGAAGTCAATGGCCATCGAATCAAGCCTCCGCTCCAGCCACCTTTCTGGCTCGCTTCTCCTTCTCCTTCTCAACTCGCTTGGCGAGCTCCATGTCCACCCTTTCCTGGTGAACAACAGGCAGGATCCTCGTCCTATCAGCATCCATCCTGAGATCATCCCTTGTGAAACCCGACATACCGTCATATTCGTTGGTCATGAAGAAGGACTCGTAGGGACATGCTTCCATGCAGAGGCCGCAGAACATGCACCTACCCAGATCAATTCGGCCTGAGACGATGTCCTGCTCTGCTGGTTTCAGGGATTTGAGTTCGACGTCCTCGTTTCCGGAGCCGTCCGACCAACGCACGGTGGCGATATCACCTGTGATGTCGATGACCTCTGCGAAGTCGTACTGCTGCGGGGCAGCACCGTGGTCATTGACGAGGTCGAAGCCTTCGGCGATCTGATTGAATTCCTCCTTCGGCTTGGCTGCGAGGCCTCCAGCCTCTATTTCGCTTCCATAACCGTGCAACTCATGACCGCTGTCCGCGGTGTCGAGGACATTGACCCTCGTCTCGGAGGTCATGTGCAAGCAGTCATTGGGACATGCACGCACGCATGCCTTGCACGCTGTGCAAGTCTCCCAGATGATTCCTATTCTGCCGTTATAGTTTCCGGGCACAAATAGCCAAGGCTCGAGGTCCTCGAGTCTCTCGTAAGGGTACATCACCGTCACGGGCCTCTCGACGAAAGGCATCAGCTGGCTCGTCTCGCGGTCGGCGGCGAATCTCTGACTAATGCTGGGGTGGGCCTTGCCCACACGCGTCCTTGTTCTATCGTCAATCATGTCCGCTGCTTGGCCGTGGTAGTCATTCTTCAGGAACCTGAGCTTACCGAGGAATGGCACCGTGCGCAGAGCGGTCTTCATCGTGATCCACATGGGGCGGACAATGAGGTTCCGGAAGCTTGGGGTTCCATGAGGGTGGTAGCTCATGTCCTCACCTCCGAGTCCCTGTGGCTCCCAGGCGAGGCCTTGACGACGGCATAGGTGCTGTATGGCCGACGCATGCTGTCGATGGCCTCCTTGTCCTCGTCGACCACTAGGATGGCGAAGCCCAGCACTCCGAACAGGACCATAGCGACTGGGGCGATAATGCCCCAGCCGTCGTCCCAGACCTGTACCCTGAGGAAGATCGCGATGGCCAGATTGAAGATTGAGAGGGGAAGCAGCCACCTCCACCCAAACTCGAGGATCTGGTCTGTGCGTACCCTGTGGAGGGAGGCTCGAATCCAGACGAAGACAGCGAACAGAAGCCAGGACTTGCCGAGAACCCACGCTATTCCGGGCACGATCGAGAAGAGGAGCTCGAAGATGCTGCCAACCACGGGAAGCCATTCTAGTGTTCCTTGGAAGGGCGCCTCCCAACCACCTAGGAAGAACAGAGCGAACAGGAGGCACGCTGCGAACGATCGCATGTACTCGGCCATGAACATGAAGCCCCACCGAAGACCACCGTACTCGGTCCACCATCCCTCGACTAGCTCAGCCTCGGCCTCGGGCATGTCGAACGGGATGCGCTCGACCTCCGCGATCATGGTAATCAGGAAGAGGGCAGCTCCCAAGGGCATCATGAAGACATTCCAAATATTGCCCTCACTGATTTGAAAATCAACTATCTCGATGATGTTGAAGGAGCCGCTGAGGACGCAGACACCGAGCACGGTGATAAGCAGGGGAATTTCATAGGCAGTGAGTTGGGCTGCGGAGCGCATTCCCCCGATGAGGGTGTACTTGTTGTTGGATGACCAGCCGGCGAAGAAGACCCCGAGCGGAGCGACCCCGAAGACGGCCATCATGAAAATCGTCGATAGCTCGGGGCTGGCGATGTAGAAGTGGGGCCCGAAGGGGATGAAAGCGAAAACCAGTACGGTCGTGGAGATGATGATGACGGGGGCAACCTCGAAGACGACCTTGTCGGCGTTCTTCGGCACGATATGCTCTTTGCCAGCGAACTTCGTGAAATCCGCGAAGGCCTGAAAGAAACCCGGTAGCAGGAACCAGTAGCCGTGATAGCTCCGATTGTTGACTCTCGAGACCGTCTCCAGAGGATGGTCGTTGCCCCAAATTGAGTTTAGCAGCCTGTTGGCCCACCCTATGGGCACGCCCATGCCGAAGGGGAGTTGATTCCACCACTCTCCGGCGGTCACGCCGCTCTCACCAACCCAGAGGCTGCGAAGGGTGGTCGTTGCACCGAGCCTGTCCATCAGGCGTCCGATGAACTTCCGCTCGATGTAGGGGATTGGCAGCATAGTCATCATGACTGTTGTGAATACTATCGAACACACGATTGTGGCGTTGAAGAGGGCCTCCAACCCGGGTTGCATGACTGCGAACTCCTCTTGGAGGTTGAATATCGGGCCAACGGTGATGTCATTCGGCCATATCCCCTCGGGGAGTGAGATGGTCATCTGCAAATCGACGTCTTCGGACGGCAGGACATCGTGCAATCCATCCATTGACCAACCAACGAGCCTCTCCACCCCTCCCCTGAGGTCTAACCAGTCACTGCTCGGCATCATCTCACCTGTCCGTCTCTCCGATGCATGGGTCGAACGAGCCCATGATGGCCGGGATGTCTGCAACCTTGTATCCAATCATGCATTTTGATGCATATGGTATGGTTAGGAACATCGGCGAGCGAATAGAAACGCGGTACGGGTGTTTGCCGCGAGCCTCGCCGCCTCCTGCAAGGTAGAACATAGACTCGCCGCGACTGTCCTCGAAATGGTGGAAGCCAGAGGTTCCCTCGGGAGCCCTGCTGGGAGCCTTCGCTAGGATTGCGGGATCGCCAGGTTCGTGGTAGGTGTCGGCACCACGGGGAATCTTCTCCAGAGCCTCGAGGACCATTAGGGCGCTGATGCGCATCTCCTCGATCCTAATCCTGTACCTGTCATAGCAATCGGCCCCCTTGATTGACGGCCTCTCGACTGGCGGTTCCCAGTCGAGCTCGCTGTAGACCGAGTACGGATGCGCGCGACGGACGTCGTAGTTCACACCCCCAGCGCGGAGGTTCGGACCGGAGACGCCGTGGTTAACCATTTCCTCGGGTTTTGCGTACCCAACCCCTTGGGTCCTGATGAGGAAGATAGTGCTCTCGTCGAACAGGGCCTCGTACTCCTGAATCCTATTGAGGAAGAGGCTGACCTTGGCTCTGGCCCGCTGGGCGAAGCCGTGAGGGAGATCGCGCTTGACGCCACCGACCCTAGGGAAGTTGTAGTGCATCCTCGAGCCACTCAATTCTTGGAGTAGATCCATCATCATCTCCCGCTCGCGCAGGCACCACACCATGATGGACAGGTTGCCGGTGTCGGGGCCGTAGGCACCCAACCACATCAGGTGGGATGCGATTCTCTGTAGTTCCACCGCGATTAGTCGGATGTACTCGGCGCGTTCGGGGACTTCGACTTCCAGAAGATCCTCTACCGCGTAAATGTAGGAGTGTGACCAAGTATTGGCACTGGCGTAGCACAGCCGGTCGCAGTAGGTGGTAATCTGGGTGAAGTCACGCGCCTCGCATATCTTCTCAACGCCGCGGTGGATGTAGCCGAGGTCTGGCTCAGTGTCGATTACGGTCTCTCCATCGACCTTGACCTTGAGGGTCCAAAGACCGTGCGTCATGGGGTGCTGGGGGCCCATCGAAATCCACATCTCCGCCAATCTAATACCTCCTCACTTGATTTTGCCCGCATCGGACGGCTTGCGCAGGAAGCCCTGTGCATCGTCGTACATCTCCTCGAAGTCGTGGTAGCGAAGTTTGTGCTGCCTCTGAAGCGGGTGGAAGCCGGTTGGCGTCTCGTGGGGTTGCAGAACCCTGCGCATTCCGACGTGGCCCTCGAAGTCGATGCCGACCAGGTCCCAGGTTTCCTTCTCGTTCCAATCTGCACCGACCCAGATGTCCTGAACCGATGCCACGGAAGGTTCTCTGGTCTCAGGCAGATTGATGCGCACCTCAATCTCCAAGGGCACCCTGATGCCCCCGACCTTCGTCGGGTCTGTGATAATGGGTTCGACCATGCCGCCGATTACAGGAGGATCGGACACTGCCATTCGCAAGAAGTGGTAAATGACCTCCCAGTTCTTTTCGGGCCCTCCCTCTGGCCAGTGGATGCCGGTGATCATTGAGCAGTAGTCCACTCCCTGAGTATTTCTGAGATTCTCGGCCAAGACACGCCACCGCTCGGGGGGGCAGTTCACCACGACTACGTTACGCGGGCTCGTACCGCTGCTCCTCTCCAAAACCTCGGCTGTGATACCATCCATTTCGGAGACAGCTGCGGCTAGGTCCTGTGCAGCCGACCTCTGAGTCTCTGTAGAAACGATATGTCCCATGCTTGGCCCTCCTAGTCATCTCCGATGATGATCGGCTTCTGGGAGGCTGGCCTACCGTCGTGGGGGAGGGCTCCGATGCGGACGATCTTCTGTCGGAGCATGTCGAAGCCGTCAATCAGTGCCTCCGGTCGTGGTGGGCAGCCTGGGATGTAGACATCAACGGGGATGACGGTATCCACGCCCTCGAGAATGTTGTAGGACTGGAAGTAAGGGCCGCCGGAGATTGCGCACTCGCCCATGGCAATGCACCACTTGGGCTCGGGCATCTGCTCCCAGAGCCTGATTATGGGGTCGGCGAACTTCTTACTAATCGGGCCGTTTACCAGAAGGACGTCGCACTGGCGGGGGCTGGATCGGAAGAAGACCCCGAAGCGCTCTGCATCGAATCTGCTTGCGCCCGCTGCAGCCATCTCAAGAGCGCAGCATTTGATCCCCAAGTGAAGGGGGAAGAGAGACTTTCTCTGACTCCAGTTGAATATCCTTCCAGCGAGGACGCCTATAACATCCTTGATTCGGCTTGCCTTCATCGCCCCGTCTGTGATGTCGCCCACCGTGTCAACCAGCATCCTGCTGTTGAAGACTGAGTAGTTCTGTCCATCGTCATCCATCAAATCACCTCAGATGTATATTCTGCCTCGCTTGCGGAAGACGTGCCAAACACCCAGTCCCATCAGGAGGATGAAGATGGTCATCGTCAGCAGCGCGCTGATGACTTCGCTGTCATCGAGCGCACCGCCCTTCTGGATTGCAATCACGCCACCGAAGGCCAGGAACATGAATGCGATGTCGAAGACGAGGAATACGATTGCATACCAGTAGTACTGAAAGTGAAAGTTGATGTCGGCATCGCCGAGCGGGTCGGAACCGCACTCGTATGTGCTTTCACGACGCAGGTATAGGCTGTGGTCGACCTCGTAACCGGGTAGGAGAATCGACCTCGTCTTCGAGCTGTCGGATCCTTTCTTAGTCGGTCTGAGGAATCGTGTCGCAAAGAAACTGATTACGGGGAAGCCGATTCCAACGAGGGTCATGACAGCCACGGGAAGGTACATCTCGGTAACGGTGGACATCTCAATCACACTCGGTCCCGAAGGGACCGGCAAGGTCGGCGACCAAAAATTCGGACATAAGAGTATCCGAAGAAGGTTCAAGGGCGCTGCTCAGTCATCATTCTCATCGTAGAGCGACTCGGCCAATAGGCGGTTCTCGGAACGCGAGCGGACAAATAGGTAGAGGACGAGGAGTGAGCCCACCAAAATGACTGCAATGGCTAGGACCTCCTGCATCTCATCGGAGATTGAGCCTAGTCCCAACGTTGACCTAGCCGTCAGGTCTACTGGTTGTCCTGCGACAGGAAGGTCCTTCGGCTGCACTGTGATAGTGAAAGTGTAATCATCATCATCGATCATCTCACTCGGAGGCGTCACCCTGACCTTGACCTCGCGGGTCTCGCCCGGATCCAGTTTGAACTCGTCGTTGATCACATCGACCGTCCACCCCCTGAGCGAATCGCTGGATAGGACTTCGACATCCTCCTCCGTATTGCCATAGTTTGAGACATAGAGGATGAATTCGGAGTGCTCTGGATATGTGGATTCCTTCTCATCTGGGGACTCCAGTGTGAAGCGAAGATCGTGAATGGTTCTGATGTCCACTGCTATATCGACGAAAGAAGGAGTCTGGGCGGTATTCTTCTTTGAAGTGACTCCTATCCTCAATACCCCCGAGACTCCGCTCTCTATGCCCTCAAGGACTTCGAACTCAATCTCGACGAGAACCCGGTCATCCGCGGGAACCCTGATGTCCCCTTCGACTTGGGAGCCGTCGACGCTGATAGTCCGGAGGACAGAGGAGTCCATGCCTGAGACTGAGACCACGACTTCGTCGGCGCCACCATCACCGGTGTTGGAGATCCAGAATGACAGCGATGAGGTGCCCCCTGGTGGCAAGGCCAAGCTCATCAATGCCGGATCGTCATCTGGACTCTCGAAAGCCACGGCCATGCTGTAGTTGTAGATGGAGACGGTCGTCGTCACCTTGTCAGTAAGCAGAATCTCCGTCCCGACGATGCCGATCCTGACTTCGAACTTCTCCGACTTATTATCGATATTGTCCGAGACCAGGACTTCCAGATAGATGCGTTTGGTATGCTCCGAATCAATGGTTAACAGAGTGACATCATTGCCGCCAGAGTCCTTGAATCGGGTCGACCACTTGGTCTGCTCGCAGGTGTCATTGATATCGGGGTCGCAGGAGCTCAGGCCGAACGAATCTTGGATATTGCCAGTATTGGTCAAGTCGATGGGATAGGCGACCCATTGAGTGAACCTTCCGGTTTGGGAATCTGAGGTGAGGGACATGCTCGCACTGTGAACCGGGGAGACCGTAATTACGACGGGGGCCTCATCATGAGTGAGTCCGGATGAGCTCACTGTGAACATAATCGGGAACTCTATGCCGGCCTTGCCGTTGGCTGGGACCGTAATCTGCGCCTGCACGTACTCCCTATCGCAGTTTAACGAAGTCGTGCAGTGCCTGCCATTCACGGTTATAGTGGTCTGTGACAGTTCAACATGCCAACCCGGAAGGAGGTCCTTGACACCCAATGCGTAGGTGTCTTGGCCGTTCCCAGTGTTCGTGATTTGGATTGAGGTCGACGCGGAGGCGCCCGGCTGGATGTTGCTCAGAGTCGGTTGGGTGAGCGATAGCGAAGCATCTCGGACTTGACCTAGATTCACCCTGAGGAGGGATTCGCACCCTACGTTGCTGCCGGCACGCCCTTGGATGTAGACGTCTATAGAGCCGGGCTCCATGGAGTCGTCAGGAGTTATGACGAAGTCGAAGGTGGTCGAGTCCTGGTTTCCGCCCGTCTCAGATAGCAGCCTGCTGGTAGGGGTTTCGAAGTCCACCCAATCGCTGATGTCGTATCCCTCGGCCATCGCGAATGCGCTGACTGTCCACGCAGTGTTGCCGGTGTTAACCAAAGAGAAGAAGTTGTCTGCCGATTCCCCCGGGTCCAGCGTATGGGAGGATGACCCTAGGGATGAGTCACAGGTCTTCACCTCCTGGATCTTCAGAGTGAGGGGGATGCTGTCATTGGCTTGGTCAGTCGGGTTTGGGTCACTGGTCATGGTCGCCTCTAGGATAAAGCAGTGGTTGCCTGATTCAGTGGAGCTCCCAGCAGGTAGATCCACTGTCACGGTGGCCTCCTCTGATTCGCCCGAATTCAGGGTCATGGTCTGCGGATCCACTGTGGCATCCAAGCCATCTGAATCACAGTCGCTGGATGATGTCATGCTGAGCTGAATGTTCTGGTTGTCCTGCTCACCACTATTCTCGACATCGACGGTCCACTTAGCGTTATCATCCTCACCGTCGTAGTTGATGATGCCATTTCCAGGATTATTGTGAGTGAGTGTGACGGAGTACTGGCCACCACCCTCAGCTGACGTTGTCACCTTGATGTCCGCGTCTGCTGTCCCGCCGGGATATGCCCCCGTTGCGGTGACGGTGGTCTCGCACTCGCCCGAGGCCTGGTCATTCACGCTCACTGAAAGCGTCTTTTCCTCCGAATCACCTTCGTTCAGTGAGAAGGGGACCGTGTCAATCGACGAGGTGAATCCATTGCAGTCCGAAGCCTGCGAAGTGCTGAGAGAGACCGTCAAATCCTCGTCACCGTCATTGATGATTGTGATTGCGTACTCGGCCGGGTCGTCCGTGGTGGCCTCCTTAGCCAATGAGTCCGCCGCCAATTGTAGAGAAGCCGCAGCCAGCACCGTCGGAGCAAGCAGTGAAACGAGCAGGAGGGCGGTGAAAATGGTCGCTGAGTCTGGCCTTCTCATCGAATCACCGACTCAATGGCCCCTCTAAGGACTTCGGGCATTGCGTGCGCTAAATATCACGGTTCTGATAGGCGTGTTAGAAGGTCGTTGGTTATATTGGGCTCACTCTGCCTGGTGATTGGGATCTGGTACCCACTCCTGTTTGTCCGAATCCCACAGCCATCCGGGGTACTCCGAGAAGCGCTCCAACTTCGGTTCGCTCTGCTCGGTCTCTGGGTCTGAATCGGCCCCTGGGTTTGACTCTGCCTCGGTTTCCGGCTCGGAATCCCACAACTCCCCCTCGTCCAAGGCATGAGCGTCATGACCATGTGACTCCCTCTGCTTCCAGACTGATGGCGTCCGATCGAGTAGTGCTTTGAGGGTGCCACCATTCCTCTGGTAGAGTAGGGCCGCGGCACCGGCGAGGGTGACAATGAGGAGGATTGCGAGCCCGAACACCCATGTCAGCGTCCCATCGCTCGAGTCGTCGGGTATCACATCAATCTGCAGGCTGGTGCTGTGGCCCGATACGTGCTCGGCATCTGCGAGCATCAGCACCACCTCCCCATCCGAACCAGAATTTGGGATGAAGGATATCTGCACCGATCTTATCTCTCCCGGCTGCAATGTGACAAGGATGCCATCTAGAATCCTGATATCCCAACTAGTGGGCCCCTCGGTGGCAAGTCGGTTCGAGACCACTGAGTTGCCGGTATTCTGCAGTTCGAAGTACAGAGTCGTAGAGTATCCCTCGTGGGCCTCGTTCATGTTCTGTAGCGTCCAAATGACCTCGTTCACAGTCTCGACCAATAGGGAGATGGTGTGTCTTGACTCGATTCCACCTTCCGAGAGGACGAGGGTGACCTCTGGTTCGGAGCCCGCTTCCTCGTAGACTGGGATGACTATGGTGCACCATACAGTGGCTGTTTGGTCGGGGGAAATCTTCGGTGGGCTGACCGAGCAGATAGAGGTCCAATCTTCGCTAGGTAGCTCCATGTTGGCATTTGGCTGCCAGTTCGAAGTACCGTCGTTGGTAACCTTCCAAGCCATGTCGAAACCAGGTGCCCCCACTGGATGGGCTCCCAAACCCAGTGGGGTGTTGGAGCTGTCAACCGACGAGCCGTTGACGAAGACCACCTCATCGAAGGAAATCGTCGGAACAGCACTGGAGATTACTAGGAGGGTCGTGTTCCAATCAGCAGAGAACCCGTCGTCCGTCAGGAACCTGACCTCCACCGGACCGCCTGCAGCCAATCCGTTTCCCTTAATCGAGAAGGACCATTCAGTAGATGAGCCCCGCGGTATTGTCACACTGTCCAATCCACCGGAAATCGTCCATCCCCCGGGAAGCGCCCGGTCAATCGGCGTGAGCAGCAACTCACGGTTCCCCTGATTGGCGATTTGCAGGGTTATCTCGTGCAGGGAATCGGCGGGTATCCCTGTCTGGATGCCACCGGAAGTCGGAGTGAACTGGATGGAATCATAGATTTCGATGACGAGAGGCAATGCAAATGACCACGTCTCAGAACTGACTCGTGATTTGACGATAATATGGGCTTCGAAGGTAGCGCCTGCGTCAATCAAGACCCCAGGCGGCTCGATGCTGATTTCCACGGGAATCGAGGCTTCCTTGCTTAGTGTCCCAGTCGAGCCCTCAGCGGATCCCGGAAACGAGCCGATGTCATCGAAGCCGAGGTCCCATCCGGCCGGGGATGCCAGTTCGACATCGTAAGTCTGAGCTCCGTTACCCTGATTCCATATCTCAATTTCCACATTGGTAGTCTCGAAGGAGTCCACTGAGATTGACTCCCCGGGCAGTGTGACATCGGGTTGGGCTAGTACGGGAACGTAGAAGAATATCTCCAACTGAGACTCAACGTCGTACTCCACGTCGGTTGCGGTCACTACCATCGCATAGGTACCGGGTTCCGGTGGGGCAGGGTGCACCAAGGTGAGGTTGACGGCTGTCGACTCCGCTGGCCCCAAGTTGACCTCAGTAACCTCGAACGCCTTGAACCAGGGAAATGAGTCTCCGTCTCTGGATCTAACGGGGTCAGACACATCGATGGTGGCGTTGGTCTCGAACAGGGCCAGGTTGGTCATCACGATGGGCCAAGTCGTCGTCTCATCGGTTGCATCGCCAAGCGTCTTCCACGGTGTGGCGGACGATGCCTGTATCCCGGGGGCGCTGACGGGAACGAGTCGGACTAGGATATTGTTGTCTTCGGATTGTTCCTCGAGCTGGTCATTTGGGTCTATCTCGATACGGACAGAGGAGTTGCCCACGTCGTCGCCCGTCGGTGTCCAGTCCCACTCCAGAACAGCATCTTCGCCGGGGGACATCCCAAGAGTCTTCGTTTCGATGTGATTGGCGTTCACATAGGCAGAGACGTGGACCTCTGGGAATGAGCCAGAACCCTGATTGACAACGGAGACCGAAAACTGAGTCTCCTCTCCGACTTGGGGTATCGGGGTGGAGATCTCGAACGAACTGGGAATTATTGCGGGGTCGGGAACCAGGTCGTTGACGTTGACTCCCCTGACGGCTATCGCATATGGTTGGTAGTGCCTGCTACCGCCATGCGTGAAGTCCTTGACCTTGACGTTCCATACTCCCATAGCTGCTGAGTCGATGAGTACGACCTCGACGTTGTTCTTGTTGTCCTTGGTCCCCCCTGTGGTCGACTTCCCGTTGCTGAAGTCGTTTCCAAAGTATGTGACCTGCCCGTCTGGGGAGGTGACCTCAAGATTCAAGTCGTTCCTCAATTGGGTATTGGACCAGGTCGAGCCGGGATAGTCCGACCATGCGAGTACCACCTTCAGGGGCTCACCGGCCCTTGTGACATCGAAATTGTACTCCGCCTGCTGTCCGCTGGATAGGCGCGAACGGTCATCCACAAACGTTCCGATATCACCATCGGGAACCAAGGTGTTGACGAGGTTCAACCTCCCCCATCCTTCGTCCTCGTTAGGAATGTCACGAGTGCCCATGTCCTCGGCACCGAGGATGAGCATGGCCTTCACCAGGGCTCCTTGGGGGGCTGGTCTCTCGGCAACCTCCATCAGGTACTGCCTGACGATAACCGAGGCCCCGGCGGCAGCGGGAGTTGCCATCGAGGTACCGCTGTACTCCACGTACCACTGGTTGTTGATATTGTTAGGTGCGTCCACGGCCTCCTGAGACCTACAGGACCTCACATAGTCCCCGGGGGCCACTAGGTCCGGCTTGATCCTCCCGTCGTCCGTGGGACCCCTGCTGCTCCAGTAGTACATCTCGTCGGCCGCAGTCAATGAGTACCTGTTCACATGGGCACCCACGGTAATCACGTTCTTTGCTGTCCCCGGTGGAGAGATGCCGTCGTCCCTCTCATTACCAGCAGCAAACAGTACCGTCATACCCTCATAGGTCCAATATTGATCCCAAGTAGAGGTCCGATCATCGGCGTCCTCTGATTGTGTGGTGTAGTCGCCACCGGCGTCCAAGCCGCCCCAGCTGTTCGTGTGAAGTCTGGCGCCACCTGAGTTGTATGCAGTGCCCAGTAGGGTGTAGACTCCGGGTCCGGCCAAAGTGCCGGTATCATCATCCTCCATGGCCTGCAGGTAGAGATCCGTCTCTGGAGCCACCCCCTCGTAGGTACTGGTTCGGAAGCCCGAGCCAAGGACCGTGCAGGATACATGAGTACCATGTCCGTCGTTCATATCAGCCGTAGTACCGTCACCCGAGACGTCTACTCGATGAACGGTAATGCTATCGAAGTCGCCGTGGTCGTGGTCGATGCCTGTGTCGGCCACAGCAATCGTCTGGTTACTGCCGGTCAGGCCCGTGACGAATGCAGTCTCCGCTATATTGACACCCATGTGAGATCGGACCTGGTTGTTGAATGTGGTGAGAGTGAGAACTGGGGAGATGAATGAGACTTGAGGATGCATGGCGAGACCAGCGGCTTCGGATGATGACAACGATCCAAAGTGGATGCCCACTCCCGGAGTCCAAGGCTCGTCCAATGACCGGGTCACTAGGTCTCTCAATGACCCACTGAGTCCAAATCCGGGAGTATCTAGTCGGTTGAGTTCCGCATCCTTCCAGCCTAGCAATTCGACCTCTGTGAGAGCATCGGGAGTGTCGTCCCACAACAGGCTGTCAAGAAGCAGTGCGAGGGGTACCTCGTGGCTCGAAGTGACAATGGGCAGGCCACTAACGACCCCTAGTTCCGCCTCAGTTCCTTGTACGAGGAAACCGGAGGGAGGAATCGTCGATCGAATAGCCACATCAGCGACATCGGAAATCTCGTTACGAGCGTCCCACAAACTGACTTTGGAGTCAATCAGGGCGATTATTAGGTCGGGTCGGGGGACCCTGAGCCGTTCTGGGAGTTCGGTGTCCAGGAAGAGGCCAGAATCAGAGTAGACCCCAATCGAGGAATCGGCCCGAACTGGCCTTGGGGCTTCGGAACCAGGCAGTATCACGGGAAGTCCGAGATCTCTGATGCTGTCTGGGTCGGGGGAAATCTCGATTCTGGTTAGCTGCGGCTCGAGAGGGGTCTCATCGTTGGTGGTGAAATCCGATTGAGGGCTGGCTATAGGTGCGAAAGATGAGAGCAGCAGGACTAGGATGAGCAGCGATACTTGCTTATTCATCTCTGCACTCCCCCTTCGGATTAAATTTGAGGCTATGGGTTACACGGCAATCTGCAAGTGACGTCGAAATATTGGTTGGATTAGAAGAGGCTGAACGGAACCTCGTCCACGAACACCTCCCTCGTCCAATCTCCAACCTCGTGAGTCCACCTCTCGGAGGCATCGCCGCCACCGTAGTACTGGTAGTTCAGAATGACCTCGATGGTGTATTGCTCCCATACCGATTGGCCTGCGACAATCATCTCAAGGTCGTCGCCGGCGATGGATGTATGGGCGGGGAGCTCACCTATTGCGAAGTCCGAACGCCCCTTTTCGATTCCGTCAGAATCGAGGAATCTCATTGTCAGAGTGACGTCTTCCAAGGTCCTGCTGCCCTTGTTGTCCAGTTCGGCGAGCACGACATGTCCGGAACCTGCTTGCATGTAGACGATATCCACATCGACATTGTCGTAGGGAATGACCCAGACCAGCACGAACAAGGAGGCAGAGAGAATCAGGAAGGCGGTGATCGAGGCAAAGACCACCCTAGTTGGAGTGATGACTGCCGTGGCGCCCTCACCGAGCCTCTCGAGAATTACGTGAGCAACCTCGGAGTCCTTGTCCTCGCTATTTCTCGATGCTACTTTCTCCAACAGACCCATCATCCACCCCCCCATAGGGTCGCAACCAAAGTGAGGATGCCAGAAGACAGCGGCTCGGGAGCCATGATGTGACTCGTGGTTCCGGAGGTTCCGGGAATCATGTTGAGAATGGACAGGTCGGATGCCAGACCGTTGACACCCACAGTCGTGCCCGAGGGCACTCCACCCGTGGTCTGTGCATCCAACAGGACGCCTCTGAGATCGAAGTTCCTGTCATCTATGGTGGCAGAGGCCCTCGCGGACATGACAATGCGGCCGCCTTGGACCTCCTCGATCTGGATTATGCTGTAGGGTCCGATTACCTCCTTGACATGAATCGTCGCACTCTTCAGGTCCTCACCCAGAGCCTCCATCTCCTCGAGGACTATCGGCGGCATGGTCGGGATGTCGGTTGCTCGTATGTACAGCCTATCGACGCCATCCCCTCCTGACCTGATGTTGAGGCCGTAGGACGTGGTTGGCTTGATTGCCAGCCTGTCTGACATACCCTCAGCCATCAGGACGAAATCGCCCCTGTTGTTGATTGCTCTACCGAGCGCCTCGATGTACAGTGACATGCCCTCACGAGAGGCCGAGAAGTCGAGGATTGGCATTCCTTGGAAGGCTATGTTCTGGGTGATGTCAAAATTCAGATCCGGCTCGGTGGTCAGGTTCATCGAACCCGGAACCTCAGTCAGGAACATGGTCGCCGGCCACCACAGCCCATCCATCCACTGCATTTGTTGGAGCATGATCGAGTTGACGCCGAAGCCGTCGGTCCTGTACTGCTCTGGGACAGTCATGTCAATCGAGACCGCAGTTCCCAAGCTGGCTTGGATCTCGACTGTCTCTGGAATGTCCTGAACCATCATCTCGGTCCGGCTGCCTGCCTCCCTGTCTATGAGCAAGGCGTGGAACCAGTCTAGCCTGGTGGACATCCCGAACAGAGTGGAGGTTGAGATTTCGGTGATCCCCCCCACCGTATCGATATTGAAGACCGAATCGAGCAATAATGAGGTGGAGGCACCCTGCTCAAGGCCTTTGAGAGTGATGAAGAGGTCCTGTCCGTTGACCCCCTTGTATACGATTATCAGCTCGGGATGCTGCGGCTTCCAACCATCGAGACCGAGGTTGATTGCCCATCTCTGGCCGTTCGTAGTATCTGTTCTCGAGACCGAGAGGTCGATGGTTGGGGGCAGGTTGGGCATCCAAATTCGGAGGTGGAATCCATCGGATATTCCCGAAGGAGCGGAGTTCAGTGACATACCATGAACCCAATCTGGATCGTCAATAGCCTGCACTCCCATCAATGATTCCACCACTAAGTCGAAATCGGCGTCTGCTTCCATTCCGAGTCCGAAGGAGAATCCATCCCCCCCTGATTCAGAACCTGCCGAGATGTCAGTGGTTATTCCAGCGAGGACGCTGTTGACGGATTGCCCGAGTTCAGCGAAGCCACCGATGAAGAGGGCTATTCCTGACACTCCGCTCGAGGCGTTCAGCTGTGGGATGACCAGTGACGGTCCTGACTGTGAGCCGGTTGGAATCTCAAATGACAACTTCGATGGTAGGGGATCAATCTCAGCGAGGACCGTGAGGGGGGAATGATAGGTGGTGGGTGCGCTTCCCACGTTAATCATCAATGGATTCGATCCATCGATGGTAGCATATGCACTGCCTCTGCCAGCCGAGCCAGTAGCCCCCTCTTCCTGAGGCGGCGTCCAACCGACCTCGCTCAGGCCGGAGATTCTCATAGACAGGGACGAGGTATTGGAAGAGGGATCATTATGGAAAAGGAAGTGGTCTCCGGACATCGATAGGGGTGATGATGAGTTACTCAATTGGGACTCTATCTCAGTGATAGGCGAAGAGGAGGACCAGGAGAATGAGTTTCCAGAGGTTGTGGTGAAAGTCGAGGGGAATCCGGAGATTCTCGCAGCTTGGCGCTGCATCCCCTCCATCCCCGTGTAGACGATTGAGTCGATTGGCGTCGAAGCTGTGTACTCCAAACCGCTGGGAGTGATGCTAATCGAGATGTTGTCAGGGAGGTCTGAGAGCAGAATCGACTGGTGGGACGACCCGTTGATTCGACCGGGGTCGTGATTGATGAAAGTAAGAGCCAGAGATTCGTTCGACTGGGTGTCGAGGCTCATGGACTGCTCGTCGGAGTTGCCTGAATCAACGATGGAGAATGCCTGTAGGCCGCTTAGCAAAATGCTGGCGGCGACGGGTACTAATGGGTCCACGGGACCATGATCGGTCTGAATGGTGTTCAGGCGGCGATCTTGGGCTAGAACAATGTGATTGCCCGGAACAATTGGATGGTCGGAGGACCCAATCTGCAAATTGATGGATTGAATAGGAGTGAGGGATCTGCTTTCCCTCCAGTTGTCTGTGAGCAATAGGTGGAATGACCTGCCGTCAAGACTACCCGACCCCATTCCCCCGCTGATTACCTCGACCATGGAGGAGGGAATCTCGTTGAGCACGTTTCCGACGTCAAGGAACAAATCGACTATGTTGAGTATGACCGAGTCCATGATCTTGGAAAAGAAATCTAGATTCTCAGCAGAATCGAGCGAGGTATCTGATTCCCCTGAGTCACCTAGGTCAAATGAGCCGAATACGGCAATTGCAGTCGGAATGGAGCTCGCGGTGATGCGGATTCTCCTGTGATCCTCCTCAAGCCCACCCCTAGTGAACCAAGACGTGTAATCTATCGACTCTAGCGACTGGACTGATCTCAAGACTACTAGGCTATTGGGGGGGAATGCGGGATTGATGGGGAGGGTTGGATCGTCGACGTTCTGACTGGTATCCCTCGTGAAGTTCTTGATCCCGATGATCATACCGAGATTCTCGGGTAGGCCTCCGGGAAGCTCGGGGCTGTCTGCTGATCCGAGCATCCTGAAGACTCTCCTGATGTCGTTATCGGACAGGGAGCCTTCCGGCATGCCTCTGAGCCATCCCAAGGAGTCGGTGACATTGCCAAAGGCGTCGTCCGACTCAGATGGAGGCAGATTCGACCTGTTCTCGTGGAAGTGGATGTGCATGTCAGACCTTTCATCGGCCCAGTATTCGATGGTGGTAAGGCTGCGCTCGCCCTCCATGCCAGTTGCAGTTGGGAGAACGCTATCGGTTCGGATGACGATCTCGGCTGAACTTGGTATTGCATCCGAGTCACCGTGTGGGTGAAACCTGGCTTCGATGTAGGCGAGTTCCCAGAGTTCCCTGTTTTCATTCTCATCAGGCGGGGATAGGTGCAGGTAACCGAAGCCCACGGACACGCCACAGGAGATCTCGATAGAGGGCTTGGAATAGAGCTCGGAGGAGTTGTAGCGATCCGGACAGTCAGACTGACCGGTGTTCTCCAACCTCAAAGCATAGGGCGCGGAGATAGCCGCGAATCTGATTCCTGACTCAATGACCTCCTCTGTTCCAGTATTAAAAATTCCCAGGGTCAGTATGCTGATTAACTCGAGTCCAGCTGATGAGGTGTCGAAGTAGAAGCGCTCGATACCAACCTCGAACTCAAAGTCGTACGGTACCGTGGTAAACCTTGAGTCGATTACCCAAATGTAGCTCTCCCCCTCCCCCAAGGCCAATATTGAGTCGGAACCAGAGTATGACATGGCCTTGATGATCGAGACCTGAAGAGAATCGAGGTCATCCCAGTCCGGATCGTTCATACTGCCTTCGAGAACCTGCACTGAGAACACTATGCCCGGTTCGATCCAGAGGGTATCGCCCGAAGGTCCGCTGACGAAACCCCAACCACCAGTGAACTCCCATGAGATCTTCAGACCGACCTGGATATCGTCATCACCGTCGTCATCGATGTCGATTGCATGAAGCAGTGGCTCGGTCTGTAGGTCAAACAAGGAGAGGAGGGTCGCGCTGAACGACACCACTTCGACATGTTCGGTGACTTCGCCGCTGCTGTCTGTATACTGCGTCCAAATCACGTAATCTGTGATATTGAACAGGGTCTGCCAAACATTGTCTACGAAACCGGGAGGCCTGCTGCTGGGATCCATCAGCATCTCGTAAGGTGCTGGGTGGACCGGTTTGGGGGGCGAGGTCTCGGCTATCGTGGCTCCCTCGATCGCTGAACCTACCAAGGACAGGGGGTCTGAGGAGTCAGATGGCCCCGATGCCCCTAGAATAGCGTCGATTCTCGGCTGAGCTAGAGTCGAAACAGAATTCGAGTCCAAGATTTCCTGTCGCTCATTGAGCATGTCATTCAGTTGGTCCAACACGTCGAAGTCCTTCGATTCGATTCTGGCCTCACCATTGACGCTGGAAAGTGGGGAGAACAGTGGGAGGACCAACAGGACCGTCAGAAGTAGGGTGAGGTGCGCGGGGCCACGAGGCGGCTGAGTGTCGGCTTCAACATCGCTCATGTCCAAGTCGCACCTCCTAGAGGTGCGCTATATGGTATTGCCCTGCCTGTACTCGGGACCATCGGGGTTTGGACAGCATGCCGAAACGCGGTCATTCGAGGTTGACGAGTTCCTCTGAATCACAGTATGGGCAGTTGGTGTAGGCAGAATCAATGCCCTCGGGAAGTTCCAGCTCAAACGGCCTACTGCATGACGAGCACTCCCTCTTGACCTTCCTGTCTACAAGGGCCCCGGGTTCGAGAACCATAGGCACCTCGTTGAGGTCGTGCAGCACATCGTCCTCAGTGAGTGCTGAGCCCGTAAGATCGGAGGGTGATTGGGCGGGGAGGAGATCCGCAAGAATTGGGTCGGTCGGCATTTCCCTGTCTGAAATCTGCATAGAAGGGGGTTGGAAGGGAGTCTCATCGGTACCTGCCCACATCGCAATCTGAGCCTCCATCGATGGTGATGATTCTGAGGGGCCGTCCTGCTCCTCATCCTCAGAGATATCCGATACCCTGCGTTTGACTGCTAGGTTGAATGCCACGAAACCAACAACGGAGAGTAGTAGGAGTGCCATGACTGCGATTAGTGCGATTGAGAACAGACTCAGACCTCGGTCCTCCTCGCCGCTCCCGACAATGACCAGAATCTCGGCCACGGACACCAATCCGGCTTCATTCTCAACTTGACAAACGACATATTGCGGGCCGGGACTCTCGAAGACATGTATGACGTGGGGGCCGCTGGATTGATTCTCATTCGCGGTTCCCTGCTCGAAGGTCCACGTGTACTCGAGCCTATCCGACTCCGAGTCCTCGGCCATTAGTCGAAACTCCGTTGGATCTCCGAGTACGGCCTCCAACTCCTCTTGGTATGTCCCGATTGAAGGAGGGGTGATGTCGATGATGGTGACAGTGACATCGTCCCGTGAGCTCCTGCCGGCCTTGTCCGTCACACGAAGGGAGATGTGGTGATCACCTGCAGCGTACTCTGTGGAGATGTTGAGACTCAGGGTAGAGCTGGGTTCAGTGATGCTATAGTTGGATTCGATCACCACATCGTCCAGTAGCCAGTCGAGGCTGTCGATCCCCCAATTATCTGTGAACGTACCACTGAGGATTATGCTCTCGCCGAATCCCTTGAGGATCTTTCCCCCTGCTCCAATAGTCACAGTTGGGTCGGAGATGTCCAGAACTTGGATCACTCTTGTCGAGCTGGCACTTCTGGAGTCTACTGACATCACAGAGAGCCTGATGGTGTAGTTTCCCGGCTTGTCCCACGAATGGGAGGCAATGGGGCCCGTAGAATCTGCCATGCCATCCTCATCGATGTCCCAGGAATACCCCGAGTCCGCAATCTGATTGGATTTATTCGGCGTTTCCAATCCCGAAAGCGTGATGGCCTCCCCGACGTCGACCGAGTCCAATGGGGTCTCGCTGGAGATGATTGGGTCGAGTACGGGGGTTAGGGTGATCGTTACCGTCACACCAGCAGGTGCGGTTCCCGCGCCCCCCCCACCGGGTCCTGCACGATTGTCGACGATGACGTAGAGGTCCTCGCCGTTCGTATCGGTGGCCTGCCAAGGAAGGTACCTCTCATTGGTCACGAGGAGCATGTCGGCAGAAGCTATCCTCGAGGCAGAGGACCAGTTTACGCTAGGAGAGTAGAGGGAGTAGGCAGATTCGGTCATCACGAAGATGTCTGGGTATCCCTCCATCGTCCTCGCGTGGATCTCCACGAAGGTGCCCTCATCCACGGAGAACGGGCCGTGCGCTACCGCGTAGCCACTCACTCCTACCCGATGGATTGAGTCCGAAAGGGTGTACTGCTGGGCGATAGTCGTCCCACCGTCGAGTGAGACTTCTGCCGCTTGACCGCCTTGTGCCCCCTCTCCCCCATCTTGAGGATGTTCGAGGTTGTCCAGAAATAGGTACCATCTCGTCTCCTCCCTGTCACTGGGAACCGTCCAATGCCACTCACCGGACCCGCTGAAGGACTCGAAGACAGACTCGCTCTGCCAAACCGAAGCCGAGCGGTATGACTGCTCGTTCTGATACACAGAGACACTATTCGCCGAGAACAACAGTATGTCGATCTCCTGATTGGTCGAGACCTCGAAGAACAGGGTCGTGCCGGGACCCTGGACTCCGAGATCGACCCTGACGCAAGTCTGCTCCGCCATGCTCCAGTTGTCAGGAAGCGAGGACAAGTCGGAGTTGGCGCATGTGATGATGCCCTTGGGACTGGCACTGACAGTCGAGGCCATCGAGTTCAGTACAAGAATCGCCAGAACCACAAGATGGACCCATCGCATCAGGCGACCGTTCGCCCTCGCCTTATGAACGGTATCGCAGTCACGTTCGGTTCCTGATTGTGCCAGCCAAGCGAATCAGGGGTTTCGGGGGATTGGGGTTGGCGGGAACCAACGAAGGACGACGACGTCGCCTATTGAACGCACCCAGTTCCATGGGATGGCCACGTGAGTCCTGCCCTCTACGAGGCCCTCGGGGGGGTCTGAGACGAAGACATGCGTGCACGACCACTCGTTTACGTCGATTACCGTGTCGTGCACCGTACCCAGCAGCCTGCCGTCGGGGATAATCACGGGTAGTCCCCTGATATCGGATGCGTGACGGTCTGCCATCGATGGCTGCCGCTCAGCATCGCGCATCAATCTGACGGCCGAAGCAGGTTCACTTGCCCCGGTTCTTGTTCGCCTTGAGGCTCGGTCGGAGCTTCTCTGCACCCTTGCCCTTGTTGTGCAGGCCTCGTCCTCTCTTGCCAGCACTGGTCTTGCCTCGGAAGGCCCGGCCGCGGTGGCTGGATCCTTCTGCAATCCAACCCAGGTCCTTGTCGGACTTGATTGCCGGGTGAAAGGAGTCGATGAGGATAATCTCGTAGAACTTGTTCTTCCCATCCTCGCCGACCCAGTATGAGTTGAGGACCTCGAGATTCGGATAGCGCCTGCTGGTTCGCTCCTCGGCAATCCTCTGGATTGACTTGGCCATCGTGATCTTCTTGATGCCCGCCTTGGACGGTTTCCTCTTCATGTGAATCTTGCCCTTGCGCAGACCGCCGCGTCGAACTCTGGTGCGAACCAGAACGACTCCCTGCTTGGCCTTGTAGCCGACTCTGCGGGCAGCATCCAACCGTGTCGGTCGCTCGATGCGCTGGAATACTGGCTCCTTGCGCCAACTCGCCATTCTGGTGACGATGTACCTAGGAGGAAGATTCGCCTTCGGCTGCTTCCAGACTTCGCGAATGTGTTGATGCAGACCCATGGACTCACCTCTAGCGGCCAGCCGACCTTAATCCCCTTTAAGAGCCTGCTTGCATCTGCGGAAGTAGTGATTGAGCAGCACGTCGATATCGACCTCGTTGAGCGTGACTCGCTCAGAGGCCACGAGGATGTCATTCCTGCAAATCTGGATGAGAGGATCAAGAAGTTGCTGGATAGGGGATTCTACAAGCCCATCATCGTTGACGAAACGACCATGGTGATTCTTGATGGGCACCACAAATGGACTGCTGCAGGGGTTCTGGAACTTGACAAGGTGCCTGTGGTGAGGATCGACTACCTTGGGGATGCCTCGGTAGTCGTAGACGTGTGGCCTGGCTGCGGCAGGGATTCGGTCACCAAGCATGAGGTTATCGAAATGGCCCTGTCCGGGGAGGTCTTCCCACCCAAGACGAGTCGGCACAGCTTCGGCTTCGAGCTCCCTGAAATCCAAATCCCCCTAGACACCCTGAAGACATAGTGGTCCGCGCTCCCGGACTTGAACCGGAGTCCGGCAGCGCTGCGCTCAAGCGGCTGCTGAGGGGGCTCTCGGCCGATGCGCTGGGCGATCTCGAGCGGGGCAGGGACGCGCTGGCGAGGCGCCTGCTGGCCACGCTCGCGGGGGTGGGGCGATGATCCGGGGCTTGGCAAGGAATCCCTTGGCAAACGGGGGCAGCTCGCCGACGACCATGGTTACCTTCGACGGGAACCATGGCGGTTCCGAGTCCGGGAGCGACCATGGTTCCAATCGGAACCTCGGTGAAGAGGGGGTGGTTCCCTGATTCGCTTCAACAAGGGGGCTGAGAGGAAGCTGAGGGACGACTTGGCAAGGGTTGGCAAGGGCGCTAGGGGCTACGGCATCTACGCGTGCGCCATGGGGTCGGCCAATCACAGGCGCATCGGCACGCTCGACGCGGACCGGACCGCGGTGACCTTCGACGGCACTGACTGGTTCGCCCCCGTGCTGGGGCGCCAGCACGTCGAGCACGCTGCCGTGGTGGGCGACGAGGCGCTGGTCCC
>Ga0163108_10000690_pt1 | contig 25057 bp, 14 predicted proteins | sample Fk1155metaG_FD_109644 | JGI IMG/M metagenome (GOLD analysis project Ga0163108, IMG submission 109644) | Marine microbial communities from the Central Pacific Ocean - Fk160115 155m metaG | ecosystem: Environmental > Aquatic > Marine > Oceanic > Photic zone | place: The Central Pacific Ocean...
CCCTGCTGTTCATGCTGCTGCCGTTGCTGTTGCTGCTGCTGCTGGCCGCTGCTGCTGCCGCTGCTGTTGCTGCTGTTCCTGTTGCTGCTGTTCCTGTTGCTGCTGTTGTTGTTGCTGCTGCTGTTGCTGTTGCTGTTGCTGCTGCTGTTGTTGTTGTTGTTGTTGTTGCATCTGTTCAAGCATTTCCTCGATCTGCCGACGAGTCTCCTCTTCCATCAGAAGAACAATCTTCGCGAGGATATCTTCGACCTCGTGCTGCTCAGACTGCACCTCCTTGTCGAGCTTCGGCTTCGCCATGGTCTCGGAGATACCGCGGGCGCGACCGGCGACGTCATGAAGGGGACCATCGTGGTCTTCGCGAATTTCCTTGAGCTGGTCCCTGGCCCAGGTCCGCTCGGTGGTCTGCTCTTCAGAGAGATCCTTCAGGTAAAACTGCAGCTCAAGAATAGCCAGGGTTGCCTCTCCCCGGGTTCGATAGAGGCTTGCGAGACTTTTGCGAACCTTGTGACGCGGCAGGAAGTGTTCGGATTTAACCAGCCGCTCCATAACCGTCACCGCGTTATCTGTATCATCTTTCTCCATCGCATGACGGGCCGCATAGAAATCAGCGTACGCCTTGAGGAAAGGGTCTCCGCCTGAACGAAGCTTGCCGACCAGGGATCCTATCTTCTCATCGCGAGCCTGGCTCTGCCCTGCCTCATCGAATTGCGCATGCAGGTTGATGAGCTCGCCGGACTGGCGAAAAAGAATCCCAAGAATCGGATCTCCCCTTGCAAGATCAGGCATGGGAAAAGCTTCGGCTCCCAGGAAGCCAGCGGCCAGGCCTCCCACACGGTCATCTTCAAGCTCCCCGAGAGAGTCATCGAGATGGCCGAGGAGAAGCTCCTCACGGCCCTGCTCTATCTGGTGCTCGACAAATTTCTTCCAGACTCCAGCCGGAGTCCATGAATCACCGGCGGCAAGAAAGTCCTGCAGCTCCTTCAGCCCGGATATGTTCTGCGCAGAGACAACGCTGAAGCTTCCTGCGAAAACCAGGGCCAGGAAGAAGCTCATGACTGAATTCATTGGCTCTCGTCGACCCATCTCACTCACCCTCATCCTTTTCGGCAGGTTCGCTCTTCTGCGGAACCTTCTCTTCCTCACGCGCCCGCCTGCGTGGAATCAGGCGGCGTAGCCTCGAGCCATCGTTCTCCCCATCGCTATCGGAGGACTCTTCTCCCGCCTCTTTTTTCCCGCCACGAAGTCCCTCAACAACTCCCTGGAGATTCTGAAGATCCATACCCAGGAGGAATTGATCGATGATCGGATATTTCTGAATCAGCTCATCGGTGAGTCCACCAAGAGCTTCCTGGGCTTCGGAGAGGCGCTTCGCCTGGTCGACTCTGAGCGCCTGGTCCTTGCCGGATTCTTTCCCCTCTTTTCCCTTCACCGGCAAGGCTCCGAGCTCGTTCCACCTGGCCGTTCGCGCCCGGACTCGCCTCTGGGCGCTGATCAGCATACGAAGCTCCATTACCGGAGTGATCAGATCTTTCTTCTCCTGCTCTTCATCTCCCTGTTCGCCCTGCTGCTGTTGCTGTTGCTGCCCCTGTTGCTGCTCTTTTTTCTCCTGGGCGCCACCGGCACGTTGCCGATTTTGATCCATCCTCTTGCGGTTGTTCGCCGGCTTCAACGCCTCGATCAGCTCCCGCAGCGAGGTCTCGACATCATCCTGGAGCACCTGGACAAGCTGGCCTGTGTCGCTCTCATCTAATCGCCCGGAAACATTCTCCAGGTCGGATATGACCCTCCGAAGGATCTCCGGAGCGACCACGGACGATGCCTCCTCGGAAAGAACCCTGAGAATGTCCTCTGCATCGGTTCCCAGGCCCTTCTCCCGTCTCGCCAGCGAGCGGCCTGCGAATTCGAAGGTCTCTTTCACACCCGGAACTGAAATAGCGCCGGACCTGGAAAGATTCTGCCGCTGTTTCTCCAGATCCTTTGTCTCACTGGTCATCGCCTGCTGATCCGCCAGCATCGTATAGAGTTTCGCGACGACGACCTGGGTGACCTTCTCGCGCCGCTCCCTCTCGAGACGCTCCTTCTCTTCGCGGAGACGGTCTTCTGAACGATTCAGTTCCTCGAGAGCTTCCTCCTGATCCTCAATCGCTCCTTCGAGATTCTCCGCATCGAGTCGCTGGGCGGCATCCTGCATGCTGCGTTCCGCCCGTCTGAGAGATTCCAGGCTCTCCTGGCGCCGCTGGGAATTGCGCTGCTGCTGGCGGCGCTGCTGTTGACGCCGCTGCTGCTGCTGTTGCCCCTGCTCACCCTCCTGACGCTGCCCCTGCTGCTGCTGGCCTTGTTGCTCCCGACCTTGCTGCTGTTGTCCCTGCTGCTGCTGACCTTGCTGCTGTTGTCCCTGCTGCTGGCGACCCTGCTGCTGGCGGCCCTGCTGACCCTGCTGATTGCGACCAGCCTCACGTTCAAGCTCATCCGCAAGCTGGCGGGTCTTACGCTGGAGATCTCTCTCACGGCGAGAGAGAAGATCATTTTCGCGGTTTCCCTGCTCACCCTCGCGATTCTGCCGAGCTTCCCCATCTCGCCCCCCTTCAAGAGAATCCTCGGTATCATCGAGGTTCTCCTGCTGGTCACCTCTGAGACGCTGTAGACGCTCGAGCTGCTCAGTGATATCACGAATCGCATCGGACTCTTCCCTGATCCGTTGCGCCTCGTCTTCACCCTGAAGAATCAGCAGGATCCTCTGCAGGTCTTTCTCGGCGAAGACCTCCTCCTCGAGAGCATCTTCAAGAGCCTTCTTTTCGAGAAGTTCCCGGATCTTCTCCAACCTCGGGACAATCTTCAACTCGCGGCTGCGATCAAGAGCTTGCTGCAGCCGACCGGACTCTTCAAGCTCTTCCTCCTTGGAGAGGAGCTTACCCATCAGGGAGATCAGGCGCAAAAAGCGCCGCTCAACCTCTGCCGCAAGGTCTTTTTTCTCGCGGTCGAGCTGAACCGGATCTTCAGGCGCCGCCGGCACAGGAGACTGAACGCCTGAAAAGCTCAGAAGAGTGATGAAAAGAACACTGCTGGTCATAAAGAAACTCCCGAAAAAAGAGGACGTCGAAGTACCTCGACTCCTTCTTTCCAGATTAAAGGATCAGGGCCGCAATTAATAATAACGAGTAGCTATTTGTCTTTTTTGCCGGCGGCGCCTTTATCCTGGCCGGAATCATCCGGACCTGCCGCCTGCTTGGTTTCGTTGATTACCTTTCCCTGCAGTTCAACGATCGATTCAAGCCTCTGCAGGATCTCCCTGAAATCACCGCTGCCGGCGAGGCGGCGGGACACATCCTTGAGATTACGGGATATTTTCTCGGCCTCGGCCTCGGCCCGATCCGCATCTTCCTGCGGATTTCCCGAGCGCGGAATCGATTCTATATCTTCAGCGCTGCGCGGCAGTCGATTCTCACCCAGGTCCTCGAGTGGACGGGCAATCTCTTCTTCAAAACGCTCGCTCTCGCTACGCCCCATCAGCTGATTGCGCTCGAGGTCATCAGCCATCTCTCTGAGGCTGCGGGCCAGCTCGCGAGCCTCCCCGGCAATTTGCTCCTGTTCATTTGAAAGACGCTCAAAACCGTTCTGCGGCTGTTGCTGACGCTGGCCTTGCTGACCCTGCTGCTGTTGTCCCTGCTGGCCCTGCTGACGCTGGCCTTGCTGACCCTGCTGCTGTTCTCCCTGCTGGCCTTGCTGACCCTGCTGCTGTTCTCCCTGCTGGCCTTGCTGGCGCTGGCCTTGCTGACCCTGCTGTTGTTGTCCCTCCTGACCCTGCTGACGCTGGCCTTGCTGACCCTGCTGCTGTTCTCCCTGCTGGCCCTGCTGACGCTGGCCTTGCTGACCCTGCTGCTGTTGTCCCTGCTGGCCCTGCTGGCGCTGGCCTTGCTGACCCTGCTGTTGTTGTCCCTGCTGACCTTGCTGGCTTCTTCCAGTACCGGCGGAATTCCTCTGGCCCTCGGGCGTTTCACTCTCACCCTGTTCGACCTTCGGTTCCTCAGCGCGTTCCCCTTCCTCTCGGAGCGCATCTTCTTCACCCCCTCGGCGTTCACCAGGCTCTTCCGCGCTTTCACCATTCTCCTGCCGGGGGTTTTCTCCCGCCTCCCCTGCCTGGCGGCCCTGCCCCGACTGCCCAGGCTGCCCTTGTCTTCCCGCGCGAGAGCCCTGGCGACCCTCGGATGGCTCACCCGTTTCGCCTTCACGTGGCTCCCCCTCCCTGCTTTCCTCGCCGGGGGCCTCACCTTCGCGCGGCTCCCGCTCACCGGGTTCTTCGCCCTCCTGCCCCTGGCGGGAGGAACCTTCTCCCTGCTCTCCCCGGGTGTCCTGGCCCTGCTGACCCGCGGCCGGACGGCCGGACTGGCCGGGGCGCCCCTGTGCCTGCGAAGGATCCCTGCCTCCCTGGGATGACGGCTGACCTTCCCCCGAGGGCTCAGCGCGGGCGAGTTCAAGCAGCTCGCCTTCCGGATTGTTCTCTGCCCGCTCCCCCTCCTCCCGCTCACGATTTTCACCTGCCGCCAGCTCCCCGGGCTCCCCCTCCCCGCCGGCGGAGATGTCGGGACGCTCTGAAAGATCAGCCTGGAGACGAAGCAGCTCTTCGACCAGCGAACCTTCACGGAATGCCAGCTCTTCGAGACGTTCCTGGGCCTTCACCCTCACCTTGTCGAGGTTCTCCTTGAGCTTCTCTGCGGAAACAACCGTGAAATTGATCTCCTCGGAAAAGCTCTCCTTGTAGCCTCCCGGGCCATCATTATCCCGAACCACCGCCCGGAAGCTGATATTCATCCCCGGCTCCAGCTCCAGCGAGGCCAGCTCGATCGTTCCCTTGATGTCGACAATCACGCCGTCATCAGTTTTCACGGCATCCCAGGGAGGGAGCTCGGCAGCTGTGGGCTTGCCGTCTTCAAGCGTTTCGGTCTGCAGACCTCCGATGAGAAGCCGCAGCTCCGAGAAACCAAAATCATCACTGGCATGGAGATTGTACTCAACTCTTCCCTCTGGCGTGACCTCCCGGATTTCTCCCGCGACCTGCAGCTCGATCTCGGGTTGCGCGTCAGGCAGCGCGACCAGCGCCAGGCGGGTCTCCTCGCTGTCAAATCCCCACCGCCGACCCTTCACTCCAGCCTCGAGAAAGCCGCTCGCTGTCACCTCGAAAGAATACCTGAAGCCTTTCTCTCCCAGGAGCTCCGCCTCGCTCTGACCATCTTCACCAAACCTCCCCCAGGCGCTCTCCAACTCCCCATCGCACTCGGCCTCGAAGACCACAGTCGAACCGGCGATGACCTCGATCTCCCCGGTAGGATTCACGAGCTCTTTCTCGCCAAGACCTGTGTGTTCAGGAGCGCGGATGCGAAGCACCGAAGAGACAACCTTCGGGCGGTCATGAATCTCAACCCTGGTTTTCCTGCTGCGGTTGTCACCGCCGAGGAAATAGAAATCAAAGGAATCCAGAACGCTTGGAACACTGTAGCTGAGCGCAGCCGCCCTGACGCTGACCGCCTCCCCTGCGCCGGGCCCTCCCTCGGTTACAGCCGAGACCGTCTGCCAGGTTCCCTCACGAGTGATCCCGGGAACCAGCCGACTCTTGCGGTTGCTGCCGCCGGATTCAACCACGATGAACACATCCCTTGGATTGCCATTTACCCAGCCGCGCAAATCCAGGCGCGCCTTGCGCGGGTGATGCCAGACGGGTTCGGCGCGTTCGAGGAAAAAATGCGTCTCCCGGGGCCAATGGGTAGAAGAAAGCGCCAGGTTTCGATGGACCCAGAGCGCCGCCTCGTCAGGAAAGAAAAATCCACAGGAAACCAGGAGGGCGATCGCCCCCACCGCAGCCAGCTGGTTCCTTCGTACCGAGCCGGTGGCCAGGACACGGCCGATTTCCAGATCGTTGACGGCCTGCTGAGACTCAGAAAGGGCCCTGTCAAAGAGCTCCTTCTCAAGCTCAGACCGTTTCACCGCATCCCCCGACTCAGCGGCAAGTTCTTCGCGGAACTCGACAATATTGGCAAGCTCGCCATCGAGGTCAGCTGAGCTGTTCTCGACCGCGGCCAGGAGATCTTCCCTGGAGAGAGCGGAACGTATCCTTGTCCGCCCCCGGATCAACACCCGAAGCCAGAGAGCCGCCGCCGCCGCCAGGACCGCCAGGCGCAGCGTCCAATGCATCTCGAAGGTGAAATCCAGGATAAAGGAGAGACCGGCGGTGGCCGCCAGCATGAGAAAGATCGCCGAGATTCCATGCCAGGCCAGCAGGCTGTAATACTTCTTCTCAAGACGCTGGAAGAGCCTGTTCAGAACGGGCGCCGGATCCTGCAGACGGCTTTTATTTTTCATCTCGACCTCCGTATCGCCGGGAACCTGCGAGAACTCCACCAGGAAGATGATGACGGCTGGTTGATTTCAGATCCATCAATTTAGCCTCCAGAGCTTCCTGAGAATCCACTCTAACACCAGCATGCCGGTAAAGAGGAACATCATCATCGCCGAATCCCAGACTGTCGAAGCCCGGCGGGCAAGCACCTCGCTGACCGAGGCATCAGGGATCAGGTCGGGGGCGCCAAGCTCCCTGAGCTCAGGTGACACGGTAAAGAAGCGGCCGGCGCTGGATTCCGCCACCTGCTCGAGAGACCGGAAGTCAGGCGAGAGATCTTCAAGCTCCGCGTAGATATCAACAATCTCGAAAAAGCTCCTCGCCTCCTCGCCCAGGCTGACCTGGTAATGACCGGCCTCCGCCGTCCTGAAGATCCCGCTGTACCTGCCGGGCGAACCGGGAACCGGCGCGAGGGTCAGCCTCTTGCGGGTTTTTTCTCCCGGCGAAGAAGCTGATTCGCCTGGCCTCTGCGGCTGCGCCTCAGCCTGGGGCTTTTTGCCCGATTCGATAAAGATCTCCACCGCGGCGCTCTCCACCGGGCGGCGGCGCGAGTCCACCAGGCGCACATTGACCCGAACGTCTTCTTCCTTATTGTAGCGGTCCCTGTCGGTCTCAATCGTCGCCCGGCGCGTACCTGCCTGCTGCTTGCCAAGGGAGAGCTGGCGAATAATCGCAGCCCAGAAGCGTTCGTGAATTCCGACCTCGCCAGCGCGCCAGCGCCAGAAGTCATCCGTTCCCAGGTAGAAGACCTCGGCAAAACCGAGCCGGTGGGTGGCCGCGATGATGTCGGACTCCTTCTGCAGCAGCGAGAGTCCACCGGGCCGGAGGCGGGTGGCCTGGTACCAGAAATAGAACGGAGGCAGCCGCTGCCAGAGCTCCAGGTTCTCGGCAGGTTCGTTGCTGAGACGACACAGGGGATAAGACCTCCCTCTCGCGGTAAGGGCCGGCAACCAGCCCTTATCGAAGATCCTGCCGGAGAGAGGCGCCCGGGCCGAGGCAAGCTCGACCGGCAGCAGGGCTCGCAGCTTCCTGAATCGTTCAGCTCGCGCCAGGGCGTGGGTGTTGATCTCACCAGCCACAAAGGCGAGACCGCCGCCCTGCTCCGTCACGAAGTCAACCAGCGCATCCTGCAGGGCGGGGGTAACGGTCGAGGGCTGCGGGTCAAGCATGAGCACCACATCATATTCGCGCAGCTCTTCGCTGGTCTGGGGTAGCTCGGTGATGAGAAGATTCCCGTCCTGGGGATACTCGGTATCAGCGCTGCTAAGCCAGCAAGAGACCTGGATCCCATCATCGCGGATCGCGAGGTTACGTAGAAAACGATACTCGTTGGTCGCATGGCCAGCCATCAGCAACACCCGGCGCAGCTCGCTGGCGGCCGTCACCTCCGCGCTCTGCAGGTTGTCGCGCCATTCGATTTCGCGCTCATCGCGCTCGATGCTGAGGGTGTAGCGATACTTGCCCTTCTCAGCCAACCTGTCGGTAAACCGCAGACGCTCTTCAAGCATCCTGTTCTTCGGCGTGAGGTTACGGGCATCAACCAGCTTCCTGTCGCGGCCATCCTGCCGGCTACGATGGAGCTGTACCCTGACCGTACGCTGGATACCCGAGAGCAGCACCTTGGCGTCAATCTCCAGGGGATAATCCACCTCGATAAGAGGCGGTATGCTCAACTCCTGGACGACAAAGTTCATCGGCTGCTTATCGACGCCCACCCCGACGGTAAAGATCGGCACCCTGCGGCCAAGCGAGATGGCGTCGAGAGCCCGGATGGGAGAAGCCCCGGAGTTGTTGCGGCCATCGGAAAGAATGATGATGCCCGCAAGCGGATCCCGCTCGAATTCCTTGACCACCTCGACGAGGGCATCGCCGATCCGGGTCTCTCCCTGGGCCGTGGCCGGCGCCTCTCCGCTGGAGAAGGGGCCGACCTCCTTGAGCTCCGAACCGAAGGTGAAGAAAGACAGCTCGTTGTTGCGGCTAAGAAGCTCGAGCAACGAAGATTTTTCTTCCTCCTCGGCGACAGCGAGCTTTTTCTCGACAGCCGCCACGATAATCTCCGAGCGTGTGGGCTGCCTGCCGGGGTCGAGACCAGTCGCCCGGGCGACCACCCGAAAGGACTCTTCATCAAGCTTGTCCTTCTCCTGCATGCTGGCGGAATCATCGAGCAACAGCACCGTCTTGCCGGGACGCTCGATCCGGATCTCCGTCAGCAGACGCGGGTTGAGAAGGATCAGGACCACCAGCACCAGGCAGCCCAGGCGCAGCAGCGCGAGCACCGAGCGCTGGAAAATTCCCAGCTGGCGCTCCCTGAAATAGAGAGCGCAGATAAAGGCCAGGCTCCCCAGCAACAGGATCGCCGAGGCCGCCAGCCAGAAGCCATGGGGCATGCTGGAGAACTCCCAGAAGGTCTCACCTCCAGCGGGAGTCTCTCCCTCCTCAAGACCGAATATCGTTCTCAGCCAGGAGTTCACTTGCTCACCTCGAATCGTTCCAGGCACATCATACTTTCCTGCCAAACCACCAGGCCGCGAAGAGCTCCAGGAGCAGGAAGACCCCGGCCGCAAGAGCGAGCCAGCGCCAGACCTCTCCCTCCTGGTCTCTCCGGAAGGCGTCTACGTCAACATTGCCGCCGATGACAAAGCGGATCCCCGTATCGGCCAGGGCGGCCCTGAGGCTCTCCTCGCCGCATTCAGCCAGATCGCTCTCGCCGGCCTCGCGGCGAACCGCGTACCAGCTTGAGGTCGCCGATTCGGTATCCCCGGAGGCGGTTTCCTCGACCACCCGGAACAGTCCGGCTGAGTGCGGCCGGTAGCTCTCTCCAAGACCGATGAGAACCTCATCCGCCGGGTTGGCTTCCGAAGAGCTGTCTTCTGAAGGAAGCTCGATCCTGTAGCTCACACCGGGCTTTTCCTCCAGCCGGAGAGCATCTCCGACCTGCGAGGCCCTTCCCAGGCTGTAGCGCCGGGAAAGATAGCGAACCCATTCCTGCATCAGGATCGGATAGGTGTAGTCGGTTGGCCAGTCACCCCAGTCCCGGTCGGCGGTGGTATTGAACACGACGATCCGGCCGCGGCCCTCGGTCTCGGCCGGATCTTCAGCGGGCTCCTTCCCGGCACCGGCAGCCGCGTCCGCCCGGGGCAACGCATACCGACCCTCGATCACAGCCGGTGTGGAGAGCTCGTCATTGTATCTCGCAATCACCTCGGTGCCCGGAAGAGGCTCCAGCAGAAAGAAACGCCTGAAGATCACATGGTCAAAGGAAGAGTTCTTCAGGCCCCGGAAGAGCTCCAGGGTCGGATGCTCGTTCTCGCCGAAATCGAGATGGAGCGCGGCCGCGGGCGCCGGCTCCTTGAGAACTGCAGGAAAGAGCGCCGGTGGCTTCATAGGCGTTAACTTTGTTCTCCCTACCGCCGAGCTTGAATCGGGTTGGGCGGCTATCCGAAAGAAGTTGGACTTAGGTCGGGCCAGCTCCAGGTAGCTCTCAACATCTATCTTATTGCCGAGGAAGTAGGCGATCCCGCCTCCGGAGCCGGCGAAGACACCCAGGGCCGCCTGCTCGGCGGGGCTGAGCCTCGAGCGGTTGAGGATAAAGACGCTGTCGGCATCCTCGAGCTCCTTCCCATCGATCTCGCCCTCGACCAGCCTGACTGACACACCTGAAGGAACGTCTCCACGGGGAGAGAGGGCCGCGGTAAGGAGCCCCGATTCACTCGCGAACCGGTTGGCGGAGGGCGCCCCATCCACCAGGGCCACCTGCATGGAATCACGCACAACGACCACCAGCACGCTCTCATCATCGCGCGCCAGGCGATCAGGAGTCATTCCGGCCTTCAGGGGATACTCGCCCCCCTCTGTGAAGATGTGCTGGATCTCAACGCGCACCGTCTCTCCCGGAGCGATGCTCTCAATGGTCGGCAGGGGAATCTTATGGCGCGCGACAAACTCATCGCTGTCGGAGCCGCCCACCTCAACGTTACCCTCTACCCGGACCCGCGGCTCCTTGCCGTAGTTCGTCACCTCGACGGCAATGCGAACCGGAACACCGGCAAGGACGGGGTCAGACTCGATGGAGAAGCCGGTTATCGCGGTATTGTCCAGGGAACCGGAGCTCACATCGACAAACTGGAAATTAAAGCTGTCGACCAGGTCCTCGCGCTTGATCTCCTCGAAGAGAACCTCGAGCGAGTCCGCCAGGCTCCCATCCTCCTCCAGCCAGTCCCGACGGCGATAGTCACTGACCAGCACCACAGAGCGGACGACCGGAGCGGCGGAGCCCTTGGCCTCATCAATCAGCTTTCTCAGAACCCGGGGGAAATCCAGCGGCAGATCGCTCGTTGCGACTTCGCCCAGAGAATCCAGCAGGTCGCGGCCGGCCAGTGATGCCAGGGTTCCCGCCGACGTCCCAGCGGGGCTCCCGCCGGTTACAACGCCGCCCTGGACCTGCCCCTCGACCTTTCCAAGCAGGCTCTCAGGTCTGCTTCCCAGCCAGACACTGACGGGAACCGAGCCTCCCATCGCATCCTGGACCTGGCTTACCGCGCTCTCCCGGGCCGTATCGAAGACCTTGCCCGTAGCGGAAACGGCCTCCATGCTGAAGCTGTCGTCCATGACAACAACCCTGCTGTCCTCTCTCCAGCCGGCAAGCCCCCTCAACACCGGCCGGGCCACAGCCATCACCAGGAAGCCGATGATCGCCATCCGGAGAAGAAGCAGGATGAGATCCTCGAACTTGACCCGGCGGCGGTTGCTTACCTGCGCGGCGAGAAGAAAATCCATCGCCGCCCAATTCTGCACCCGGTAGCGGCGCTTGTTCAGGATATGGATGATGACTGGGGCCGACACCATGGCAAGGCCGAAGAGAAGCAGCGGATTTACAAACATGTCGGCGCTCCCCTATCCATTCCTCGACGCGGCCTTGCGCCGCCGAGCCCTCTGGGCCAGCAGCTTCGCAAGAGCCTCTGATATTTTTTCGGGACCGGTGATCAGCTGGTAATCGAAGCCGCATCCCTCGCAGGACTTCTTCAGATGTCCCAGCGCGCCCTCGAGAACCTCGAGATACCGCTCACGAAGGCGATGCGGCTCGGTAAGAAGCTGCCGATCATCCTCGAGCCCCTTGAAAAGAATATTCGACTCAAAGGGAAACTCGCGCTCGTCCGGGTCGAGCACCTGCAACACAACGGCATCATGGCCGCGGTAGCGCAGGAAGCCCAGGGTCGCGTCGATCTCCTCCTGGGAAACGAAGAAATCCGAGATCAACACAAAGAGACAGCGGCGCGGGAGCTGGAGGCTCACTCGCTCGAGCACCTCCTTCATCGAGGTCTTCCCCTCCGGCTCCAGGCCCTTCAGCCGCGCGGCGATACCGGCAAGGGCCAGGGTCTTCGCGCTGGGGGGAACGAATTCCTTCAGATCCTGGTCATGGACCGCGAGACCGACGGCGTCACGCTGGCGATGCAGGAGATGCCCCAGGGCCGCCGCCGCGGTGGCGCCAACCTCGAACTTGCTGAGGGTTCCCGAGCCGTAGGTCATCGAGGCGCTGGCATCCAGCACCAGGAGCGCGGTAATGTTGGTCTCCTCCTCGTAGCGCTTGATATAGTAGCGATCCATACGCCCGAGCACCTTCCAGTCAAGGTGGCGCAGATCGTCGCCGGGGACATATTCCCTGTGCTCTACGAACTCGACGCTGAACCCGTGGCGGGAGCTCTTGTTCTTTCCCGCAAGGAAGCCATCGACGATGCGCTTGGCTACCAGCTCGAGACGCGAGAGACGCGCGATGAGCTCAGAGTCGAAGAATCCGCCGGCTGACTTCATCGTATTCATTCCTGGGATTGAAGGTAGGTACATCATCGAGAAGCATGTCGACAATGTCATCCGGGCCGAGGCCTTCCGCCTCGGCGTGAAAACTCGGAACCAGCCGATGCCTGAGAACCGGTAGGGCCACGGCCCTGACATCGGCCCGGGTCACTGAAAACCTGCCGGCAAGAAGAGTGTGGGCCTTGGCCGAGCGGATCAGGGCCTGCGCCGCGCGCGGGCCCACTCCCCAGGAGATATACTCCTTCACCCACCCCGGCGCCGACTCTCCCTCCGGGCGCGACATCCTCCCGATGCGGGTCGCGTAGGCCTGCACGTGCTCGGTAACGGGAAGCGCCGGCAAAATCGCCTGCAGGGAGAGAAGAACCTCCCGGTCGAGAACCGCCGCCGCCGCCTGCTCGACATCTCCGGTGGTCCTGTCGATGATCTCTTCCTCTTCGAGAAATTCCGGGTAGTCGATGCAGATCTTCATGAGGAAGCGGTCAAGCTGGGCCTCGGGGAGAGGGTACGTACCCTCCTGTTCAAGCGGGTTCTGGGTGGCCATGACGCAGAAAGGCTTCGGCAGCGGATGCGCCCGCCCCCCCACGGAAACCTGGCCTTCGCTCATTCCCTCCAGCAACGCGGCCTGGGTCTTCGGGGGTGTGCGGTTGATCTCGTCGGCCAGCAGCAGGTTCGTAAAGACAGGCCCCTTCCTGAAAACAAAATCCCTCACACCTCCTCCGGCCTTCTCCTGAAAGATCAGCGTCCCTGTTACATCGGTGGGCATCAGGTCCGGGGTAAACTGGATCCGGCCGAAATCCAGGGAGAGCGCCTCGGAGATCGTATTGACGAGCAGGGTCTTGGCGAGGCCCGGAACTCCCTCCAGGATCGCGTGCCCGCCAACCAGCAGGGTCATCAGCAGCTGGTCAACAACGACCTCCTGGCCGACGATGACCTGGCCGATCTCTTTTCTGAGCCCCCCCATAAGCTTGAGCATGCTGTCAAGCAACTCGATATCTCTGGGAGAATCCGGCCCTGGTCCCGCCGCCTGCCCCGCGCTCACCGCTGGTACACCGCGAGGCGGTTGTAGGGAATCTGCAGGCAGAGAAGAGCCAGCGCGGTTCCATAGAGCTCGCCGCCATCGGCTCCATCCCAATACCCATCAAGCGCCTGCTCGGCGATGAACATCTCAGCGCTCTGCTTGTAGAAGGGCAGCCAGTGCTTGCCGCCGATCACGAACTTCGCCTGGGTCAGGTAATACTGAACGTATTCGGCATGATGCCCGTAGCCCCATTGGGGATCGATGTTCCGATGCATGTAGTCCGTTATCTTGCGGATCAGGGGCTCATCGTATTTGCCGGCATTCCACAGGGCGACGACCGCCGCGCAGGTGACACCGGGGCGCACCTGGTAGCTGTTGATCCTGTAGCGCACACTGCCGTTGGTGTTGGTCGATTTCTCGATGAACTTGACGCCCTTCTCGACCACTTTTTTCGAGACAAAGATACCCACATCGCGGCACGCGCGGAGGGACTGCAGCTGGGTCACCACCAGGGTGCCCTCATCCTCGTAGGCGTTGGGAGAGTAGCCCCAGCCTCCCTCATCGGTCTGCGAACGCTCGGTGAGCTTGACGCCATCCTGGAGTACCTTGCGAATAGCCTCCCGCTGGCGCGGATCTTTCTCCTGCGCGAAAATCTGCGAGAGATAGGTCAACGCGAAGGCGTGAGAGTACATGGGACGCTGCTCCCGCGCGTTGACGTTGACGATCAGGCCCGGGGCGTAGGAATAGGTGCCGATGCAATTGTTCAACAGGTACCTGGTGATTCTCTGCAGGTTCCTGGCATAGGGGCCGCGAGTCGGAGTGCTTCCGCTCGCCAGAAAGGCGAGCCCTGAAAGCGACGTGATGGCCGTCGGGTAGACGTTTGTGCTCCAGGTCGACTTGCCATAGGAACCATCGGACTCCTGGGCGCGCGCGAGATAGCTCAGGCCCTTCTTGATACTCGCCTCGATCGCGGGCGTCACCCCAGGCGGGCGGAGACTGCCTTGCCCGGCTCCCTTGGCGGCGAACCTTGAAAAATTCTGGGCCCTGAGAATCGGCTGGGAAAGAAGAATCCCGACCAGAACGAAGAGGCCCAGCCGGACAAAGATTCCACCTGTTCGTGATCCACTCTGTAAGCAACTCATCTGGACTTCTATCCCTGGTTCGAGAGATTCGAGGCCTACCCGGAGAAATGATTCCGAAAGACCCGTGCCTGATATCGGACACCCTGACCACCTTAAACTTTCAGAGGGCTGAACTCCAGAAAAGAACACCCTGGCGCCGGCCGGCGCGCGCTCAGTCAAGGTCTCTGAAACTGAAAGATTTCCCTACCCTCGCCCCGCCAGGCTTGCCGTCAACCTCGACGTAGGGATAGATGAAGAAGTTCACCGGTCCGCCCCGCTGTCTTGGCTCCAGCACCAGGTCGCGCCCCGAGCTCATAGAGAGCCTGTTCTGGCAAATATTGCCGAAGAAATATTCCTCCTTTTCGGGCGACTTGTCGGCCTCGGAGATATCGACAGGCTTCCAGGAGCCGCCGTCGGAATACCAGGCCCAGCAATGATAGCCACCGATGGAGCCTTCCGATTTGTCCGCGGGAACCGGGAAACCGATCTCGAAAAAGGCGGGTATTTTCCTGCTGCGAGCCATCGCGATGAAGAGCGTGTGGAAGTCAGAACAATTACCTTTACCGATCTCGCAGGCGTGCTCGACATCGCCGCGGCCCCAGCCCTTGCCGGACTTGTCGTAGGCCATGTCCTCAAGAACCCTGTCATAGAGCCGCCTGGCAACGGCCGAGATGTTCTTCAGCCCGGCGGCGGCCTCCGCCGCCCTCTTTTTCACCTCGCCGGTGATCGGGGCCATCCGATCGCCTCCGAGAAGGCGGTCGCCAGCCCGGTCGGCGCGCAGGCTGGATGCGCTGGAGACCTCCCTGCGCTCTGCATCGAAGGACACCCGCACCTCCGCCTTCTCGGGAAATGGAGCCTCCAGGCTGGCATAGACCATCCTGTTGCCGTAAACCATCTCGGTCGTGAGCCTGTATTCTCCAGGCGCCTTGATCTCGAGGTTGCTGATCTTCTGCGTCTCATCGTCCTGGGGAACGGGAATCCAGATATCGACCTTCTTCGCCCCCTCGGGCACCTCGGATATCGAGGCTACATAATCGAAATGAAGAGCCCTCTCGGCAACCTTCGGATCCGTACAACCGGCGGCGCAGGAGAACAGGAACATCGCCAGGGTAAGACGCCGCGCTGCAGCTGGATTCATCGGGACACCGGGTCATGAGAGCGAAAGGTCAATCCGAGAGGAAAGTATAGCCTCGCCCGCCCGAGCCTCGACAATCAGATCTATTGATAAATACAATCTTATAAATAGAATATATCTATGGAAGAAAACTTCGGATTGCATGAGCTCGAGGCCTTCGTAACGATCGCCGACTGCGGTTCCTTCACGGAAGCCGCCCGCAGGCTGCTGCTTACGCAGCCGACCATCAGCCTGCGGATCGCCTCTCTTGAAAAATCACTGGCCGCGAAGCTCCTCGACCGCTCACGCAGCCGGACCCGGCTGACTCCGGCCGGCGAGGTCCTGCTCCCCCACGCCCTGGCGACGCTCCGCAAACGAGGCGAAGCCATGGAGGCCATCCGGGAGCTCAAGGAAGGAAGAACGGGTCCGCTCCGGGTCGGAGGCTCCTCGATTCCGGGCGCCTACCTCCTTCCGAGATACCTGGCCGCGATCCAGGACAGGCATCCCGGACTCAAGCTCCAGCTGCAGGTCGGCGACACCGACACCGTGCTCGCCTCTCTGAGAGCCGGCGAGATCGAGCTGGCCGTTGTAGGACGCCGGGCCAGCGGCCGGGACCTGCAGACAGCCGAGGTCGAGAAGGACAGGGTCCTGGCGCTCGCGGCGCCTCGCTGTCTCAGAAACCACGGCCTCAGGCCGCCGCGAAAAAAATCCGCCGCGCTGAAGGTGGAGGCCGAAGAGCTCTCCCGGCTGCCGCTGGTTCTCCGTGAGCAGGGCTCCGCGACCCGGGACCTCGCCATCAAGAGACTGGCGGACTGCGGCATACGGCCGTCGGACTTCACCTCGCTGCTTGAGGTTCCCGGCAATACCGTGGCGCTGCAGGCGGCCCTGGCCGGGCTAGGCCTGACCTTCCTCTCCGCTCTGGCCGCCCGGGAAGCCATGGCTCTCGGCGAGCTGCGAAGCCTGGAGATCCCGGGCTTCAACTCAGAGCGACCCATCACGCTCACCCGGCTCAAGGGCAGAACCCTGTCACCAGCGGCGAGCGAGCTTGCCGAGTTGCTGAAAAACGAAAGCCCCTGAAGAGCTCAGCGCAGCTCCAGCGCCTTCCCCGCGGCATCGGTCAAGCGAAGACAGAACCCCCAGGGGCCGCTCTGCTGGCCAATCTTCAGCAGAATCCGGTTCTCGCCCTTCTTGAGCCGAACCTTGACGGAATCCTGGTCGACCTTCAGGCTGCGCGGGGCCGGCGCAAAATGCACCCTCTCTCCATTCACCCAGCAGGCCAGGCCGGCATCGCTGCCCATCCTGAAGACAGCATCGGTATCCTCGGGCACCTTGACCACCGTATAGCCATAGGCCATGACGTTCTGGCTGCGCCGGAAGACCGGCAGCAGGTTGATCGTCCCCTCGAGGCTCAGGTCCTGGAGCTTCTGCCAGCGGTAGCGCCGTGGACCAATTCGCCAGATCTTCTGGAGGTTGATGCTCTTCTCCGGCTCGAACTCGCGGGAGAAACCCTTTCCATCGGGATCCTGTACCGGACCGGTAAGCCACCAGTCGAGGATGAAGCCGCGCGCCTTCGCCTTGCGCTGGGGATCCCTGCCGATCTTTCGCAGTTCACCCGCCGCGCTGCCGACAAGTTCCCGCGGAAAATTTCCCGTAACGATCTTCAGCAGGTGACCCTCGGCAGCATCCTTATCCCCTGCGGCTCCAATCGCCGCCGCGAAACCGACATAGCCCCTGGCCGCCTCGACCGAGAGACCGGTATCGGAGAGATAGGGCGCCAGCCTGGAGATCGAGTCCTTGTCAGCAGAGGCAATCAGTCCCTTCAGAGCCCGAGAACGGAATTCCCGGTCCTCCGCGAGGCTGAGAGCGCGGCTGAACATATCCAGTGCTTCTTTTTTCTTTCCCCCTCCCAGCTTTCCCTCAGCCAGCGCAAGGTAGCCCTTGAGGGCGACCGCTTTTCCCGCCTGGGTACCGGCGGCGGCCACCTCAAGATAGGTCGCCTCGAGTTCCGGCTTGACCAGCTCGCCCTTCACGTCCAGGGCGGTGATCTTGAGCTCGGGATCCTTTCCCGCCGCCGCGCGCGCGAGGTACGGCTCGGCGGCCTTCGCATCCCGGGCGGCAAGCGCCCTGAGGAGCACGGGCCGCTCCCCCTTCGCAGCCTCCTCGTACCCCTTCACCAGGGCAGATGTAACCCCCGGCCCATCAAGGGCTGAGAGTCGCCTCATGGCCAGCGAACGAACTCGCTCAGCCGCATCCGCCAGTCCCTGCAGCAGGACCGGAACGGCCCCTTCGTCGCCGCGCGGGCAGAGCTGGTGCAAAGCGCGCGCTCTCTGGAAGTCCTCGGGAGCGTTTTTCAACGCGAACTCGTAGAGCCGCCGAGAATCTTTTGCGTTGCCGGCGGCGGCCAGTCCATCAGCCAGGCGCAGCTCTTCCTGGAAGATCTTCCGAAGCTGGGGATCATCTTTTTTCCCGGCCACAGCAAGAAGGACCTCTACCGCCTCCGGGGCCGCAAGCCGGGCAAGCCCTTCGAGAGCGGAGAGACGAACACCATCATCATCGGAGCCGGAGAAAACCACCAGCGTCTTGACCGCCGCGTGGTCCCCTCTCTTGGCGAGAGTGAAGAGCAGGTCCGCCCTGAGCTCTTCGTCGGCCTTGCCGATGGCTGCCATGACAGCGTTGTGGGCAAAGCGTCCGGGCATCCGCTCGAGAACCAGCCGGGCGATCTCGGCGACATGTTCATCTTCATCCCACAGGCACTTTTCGGCCACCTTGACCGAGCCCTCATCTCCACCGATGAAGCCCATCAGCCAGAGGGCCTCGCGGCGCAGGTAACTGTTGGAGGATCCCTCGACGAGCTTCCCGAGCTCCCGCAGCACAGGCCCTCTCTCCTTTTCGGCACCGGGACGGCCGGCGTGGTGAACAATCAGGGTCAGGGCGTGGCTCGCGGTGATGCTGGGTTCGCGGTCGGCACCGACGAGAATCTTCCCCAGGCCGGCGATGGCCGCTGCCCCGTGCCCTGGAGCCGAGAGACGAGCCTTCATGCGAACGGCGTTGTCAGGAGAGCGAATTCCGTCAAAGAAGCCTTTGAGCTCCTCGGCGAGAAGAACAGGGGCGGCCTGCAGAAACGCGGCGGCAAAGAGAACGATCAGGACTGGGTACGAATTACTGTGTTTGGTCATCTCGATTCCTTTCTCCTCAAACTCGCCACGGTGAGCGGTTGGGCCTCGCGATGAGGCGGTTGGCCGCCTCGTCTCCAATGACGCGCTCATTCTTCGCGTCCCAGTTCAGGCCGCGGCCGAGGCGATAGGAGATATTCCCGAGGATGCAGAGCGTGCCGACGGCGTGCCCGGCCTCGATCGTCATGATCGGCTTCTTCCTCGAGCGCACCGCGTTGATGAAGTCCTGCTCATGCCCGGGGCTCTTGTAAGGAAAATTACCGCCTTCGGGAATCTTGTACTCGATGGCTTTCTTCTCGGCGTGGGTCCCGCCATCTCCTCCGCCGACCACGAGGTTTCCCTTGTCGCCGATATACTTCGAACCGAAGCCGTGTACCTTGCCCGGGGCGTGCGGATGCCCGTTCCCGGGCTGACGCCAGTACATCACCCAGTCAGGATCCTTGAACACGTACTTGATCTCCATCTTCGTCGGGCAGTCCCAGATGCCGTGCTCAGGCGCCTTGCCGGTGGCCTCCACGTAGGTGGGCATCTGGCCATCGGCGTTCATGATGAAAAGCGCGCAGGACATCACATGCGCCCCACGGTCGCGGATCTGCCCGCCGCCAAACTCCAGGAACCAGCGGAAGTTAAAATGGACGCGCTCGACGTTGTAGTCCATGTAGCGCATCGGACCGAGCCACATGTTCCAGTCGAGATTCGACGGAGCCGGGCCATTGGGCTTGCCGCCGCCGACGGGGTTCTCGTAATGCCAGCAGTCGACCTCCTTCACCCTGCCGATCATTCCGTTCCTGACATAAGAAGCCGAAGCATAGGCGGCACGGGTGGAGCGGCCCTGGGAGCCGACCTGCATCACTCGGCCGCAACGCTGGGCGGCGTTGACCATCGCACGCCCCTCTTCGATGGTCGAGGAGGACGGCTTCTGAACGTAGACATCCTTACCGGCCTCGCAGGCCATGACCGCCATCACCCCGTGCCAGTGATCAGGCGTCGCGATCAGGACTCCATCAAGGTTCTTCTGATCAAGCAAATCCCTGAAATCCCTGTACTTGGGCACATAACGCCCGATGATCCTGGCGGCCCTGTTGAGATGGCTCGTGTCCACATCGCAAAGAGCCCCTGCGTATTTGCGGAAAAAATTAAGGTGCCCGGTCCCCATCCCCCCCAGGCCGATATGGCCGGTCAGGATCTTCTCGCTGGGAGCCTGGGCGCCGAGAAACCCTGCGGGAAAAATTGCGGGGGCGGCGAGCCCACCGCCGATAGCGAGGGTGCGCTCCAGGAAGCCACGACGGCTGGTTGTTTTTTTCATCCGTATCTACCTCGTTGTTCGCCGCCCGACTCCCAGGCGCTCAGCGCCGGAGAGTGAACAGCCGTTACTTATTACAGCCTCGAAGAGCCCTGCATGATACCCCCGGCCGGAGGTCTACGAAAAGCCCCCAGCGATGGAAACCTTGTCCCTTCAGGGATCCACCGGGGGAGCGGGGGCCGCGGCATCTTCCTCGTCCGCAAGGGGCAGCTCGACTCGGAAGGCCGTCCCGACCCCAGGCTCACTCTCCACCCCCACAGCCCCTCCCATGCTGACGGTGAAGTGTTTGACGATGGAAAGACCCAGGCCGGTGCCGCCCACCTCGCGGGAGCGCGCCTTGTCCACCCGGTAGAATCGCTCGAAGATTCGCTCCTGGTGCTCAGCCTCGATCCCGATACCAGAGTCCTTCACCAGCAGGATGGCGCTGTCAGCCTCCACCTCGATACTCAATGAGACGCCTCCCCCCTCCTGGGTGTACTTGATGGCGTTGTCCAGGAGATTGTCAACCACCTGCCTGAGCGCCTCCTCATCACCGTTCACGTTGACGGCATCCTCGGGCACTTGCGAGTGCAACTGGATGCCCTTTTCCTCCGCGGCGACCATCGCGCGCCTTACCGAGTCCATGGCGGTGAGCTTGAGATCCATTCTGCGCAGCTCGAGCTGCTGCTCATCCCGGGCCTCGACCCTCGACAGGGCGAGCAGGTCGGCCACCAGCGAGGACAATCGCAGGGACTGGTTCTGGATCTTGCCGAGAAAACGGGAGCGGGTTTCCTCGTCCATCTCCTCGCTTTCGATCAAGGTCTCAACAAGCCCGCTGATCGCGGTAACCGGAGTCTTCAGCTCGTGGGATACATTAGCCACGAAATCTGTCCGGACACGCTCGAGACGCTGGAGCTGGGTGAGATCGTCGAGAACCACCAGGCCGCCGGCAAGCTCTCCATCACGGCCACGAAGCGGGGAGGCACGAGCCTCGAGAACCTGCTCCTCGTCATCTTTCAGTATCTTCAACTCCTCGACCCGTTCGACTCCATCTCGCAGGGTCTGGCGCAGCAGCTCGCCCACCTCCTCGACCTCGATCACATCGTAGATATGCCACCCCTCCGGATCATCGACTGAAACGTTCAGGATCTCGCAGGCCGCCTTGTTCATGTGAAGGATCTTCGCATAAGAATCAACAGCTACCACCCCCTCAACCATGCCGGCAAGAATTGTCCGTACCTTGTTCTCTTCGCGTGAGAGGACCTCGACACGCTTGTTGAGCTTGTCCGCCACGCTGTTGAACGCCCACGCAAGAGGGTCCAATTCCGAAGCGTACGCGAAAGGGTCGACCTGCTCATCGTAATTTCCCTCAGCAAGCGAATTCAACGCCTTGGTCAGTGACCTGATAGGAGTACGGAGGCGGCCATGGATGCTGCGAGTGGCGAAGAAGGCTGTTACAAACGCGCCCAAAAACAACAATAGGATCCAAATCCGCTCCGCGCCCGGGGGACTGGTCTCCACGATGACTACAGTCACACAGAACACACAGCAAACCCCGAAAAAGATAAGCCAGAAAAGACCGGAAATAAAAGTCATCATCAGCGAGTTTCCTTAAAACGGTAGCCTACTCCGCGGATGGTCTCGATCAACTCACTGCAGGAACACAATTTCTTGCGCAGGGAGCGGATATGCACATCGATATTTCGATTCGACACCAAGGCATCATCCCCGACGACCGGGTCCAGCAGCTGGGACCGGCTGTACACCCTGCCCGGATGGGAAGCCAGGTAGTGAAGAAGCCTGAACTCGGTCGCGGTAAATTCAACCGGCTTGCCGGAACAGATCACCTCGTGCCGCGCGGGGTCGATCACCAGGTCGCCAACCGAGATCCGGTTGCCTGAAGCGTTCTCCTGCTCGAGATTCGACCTGCGCAGCAGAGCCTTCACCCGGGCCACCAATTCCCTGACCTTGAATGGCTTGGGGATGTAATCATCGGCTCCGACACCGAGGCCGAGAACGACATCAATCTCCTCGCCCTTGGCGGTAACCATGATGATGGGGATCCGCCTCGTGCTGTCATCCTCTTTCAGGTTGCGACAGATCTCGACTCCATCCATCCCTGGAAGCATGATGTCCAGCAGCACGAGGTCGGGCTTCAGCTTCTTCGCCTGCTCGAGACCCTGGAGCCCATCCATGCAACAGGCTACCTCGTAACCCTCCTGTTGAAGGTTGTACTGAATGACCTCGAGGATATCTTCCTCATCCTCAACAACCAGCACTGTTGATTTGCTCAAAAGAAGACCCCCTTCAAAACGACAGGGCACAAAAACCGACTGGCCATGGTTTGCTTGACACCACCGCCCAGTAGGTGAATCATCAACCCCCGGAAGAGTCTATGAAAACAGAAACCCGGCTTACTGGGTAATCGGAAAAAATGAGAATTTCCCCGCGCTCAACCACGCCCCTGCAAAACAAATTGGCGCCCCTGGCCTGTTTGCTGCTGTGGCAGCTGGCCCACCCGGCGGCCGGTCAACTGGAAGCCGGTGATCTGCCTCCGGCCACTACAGGGGAAGCGCTTATTTTTGAGGCCGATGTACTGCCCCTGCTGCGTAAGAACTGCTTGCGGTGCCACGGGGAGAAAAAGAAGAAGGGCGGTCTCGACCTCAGAAGCGCGGAGTCGGCCCTGCGGGGAGGAGAATCCGGAGAAGCCCTGATTCCCGGCAAGCCCGATGAGAGCCTGATCATCGAACTCATCAGCAAGGGAGAGATGCCCCCCGGAAAAAAGACACGCCTGGACCCCGCCGAGGAGAAGCTCATTCGAAGCTGGATTGAAGGCGGAGCCCGGAGTCTCAAACACCCCCAGGGCGCTCCGAGAGAGCGAAAAGTCGCCGAGCACGACATCACCCCGCTGCTGCTGTTGCGCTGTACCGTCTGTCACGGGGGGAGAAAAAAAGAAGGCGAGCTCGACCTGCGTACCCGTGAGAGCATGCTCAAGGGCGGCAAGTCCGGACCGGCGATGATTCCCGGCAAGCCCGATGAGAGCCTGATGATCAAAAAAATCCGGGCAGGAGACATGCCGCCGGCCCGCAAGCTGGTTGTCGTCAGCGTCAAGTTCATGCGGCCCAACGAGCTGGAATTGCTGGAGCGCTGGATCAAGGCCGGAGCCCCCCCTGCAGAGAAAACAGAAGAACCTCCGGACCAGGCCTCCTCCATTGAAGAGAAGGACCGGGAGTTCTGGTCTTTCCGGCAGCTTGAAAAAACAAAGATTCCCGAACCGGAAAACAGGGACCGGGTCCGAAACCCGGTAGACACCTTCATCGAAACCCGCCTGGAGAAAGCAGGACTCCGGCTTGCCCCGGCTGCCGAACGCTTGACCCTGCTCAGGCGGGCATCTTTCGACCTGCTCGGGCTCCCACCCCGCCCCGAAGATGTCGAGGCGTGGCTCGCTGATGACAAGCCCGGCGCCTGGGAACGCCTGGTGGACCGCCTGCTCGAGTCGCCGCGCTACGGCGAGCGCTGGGGGCGGCACTGGCTGGATGTGGCGGGCTATTCCGACTCCGAGGGCGGCCAGCATGCCGACCGAATCCGTCCACAGAACTGGCGCTACCGCGACTACGTCATCCGGGCCTTCAACGACGACAAGCCCTACGATCAATTTCTCCTCGAACAGCTCGCCGGCGATGAGCTCGCCGACTACCGCAGCCCCGAAGGAGTCACCGATACGGTCTATTCAAACCTTATCGCCACCGGCTTCCTGCGCCAGTCTGTCGATGGGACCTATGCCAACATCACGAATTTCGTCCCCGATCGCCTGGAGGTCATCGACGACGCGATCGAGACGATCGGCTCCTCGCTCCTGGGCCTGACCCTCCACTGCGCCCGCTGTCATTCGCATAAGTTCGACCCGATTCCCCAACGCGACTACTACCGCCTGGCGGCCACCTTCAAGGGAGCCCTCGATGAACACGACTGGCTGAAACCGGACGGGGACGCGGGCAGCGGACGCTACCTCTCCGTTCTCCCTGAAAGCAAGCTCGCGAAATGGAAAGCCGAGAAAGCCGCGGTCGATGCCCAGGTCGACCGGCTTCGTAAAGAGCTGGCGGAAAAAAGGAAAAAGCGCTCGGCAGAGCTGGGAATCGCGCCCGGAGAGCTTGAAAAGAAAGATGCCGCTTTCAAGAAGACGGTCGACAGCGCCAACGAGCGCATCAAAGGACTCGAAAAGAAAAAGCCCGAGAAGCCCCTGGTGCGCGCGCTGTGGGACAGGGGGACACCTTCTCCGACCTACCTGCTCAAGAGAGGCAGCTACCTGACCTCGGGGCGGCCAGTCTCAGCCGGCGTTCTCTCCGCTCTCAGCGAGCAAGGAAAGCCTTTCCGGCCGACTCCTCCCTGGAAAGGGGCCGCCTCCACCGGCAGACGCCTGGCCTTCGCGCGCTGGCTCACCAGCCCGAAGCATCCCCTGACCGCCAGGGTGATGGTCAACAGGATCTGGAAGCATCATTTCGGCCGGGGAATCGTCAGCACCCTGGATAATTTCGGTAAAACAGGCGCCCGGCCCACCCATCCCGGCCTGCTTGACTGGCTGGCTTCCCGGTTTATCAAGGACGGCTGGAGCATCAAGAAGATGCACCGGTTGCTGATGAGCTCCGCGGCCTACAGGCAGTCTTCTGTTGTTTCCGCTCTCCAGGAAAAGAACGACCCTGAGAACCGGCTCTTCTCGAGAATGCCGCTGGCCAGGATGGAGGCGGAGGTCGTACGCGACTCGATCCTCAGCATCGCGGGCAGGCTCGACCTGACGCCCTTCGGGGCAGCCGACGGCGTTGAAAAACGCGGCGACGGCCTGGTGACCTCGAAGACACGTACCGGCAAAGACTCAGACGGATGGAGACGCAGCATCTATGTCCTGCAGCGGCGCACCCAGAGGCTCACGATCCTCGACAATTTCGACCTCCCGCAGATGAACCCCAACTGCACGGAGCGAAACGAATCCGTCGTCGCCCCCCAGGCCCTGCACCTGCTTAACAACAAGAGAATCCACCAACTCGCGGGCATCTTCGCGGCCCGGGTCCTGGAGGAAGCGGGCCCGAAGGAGGAAGAACAGGTCCGCCGGGCCTACCTGCTTGCCGCCTCCAGGCCTCCGGAGAAGGCGG
>Ga0163108_10000691_pt1 | contig 25049 bp, 19 predicted proteins | sample Fk1155metaG_FD_109644 | JGI IMG/M metagenome (GOLD analysis project Ga0163108, IMG submission 109644) | Marine microbial communities from the Central Pacific Ocean - Fk160115 155m metaG | ecosystem: Environmental > Aquatic > Marine > Oceanic > Photic zone | place: The Central Pacific Ocean...
CCTGCCTCTCATCTATGCCGCCAACGATGACTGGCCACACAACAACTGGCGCGTCGCCCGCCACAAGCCGGACGGCCGATTTCGCTTCATTAACTGGGATGCCGAGTGGACTTTCAGCAAAAGTACCAGCCACAACACCATTAAGAACCAGCTCTCCAACACCAACCCGCCATGGGGCAGCACCGAGATCGCTAAGCTCTTCAATGGCCTCAAGGTCAGCACCGAATACCAGTTGATTTTTGCAGACCGCGTTCACAAGCATTTCTACAACGGTGGCGGCTTGACGGATGATGAGATTCGCCGGATTTACGATGAACTTTACAACACGGTCAAAGGCACCGTTAGCCTCAGCAAAAGCTGGGGGACCAACTGGATTCTCAAGCGACGAGCGCCGGTGTTACAGCATCTCAAGGAGGCCAATTTCAACGCCTCCGACACAGCACCGGTGTTCAACCAGTTCGGAGGCACCGTGCCGGACAGGTTTCGCCTGAACATGACCTCAACCAAGGGCGACATCTACTACACCACCAACGGCACCGACCCCCGCACGCGTTTCACCGGCACCGTCTCGGCTGCGGCCAAGCCATATGACAAGGCCGGCGGCTTGTCCCTCTCCGCTGGCACCCACATCAAGGCACGCTCACTCAACGGTGGCACGTGGAGCGCGTTGACCGAAGCCTCGTTCATGGTTGGCGATAGCAGCCCTCCTATCCGCATCACCGAGATCATGTACAACCCGCAGGGCGGCGACCCGTTCGAGTACGTCGAGTTAAAAAACGTCGGCGAAACCGAGGTGGATCTATCTGGCTTTTCCTTCGACGGAATCACATACCAGTTCGCCGAAGGCAGCTCGCCGCTGGCCAGCGGCGCGTACCTGCTGCTCATCAACGACGCCAACGTGGAGGCGTTCCGCGGGCGTCATCCCGGAGTCCGGCTTGACGGCCTTTACGAAGGCAACCTCTCGAACAAGGGCGAACGCCTCGCTCTGGTCGATCGCAACGGCGAGACAGTATTGTCGGTGGATTACGACGACGGTGGCGCCTGGCCAAGTGAAGCGGACGGTGACGGATACTCGCTTGTGTTGAGCAACCCAGAGGGCGACCCCGACTCGCCGGCCAACTGGCGCACCAGCTCGACCAAGAGCGGCACCCCCGGCAGGCCAAGCCCGAGTGGCCCACAGCCGTTGGTCCTCCTCAACGAGGTGCTCGCCGAAAATGTCGCCTCGGTGCAGAACGGCGACACCTTCCCCGACTATGTGGAACTGAAAAACGTCGCCGGAACGAGCGTTTACCTTCAAAACTGGAGCCTGAGCGACAATCCGGCCAAGCCGAGAGAGTTCAACTTCCCGGCCGGCACAGTGATCCCGTCCAACGGCTATCTCGTGGTGTGGCTGGATGATGCAGCGGAGGCGCCCGGGCTGCATGCCGGCTTCGCGCTGGACAACGACGGTGACTCCATTGCGCTGTTCAACCCGGACGGGGAACGCGTCGACGTGCTGGGCTTCGGATTGCAGGTGGCTGACCACTCCATCGGGCGCAGCAGCGACGACTGGACACTCAACCAGCCCACACCCGGCAAGGCGAACAAGTCCGCGCCAGTCGCGGACCTAAAAAATCTCAAGCTCAACGAGTTCGTTGCCGCTGCGGCGCCAGGGGGAAATGACTGGGTCGAGCTTTACAATACGGATAGCAGACCGGCGGCACTCTTTGGACTAGCATGGGAGGCAGGCTTGGCCAAGTTCACCTATCGCAACTACTCCTACATTGAACCAGGTGGCTACACAGTGTTCAGCGCAGACGAGAACCCGGGCGTTCGGCATCTTGATTTTAGACTGCCGGCCGCCGGCGGCACCCTTCTACTGCGCAACCCAGACGGAGCCGAACTCGACGATCTGAGCTACCGCATACAGAAGGATGGCGAGTCGCGCGGCCGCTATCCGAACGGAACCGGTTCCTGGGTTTCGTTCACAACCACCATCAGTCCGGGTCAGGCCAACTATCTCCCAGAAGTCGAAGGTTTGAGGTTTAGCGAAATCATGGCTATCAACGACTCAGCAACCATCGACCCGCTTGGCCGAACCAGCGACTGGATCGAGATCTGGAACAACTCCTCGAAGTCAATTGACCTCACTGGCATGAGTTTGAGCATTGACAAGATCGACCCTGGGCAATGGACCTTCACTGAGGGTGGAAATCTCGGAGCCAAGGACCGCCTACTCGTGTGGTGTAACGGCTCGCGCGATCCCTCGCTTGGCCCCGCCAATTACCTGAACACCGGCAGGTCGCTAAACGGCAGCTATGGCACGGTGTACCTGTTCAACGCCAGTGAACAGATTATCGACAGCGTGAGTTATGGCTTTCAGGTGAGTGACCGCTCAATCGGCCGCGACAACAACGGGAGCTGGACCTTGCTCCACTCCCCCACTCCCGGCAAGGAGAACACGGTGCCAGCGATGCTGGCCTCCGCATCCAGCATCGTCATCAACGAGTGGATGGCTAATGGCCGGGACAGCGATTGGATCGAACTGCACAACCCATCGCAGCTGCCCTCTCGTCTAGACGGACTGTACCTGACAGACGATATCAGCTCGATCGGTCGCACCCAATTTGAAATCCCGTCGCTCAACTTTATCGATGCGACGGGCTTCGTGAAGTGGATCGCCGACAGCGACCTGGCCAAAGGCGGCGATCACGTGAACTTCAGCCTCTCCAGCCTTGGCGAGCCGATAGCTCTTTACAGTCGGAGCAAGTCGCTATTGGACAAGCGGGAGATTTCGCAGACGACCCTCGGCGAGTCGGAGGGACGGTTGCCGGATGGCGCCTCGCAGATCGCGAAATTCCCCGCCACACCCACCCCCGGCAACTCGAACTATCTGCCGCTGGAAAACGTGGTCATCAACGAGCTCCTCACTCATACTGATTCCCCTTTCGAGGATGCCATCGAGTTGATTAACCTCTCGACCAAGTCCGTCAACATTAGCAACTGGTGGATCAGTGACTCGGAATCAAACCTGAAAAAATTCCAGATTCCCACCAACACTATACTACCGGCACAAGGCTTGACGGTCTTCTACGAGGCCCAGTTCAACACGGCACCGGGAGCTGAACACAGCTTTGCGCTCAACTCCGCACACGGCGGCACGGTTATTGTCTCTCAAACGGACAGTTCGGGACAATTAAACGGCTACCGCGCGATCGTCGAGTTTGGCGCGTCGGAGAATGGGGTCTCCTTTGGCCGGATGGGAAGCAGTATCGGCGACCAGTTTGTCGCCATAGGCAAGCCGACATTCGGGGTAAACAACCCCTCCTCCCTAGCAGCATTCCGGCAAGGCAACGGCGCAATTAATGCTGCAGTGAAAATTAGCCCCGTGGTCATCCACGAAATAATGTACCACCCTGCCCCGATGCCGCTCGGCGCCGGCACGCCGGATGATGAGTTCATCGAACTGCGCAACATCTCCAACACAACCGTGCCATTATACGATCCTCTGCACCCGGAAAACACCTGGCAGATCGGAGGAGGTGCTGTGTTCGAGTTTCCTCAAAACTTCCAGTTGCCGCCCGGCGGCTATGTGGTACTGATCGAGTTCAACCCGGCGACGAATCCTGACAAAGCCGCAAGTTTAGCCAAGCGTCACAGCATCCCGGAAGACGTACCGATCCTTGGCCCGTTGCGAGGGCAGTTGGCCAATGGCGGCGACACGGTGAGCCTCTACAAGCCTGACCCGCCTCAGGGTTTGCAGCACGAAGACGCCGGTTTCGTACCGTACATTCTTGTGGACGAAATCACCTTCCGTGACACCGCGCCTTGGCCCAATGAAGCGGACGGGCTCGGTGCCACGCTGCAGCGACTCGCCGCCGACAAGTTCGCCAACGACCCTGTCAACTGGAAGGCGGCCGCGCCGAATCCCGGACGGGCCAACCACTCCATCGAGGTCGCCGACAGCGATGGAGACGGCATGCCGGACGAGTGGGAAACCGCCTTTGGCCTAAACCCCGACAACGCAGTCGACGCGGTGGCGGACGCCGATGGCGACGGCTTGGCCAATCTCAGTGAATACCTTGCCGGCACCGATCCCAAGGACACATCCAGTTCACTACGCCTGGGCGAAGTGAGTCTGGCAAACGGTAAGTTGAGCCTTTTTTTCGAGGCAGCACAGGAACGATTGATCGAAATCCAATCCACCCCATCGCTTGGCCAAGCGGCGTGGAAATCGATACTGGAGGTCGATATAAAAACTGACGGCACGCAGCAGGTCGAGGTTGACCTTCCGGCCGGCGAAGCTCACTTTTTCCGGCTGCTCCTCGTCGATTAACTCGAATGGAAAACGCGCTCACCAACGCCACCAGCCAGACTAATTTCACCCAAATCGACTGGGTGATCGTGGTAGTGTACCTGCTGCTCTCTGTCGGCATCGCATTTTTCGTAAAACGTTACGCCGGCAACATGACGAACTTCGTCAGCGCTGGGCGCGCGGTGGGTACTTGGCTGGGAATTGCCACGCTGACCGGCACCGAGATGGGACTGATTACGGTGATGTACAGCGCGCAAAAAGGATTCACCAGCGGATTCGCCGCGTTTCATATTGGGGTTATTGCCGGGTTGGTGGCACTGCTCATCGGCCTGACCGGCTTCATCGTTGTGCGACTCCGAGAGCACAAGGTGCTGACGATCCCAGAGTATTACGAGAAACGGTACGGCCGGCGAACGCGGATTCTCGGCGGCGTGATGCTGGCGTTCGGCGGACTGCTGAACATGGGGCTATTCCTCAAGGTGGGCGCAATGTTTATCGTCGGCATCACTGGCATGGATCCGGACGGCGGCGCGCTCAATGTCGTAATGGCCTCGCTACTGGTGCTCGTCCTCATTTACACGGTCATCGGCGGGATGATCTCGGTGGTGATCACCGACTACATCCAGTTTGTCATCCTGTCGGTCGGCATCCTTGTGGCCGGCTGGATGGCAATCGAAAGTGTCGCTGTTGCAGAAGTTTTATATGTTACAGGCGATACGTTGCCAGATGGCAAGGTGGTTGGTGACATGAAAACAGCAGCTGTGGCTGGGTGGGACAATCTTTTCGAGACGGTCCGTACCCACAAGGGCGAGGCCGGCTTCAACCCGATCGCAGCCGACAGCAGTTTTGGCTTTGAGTACGTCGGGTGGATGTTTTTTCTCGGCATCGTGAACTGCGCGCTTTGGCCGACGGCCGTCGCCCGCGCCCTGGCCATGGAGAGCACCACCGCGCTCAAGCGGCAGTACACATGGTCGTCCATCTCGTTCGCCATCCGCATGATCATCCCGAACCTGCTCGGCGTCTGCGCATTCGTATTCGTGATGACCAAGGCGCCGGACTTGCAGCAGCTATTCTCCCCGCCGGACACCGATGTCAAGGCGGTGGACAATCTGTACGCCATGCCGATTTTCCTCGGGCGCATCCTTCCGGCGGGGCTGATCGGACTGATCACCGCTGCGATGATCGCCGCCTTTATGTCCACGCACGACGGCTATCTGCTTTGCTGGAGCACGGTGATCACGCAGGACATCATCGCGCCGTTGTTCAAGGAGCGCCTCGACAACCCGACCCGGATCAAGATCACCCGCATTCTCATCGTGCTGATCGGTCTTTACATCCTTTACTGGGGCCTATTTTACACCGGCGAGGAGGACATTTGGGACTACATGGCAGTGACCGGCGCGATCTATTTTACCGGTGCATTTTCGCTGCTCTTGGGTGGACTTTACTGGCACCGAGCCAGTTCGACCGGAGCTGTACTGGCGCTGTTTGTCGGCATCACGGCCGTGATTGGCCTTGGCCCGGTGCAGCAGGCCGTTCACCATTGGATTCCAGGAACCATCCCAGCACAAACCATCACGGCCGCCTATGAAGAAACCGTCGAGTATGAACCGTTCAAGGAACCGGAAGCGGTGGAGGAATCCCTCGTCCGAGACATGGTCTATGATTTTCTGATGACACCATTTGAGCAGGCCAAGCCGTGGAGCCCCAACGGACTGAAAGGATGGACGGCCGTGGTGAGCAACGCAGCCGGCCAGGCGTACGCCGTTGAAGTACGGAGCAGCGATCCGGATGCAGTCACGGTTAGCGCTTGGCCAGATGGCTTCCAGCCGCAAGCCGGCGGCACAGTTTCGATCTACAAGCCGCTTTCAGGTCAGAGAGTCGGGTTGATGACGATCAGCTTCACGCTGTTTGTGTTCATCCTCGGTTCAGTGATTTTCCCGGACCGCAAACCAAGGGAGCCTTCCGATGAGTGACAAACTCACCCCACATCTCAACACCGGCGCACCACCCGTGATCCCATCGGTAACACCACCCCCCGTCATGCCTCCGCCGCCCAAGTCCATCGTGCCGTCGTGGGTGTTTGCCCTGATCCGGACTGTGCTGGTTGCGCTTGTTGTTGCGGTGATCACCGCCGGGATGATTATCCTGTTCCGGAAAACCGGCTGGGAAGGCGTTTGGAAAGTGACCCTGATCGGCACCTGCAGCCTCTTCGCGCTGATGTCCGTGTTGGTCATAGTGGGCGGTGCGCTGGACGTCCGCAAACTGTTCCGCCGCCTACGCGAGCGTGAAAACACCGAAGATTGAGCGGGCTTTTGTTTTTACATCGGCGCGTTCGGGGCTAAATTTCCGTGGCATCAATGGAATTGACCATCGAGACATTCCGGCCGGAGATCGATGCGGCGATGCTGTCGTACGACCGCCACGTTGTCTGTGTTTTCAAGACGCCAGACGACTGCCTCGAAGCGATCGAACGGCTCATGCTCAAGTCGATCAAAGCCTACGAAAACCGCGCCGAAGGCATGCGCCACGGCATTGCCCTTGATAAGGAAATCACGATCATGCTCAGCCAGAGCGAAGGAGACACCCCGCTCTGCGGCATCTACTTCAACCTCCACTCGCCGTACAGCCGCGATCATGGCGGACGCAACATCACAAAAACAGAGGAGAAAGCGGGTGCCAACCCGCCGGACTGACGGCGATCACTTCGACTTGGCTTCGTCACCGGTCCAAATCTCCCCCTCGACAACGTCCGCCACGGCGTATGTGTCCCACGCCGGGCCGGACACGCGCACTTGGCCCACCCTCTTCCCTAGGCGATAAATGACGAACTGCTGACCGATCGCCGGCAACCCCTGCAGACCAAAGTCAAGCACCACGAAGTTGAGTCGCACATTCGTCCGCACAACCTTGCCCTCCACGCGAAACGCCAACGGGGCAACCATCGTACCGCCGCCCGGCTTGGCCATGGGCTGCACGGCACCTCCCAACTTGCCTAGCTGGGAGCATCCCGCCAAGCCAAGTACCGCGACCGCTGTCACACACTTCAGCACCTCCACAGAATAGCGTCTGGCCAAGCGCACGCCACGAAAAACAGTTCCGCCTTCGCCCTTGCTCGCCATTCTGCTACGCTTAACCAAGCGGAACAAACCATATGAGCGGAACACCCATTCTTGAAATTTGCATCGACTCGGTAGCCTCGGCCATCGCAGCGGAACAAGGCGGCGCGGTCCGCGTTGAACTGTGCCAGAACCTGTTCGAGGGTGGCACCACTCCTAGCTTGGGAACAGTGTACCACGCACTACAGCAAGTCGGCATCAAGGTCAATGTCATCATCCGACCACGCGGCGGTGACTTCCTCTACTCCGACGACGAGTTCGCCGTAATGCAGCACGACATCGTCTCGCTTAAGGAAATGGGTATCAACGGAGTCGTCATCGGCCTGCTGAATGCTGACGGCACCATCGACACCGATCGCACCAGCCAATTGATCGAACTCGCCCGCCCGCTCGAGGTGACCTACCACCGCGCGTTCGACGTCACCGCCGATCCGTTCCGTAGCCTCGACGACATCATCGGCCTAGGTGTCGAGCGGCTCCTCACTTCCGGTCAGGAGCCATCGGTGCTCGAGGGGGTGGATCTGATCGCCGAGTTGGTGCGCCGCGCCGGCGACGATATCATCATCATGCCCGGCGCCGGCATCACCGAGAAAAACCTACCGCGCATCGTGCGCGAAACCGGTGCCAGGGAATATCACCTGACCGGCAGCGCGCAAGTGCAAAGCAAAATGGAGTTCCGCAACGAACGCTGCTTCATGGGCAAGGCACTCTACCCGCCGGAGTTCTCGCTGAAAACCGCCAACGCCGACAAGATCCGCAACTGCGTCCGGCTGCTAAACAACGGGGAATGAAACTTCGCTAAAGAGCCCGGCTACATCCTCGACCGCGCCTTGTCGAGAATCCTGCGCTCTCTCTCGCTCAGGCTGTGGATACCCTGCTTGGAGATCTTGTCGAGAATCGGGTCCACCTCGCGGCTTATGAAATCCCCCTCAGCCACTTCGGCCGCATCGACCACCCTCGTCTTTCGCCAGTTGCGACGCCGCGTCGCGCCCGAACCCTCGGTCGGATCATCCGAGACGAACCGGATCCGGGGCATTCCAGGTAAAAACCGCATCAACCCGCCGTTCCGAACCAACTTGGCCACATAAAACGCACCGTACAACAGCCCACCCAAGTGCGCTGCATGAGCAACCGAATCCCCCGCTTCGGTTCGAATCGCCGTCAAAATGGAAAAAATCGCGATTGCAAAACTTCCCCAGAATACCCAGTGAAGCTTCAACCGGATTGGCAGGATGAAAAACAGAAGCAAATACACTTCACGATGTGGAAACAGCCGCGCCAGCACCCCCATGAAGCCGAACACCCCGGCACTGGCCCCCACCATCGGCCCGGCAAACTGATTGGGAAACACCGCAGCAAATCCCAGTTGAAACAGCGCCCCCAGCACCCCGCTGACAAGGTACAACGCAACAATCTCCCGCCTTCCAATCGCAGGCTCCAATGCACGGCCGATAAAAAACAAACCAATGCCATTCATCAGCAGATGGATCACACTGCCATGCAAAAACTGATAGGTGAACAACTGCAAAGGCAACAGCCAGGAGATACGGCTTGAGTCCAATGCAAACCACCGACCAACGATCGACTTTTCAAACCAGTCCATTCGCTCGGATAAGCTGTTGGGGTCAACAATTACCTGTAGTAGAAAGACCACGACGTTGATCGTCAGCAGAATGGCCCATCCAGACCACGGCTGCTGCATCGATGGCGCACGGAACCGCGGATCCTCCGGCCTCATGTAGGGTCGATCATCCAACATCGTCGAACGGGAGTTTAACACACGATTGCGCCTCAGCCAATCATATCGCTTGACCAAGGCGGCGGATGCCTTCACGGATATCGGCCTCAGACGCGGCTCCGAAACTGAGGCGCATCTCGTGGCTAGGCTTGTCCCGCGTCGGGTCATCGACGTAACACAAGCCGCCCGGCACGTAGAGTACGTTGCAATCGAGCACTTTCTTGAAAAAGCGCGACTTAATCCCGGTGTTCAATTTTCGCGGCCACGCCACCCAAACGTTCAATCCACCCTCCGGTTGCGCCCACTGCACGGTCCCTGGAAAATGCTCGTGGATCGCTTCGGTCATCGCCTTGGCCTTGGCACGGTAGCGCCGTTGTACCTTGGCCACGTTTTTCTCGTACAGACCGGAGGCAAGAGCGCGGCTGACGAGTTGCTGAATCAAGTGACTCGTGCCGAAGTCGTGGTTGCCTTTGATCCGCAGCACAGGCGTGAGCAACGCTCCGGGCAAAATGCCGAACCCCACCCTCACACCGGTAGCGAACGGCTTGCTGTAAGTGCCGGAGTAAATGACGCGGTCTGCAGCACCCTTAACCGCCAACGCAGACGGAGCGGGCTCGCCGGCGAATCCCAGTTCGCGATAGGCGGCGTCCTCAATCAAATAAATTGGATGTCCGGCCGCGTGCTCGTAGCGTCGCAACAACTCCAACGCACCCTCCTTCACCCGCTGGCTGGTCGAACGGCTGGTCGGGTTTTGGTAATACGAAACGAGATACAATACTTTCAACCGAGGCAGACTGCCGTCGCACTTAAGCGACTCGAGCACCTGCTCGAGATGCCCGAGATCGATGCCGTCGCGGTTCATCCGCACGCCACGACCGGCGATACCTCGGCTCTGCATGATACCGAGGTAGACAAAATAGGTCGGTTCCTCCACCAGCACGATATCTCCCGAATCGCACAACGCCTCCGTGACCATGTACAGAAACTGCTGCGAACCGTGAGTAATGACCGTGCGTTTGGCCTCGTAGCTTGCCGCCTGGCCACGTAGGTTGCCATCGAGCTGCCGAATGCGCCTGGCCGTCAGCTTCCTCAACGTGACATCGCCCGCCGTCGAGCCGTACTGCAGCACCATCTGACCTAGAGCGACATCTCCGAGCAACTCGTTAAGCAACCGGCGGCTCTCCGCCACCGGCAACGTCGCGTTATCAGTAAAACCGGCAGCCAACGAAATCAGCCTTGGCCGCTCAAGCTTGATCCGCATCAGCCATGAAATCGGCGGTTCCGCTGTGCGTCGCCCAATCACTGAGAGAGCACTTGGCTTATTGTTTGAATTTGTCATCGTTGAAACAACCTGCCGCCGCGTGCTGTAACAAATTCCCACACCGGATGACATCCGGTTTTGAGCGTGATAACTCGTCCCGCTCAATGCGCTTGGCCGGCCAAAAAAAACCGCCCCCGACAGGGGCGGTTTACGAGATTTTCCTATTGGTCAGTTACTTGACCTTGGCAATACTCTTGGCCGGGTTTTTCTTGAACTTGCCGGCGCAGTTGTTGCAGCAAAAACCAACCGAGTAGGTCTTCTTGGCATTAACGGGCTTGCCACTGATGGGGCACTTGTCGTTCACCGTCTTGTGAGCGAACTTGACCTGCTTGATCATAGCTTCAGGATCGGCCTTGAATTTCGTCTGGCATCCTCCCCCACAAAATGCGACCACATCGCCCTTATGGGTAGCCGTGCAGGCCGGATTGACCGCCTTACCAGTCTCGGGGCAGGTGGTGTTCACTGCGACCGCCTTCACTTTACCCAGGAAACTCGCCGGATCCTTGGAGAATTTCTTCAGGCAGTTACCACAACAGAGACCAACCGAATAGGTGGCATCCTTGTTTATGGCCTTGCCGCTGAACGGGCATTTTTCATTAACTGGACCGGCGATAGCGCTGACCACGGCAACCAAACTCAAGCAACCTAACAAGGTTCCGAGCCATTTCATTGATTTCGATTTCATATTGCTTATATTGCTTTTTTTGCCTCGTATTTTGGCGTTCGAACTGAGAAATTAACTATCGGATTTCATGGCGTCAACCCCATTACAGTATAAAACCAACGTTAATCTCAATTTACCCCAGAAACCTGTAGTGTGCTTTTTTGTTGCAAATCGATGCGGAAAAAGGATAGCTACTCCACCGGAAACGCGTCAAAACACTAAGAATGAAGGTTATCCAAACAATAGAATCCGGCTCAAAAGACGGACTGCAGCGTATCCTCGGAGCGAGCCAGTCCGGCTTGACACTATGTTTTCCCGGTGTCGGTTCCGCATTCGCCCGTCGGAATGACCCAACCTGCCTCATCGTCGCAAAAAACGGGGTATCCCTCCTAGTGGATGTCGGCACAAACATCCCGCGCGTACTCTCCTCTCGGGGGATCCATGTCTGCGATTTCGACTACTACCACATCACCCACAGCCACGCCGACCATATTGGAGGCATGGAGGAACTCCTGCTATTCAGCCACTACGTTGTCAAAAACAAACCACGGCTCATTCTCACTGGATCGTACAAGAAAATCCTTTGGGAACGGACCCTCCGCGGCGGCTGCGAACATTGCGAGAGCGACGTGTTTCAGTTCGAGGACTTGGCCGATTTCATCTTTCCCAACCGGATCGCCGAGTCGCCACGAGAGATTTACGAGGTGGAGATCGGTGGGATGGCCTTGACATTCTTCCGCACCGTGCACATCCCCACAGAGGACGACAACTCCAGTTCGAAATTCTGGTCCACTGGCCTACTGATCGATGACAATGTAATCTTCACAGGCGACACGCGTTTTGATCCGCTCCTCTTCGAGCAACTGCCGATGGACAACATCGACACTCTCTTCCACGACTGCCAATTACACGAACCCGGAGCAGTTCACGCCACCTACAATGAGTTGAAAACAATTGGTGACGGCTTGCGCTCGAAAATACACCTCACCCACTACGGCGATACGTTTGAAGAGTTTGATCCGCCATCAGACGGTTTCGCCGGCTTTGCCCAACCCTGGACCATCTACCAATAACCATAATTGGCCAAGATTCAGGCCAATATCAGGCGCGCAATTGTCGCCTGACAGGTCGAGGGATTCCCATTAGTGATGCTCGAACGCAGCAACACCAGCGGTCAAGTCATAAAAAACAGCAATCTGAACAAGTACCTGAAACAAATCTTCCCCCCATCGATTACTCGGGAAATGTGGTCTTAGCATCCGGAAGTACGAACGATACGCTTAGTTTCACTACAGAAATTCCTGCAGTGGCTTGACTGTGTACCCGTTTTGGATCAGTGCGGCGATGCCTTCTGCGGCGGCTTTGGCGCTGCCGATTGTGGTCATGATTGGAGTGTTGGTGTAGACGGCGGTTGTGCGAATCTTGATTTCGTCAGCGCGCGGCGCTTGGCCGGAAGGGGTGTTAATAACGAGCTGGATTTCTTTGTTTTTGAGTAAATCCAAGGTGTTGGGGCGGCCCTCGTCCAGCTTGGGCACACTCTCCACCTCAAGGCCGGCCTTGGCCAGCACAGCGGCGGTGCCGGCGGTGGAGATGAGCTTGAAACCGAGGTCGGCAAAGCGCTTTGCCAAATCGACCACTTCCGCCTTGTGTACGTCGCTCACGCTGATAAACACCCGCCCCTCAAGCGGCAACTCGCTGCCGGAGGCCATCTGTGACTTGGCGTAGGCGGTGCCGAGGTCTGTGTCGAGGCCCATCACTTCGCCGGTTGATTTCATCTCGGGCGACAGTAAAATATCCTGACCATGAAAGCGGTTGAACGGGAAGACTGACTCTTTCACCGCCCAGTAGCCCGGAGTAAGTTCCTCGGTGAATCCAAGCTCCTTGAGCGTCCGGCCAGTCATCACCTTGGCGGCGAGCTTGGCCAGCGGCTGGCCGATCGCCTTGCTGACAAACGGCACGGTTCGGGAGGCGCGCGGGTTGACCTCGAGCACGTACACGACACCGTCCTTGATAGCGTACTGCACATTCATAAGGCCTATCACTTTCAGTTCGCGGGCCATGGCGTTGGAGTAGCGGCGCATGGTGTCCATTAGCTCAGAGGAGAGCGTGTGCGGTGGGAGAACCATTGCGGCGTCGCCGGAATGCACGCCGGCGAACTCAACGTGCTCAAGTATCCCGCCGATGACGACAGTGGCGTCGGCAGGATCGGCGTAAAGGCCAACGTCGGCGATGCAATCGACGTCCACCTCGATGGCGTCCTCGAGAAATTTATCCACCAACACCGGCCGTTCCGGTGAGGCCTCGACGGCAGTCCGCATGTAGTGTCTCAGTTCGTCGTCGGAGTAAACGATCTGCATCGCCCGGCCGCCGAGCACGAAGGAGGGGCGTACCAGAACAGGGTAGCTCAGCTTGGTGGACGCCTCGAGCGCCTCGGCTTCATTGGTTGCCAGGCCGTTGGGCGGCTGCGGGATATCGAGCGCATGCAGCATGTCGGCGAACATCTCACGGTCCTCGGCGCGTTCGATACTCTGCGGCGAGGTGCCGATGATATTGACGCCGTTGGCCTGCAGATCCAGCGCGAGATTGAGCGGGGTCTGACCGCCAAACTGAGCGATCGCACCCCAGCATTTTTCACGTTCGTAAATGTGCAGCACGTCCTCAAGCGTCAGTGGCTCGAAGAAAAGTTTGTCGCTGGTGTCGTAGTCTGTGGAAACGGTTTCCGGATTGGAGTTGACCATGAGCGACTCGAGGCCCTCCTCCTTTAGTGCGAAGGCAGCGTGCACGCAGCAGTAGTCGAACTCGATGCCTTGGCCGATCCGGTTCGGACCGCCGCCAAGGATCATCACTTTTTTGGTATCGCTTGGTTTCACCTCATCGTCGTCGCGGTCGTGTGACGAGTAGTAATACGGCGTATACGCCTCGAACTCCGCCGCGCAGGTATCCACCAACCGAAAGCCGGGTACGAGGCCAAGCGCGTAGCGTTCGGCGCGCACTTCGCTCTCGGAGCGTTGGGTGAGGTGGGCGATTTGCCGGTCGGAGAACCCGAACGACTTGGCCTTGGCTAACAAATCCTTGTCCATCTTCAAAAGGCCCGGAGGCCAAACTCGGCAAAGTAATCCACACCCCGGGGCAGCTGTCGAGCGAATCCAGATAAAAACCGTAAATGCACGCGATAGAGCTAGCAGGTGAGCCGGTTCAAGTTGAAAACGGATCTCACGGATAACCGAGGATCATTTTTTTCCTGATAATCTGCATTTAGCTGTGCCTGTTCTTTCGTGTATGTTCGAATCTTGCGTGGTTCCCTCCCTCGGTATGAAAATTTTGAACATTTTTGATTGAGTCTAGTCGAACTCCGGCGAAGATTGCGAAGGAGGTTAACAGATGAACAACATGATGAAGAAAATAGCAGCGCCGATTTTGAGCACCAGCATCTTGTGCGGCATGGCGGCAGGCACATCGACCCGGGCGGCTGAGCCGTCGGAAGCCCTCAAGCTGGCGCAACAACTCAATCAAGCGTTTGTCGAGGTGGCCGAAAGTGTCTCCGAGTCAGTCGTGGTGGTGCGCGTGGCAAGCAAGCCGCAGGCGCGTGGGGCGTTTGGCAACAGTCCGTTTTTCGACCAATTGCCGGAGGAATACCGCAAGTTTTTCGAGCGACAACAGGAGCAGGAGCGAAGGGAAAGGCCTGAGCCTCCGGCCAAACCGCGCTCCCGCAAGCCGATCTTTGATGGTCAGGGCTCCGGCTTGGTTTACCGCGCGGACGGCATCATTCTCACCAACCGCCATGTGGTCGAGAATGCCGACAAGGTTAAGATCGTTTTCCAAGGCGGCAAGGAGTACGACGGCAAAGTAATCGGAGTGGACCGTGAATCCGACATCGGGGTGGTGAAGATCGATGCCACCGGTCTGGCCGCCGCGAAGATGGGCGACTCCAGCAAGACCAAGGTAGGTGAATTCGCAATCGCGGTTGGCTCACCATACGAGCTAGACTACAGCGTCACCGTCGGACATGTGAGTGCCAAGGGGCGGCGGGTATTCTCCGACCAAATGATGTTCGATCAGGACTTCATTCAGACCGATGCCAGTATCAATCCCGGCAATAGCGGCGGGCCACTAGTCAACATTTACGGCGAGGTGATTGGCATCAACACGCTCATCCGAGGCATGAATACCGGCATCGGATTTGCCGTGCCGGTGAACCTCGCCAAACGCGTCGCAGATATGCTGATCGAGGACGGGAAAGTGACCCGTGCCTGGCTCGGCGTAAGCATCACCACTCTGCGCGAAGACGCCGACTACCGCGACCTGGCCGTGGGCGTTGTGGATGGCGTAGTCGTGCGGCAGTTTGTACCCGGCGGCCCGGCGGAAAACTCCGACCTCGAACTGGCCGATGTGATTACCTCGGTTGATGGCAACAGCGTGAAGTCGGCCGAGGAACTCAAGCGCGAGTTGCGCAACAAGAAGGCCGGTGACTCGGTGAAAATTGGCCTGATGCGAAACGGTGAGGCGCAGGAAATCAAGGTCGAGACCGGCGCGTTCCCCGATGAGTTCACCGCCGTGAACCGCACAAGCCGGCAGAAGGACGAACCAGACACCCAGGCCAAGCTGCTTGGCATGACCGTGCAGGAGATCACTCCCGACTTGGCCAAGCGATTCGAGGCTGGGGATGAAGAAGGCGTGATCGTCACTGCGATAGAGAAAAACAGCATTGCTGCCGAGAAAGGCATCTCGCCTGGCGACATCGTGACGCGCATTAACAGCGGTCCCGTGAGTTCGGTGGCGTCGTTCAAGGCCGCACTTGAAGGTGAGGACTTGAAGAAAGGCATCATCGTGCACCTAAACAGCGACGGCAGCCAACGATTCGAAGTACTCAAGCAGTACGAGTGAGTTTTACTTTACCCGAACGCGCCAGGCGGCGATCACGCCGGCGATCGCGCCGGACAAGTGTCCCTCCCATGAGATGTTCTCCCTCATGCTGCTGTTGAGCAGCGGCGGAAGAACATTCAGGAAAATCCCCCCGTAAAAAAACAGAACCACCGAACTGACGATGGCCGAGCGCCAACTCCGCAAAAACAACGATGCGAAGAGCAGAAATGTCACCAACCCGAAGATGACAATGCTTGCGCCGATATGGGTCGAACCGGGCCGACCGAGCAGCCAAGTGCCCAAGCCGCCCAGCAGCCAGACGATGACCAGCGAACGCCACGGCTTGTAATTGCTGTTGGCGAAGAGCAGACCGAGCAGCACGGTCATCGGCATGGCGTTTGAGAGGTAATGGCCGAAGTCGCCGTGCAGCAACGGCGCGAACAGCATGCCATCCAAGCCGGCGAGCGAGCGCGGCTCAATACCAAACCGCCTCGTCAACGAGTCTCCGGTGAACGTATCGACAAGCAGCACAACACCAAGGAACAGCACGAAAACCGCCGCCCTCGAGAAGCCGCCAAGCACACTGTTTTTGTTCACGCTCATTTAGTCTTGGCCGCGGTCGGTGAACCGGTGGATCAGTCGTCGTTCTCGTTTGCTGGGTCGGCCAGATGTTTTGCTGTCCAGATCGCCGTGTTTGCGTCTGGCTTGGCGCAGCTTTTCCAGCTCTGTCAGTGGCGTATTATCCTCGGCGAATTCAGGCACCAACCTGGCCCCAACACGTTTCCCGGTGAGGTCGATAACTTTCAGCGTGCGAAAGATCGGGTTTTGGCGAACGCTGATAGTGTCGCCAACATGAAGCAGCTTTGCAGCCTTAGCCGGAGAGTCGTTAAGACGCACCTTGCCAGTGCGGCAGGCTTCCGCTGCCTGGCTGCGAGTCTTGAACAACCGCACTGCGAACAGCCATTTGTCGACCCGCATTCGATCAAGCTTGTTCATCGTGGATCAGGCAAGCGCTTGGCCCAGTGTCAGAAAATGCCCATCTCGGCGACCTGTGCAACATCCTTGTCGCCCCGACCGGAGAGGTTGACGATGATAATTTTGTCTGCGCTCAACTTCGGCGCAACCTTGATAACCTCGGCGATGGCGTGGCTCGACTCAAGCGCAGGTATGATGCCCTCGAGCTTGGCCAATTCCTGGAACGCAGCAAGCGCTTCGGCATCGGTGGCATAGGTATACTCGGCGCGGTCGACGTCCCGCAGCCAAGCGTGCTCGGGACCAACGGCGGCATAGTCCAGTCCAGCAGAGACGCTGTGGGTAAGCTGAATCTGCCCGTCCTCGTCCTGGAGCACGAATGATCGCGTGCCCTGCAACACGCCAAGTCCGCCGCCTTGGAATCGCGCAGCATGTTTGCCCTCGATGATACCCTCGCCACCGGCCTCGACGCCGGTCATCATCACCGATTTGTCTCCTACGAAAGGATAAAACAGGCCGATCGCATTCGATCCGCCACCGACACAAGCGATGAGGTGATCGGGCAACCGCTCCTCCTGCTCGAGAATCTGGCGGCGCGCCTCGTCGCCGATCACGCGCTGGAAGTTGCGCACCATCACCGGGTACGGGTGCGCGCCGTAGGCGGTGCCAAGAATGTAGTGGGTGCCACGAACGTTGGTGACCCAGTCCCGCATTGCCTCGTTGACAGCTTCCTTAAGCGTCTTTTGACCGGCCTCGACCGACACCACCTCCGCGCCTAGCATGCGCATGCGAAACACATTCAGAGCCTGCCGTTTGCAATCGACCGCACCCATGTAAATGATGCACTCGAGTCCGAACATCGCCGCAACAGTGGCGGTGGCCACACCGTGCTGGCCGGCGCCGGTCTCGGCAATGATTCGAGTCTTGCCCATGCGCTTGGCCAGAAGGATTTGCCCCATGGCATTGTTAATTTTGTGTGCACCGGTATGCAGCAGGTCTTCTCGCTTGAGATAGATTTTTGCACCACCAAGATCACGGGTAAGCCGCTCGGCGTGGTAGAGCGGCGTGGGGCGGCCGCAGAACTCGCGCAGGTAATACTGCAGTTCGTTTTGAAACTCGGGATCGTGCTGAGCGCGGAAATATTCATCCTCAAGCTCCTGCAACGGGTGCATGAGCGTCTCGGGGACGTAGCGACCGCCGTACTCGCCGAAGCGACCGTTGGCGTCGGGCTGGGTTGTTTCTGCAACAGTTTCCACCCCGGGAATGTCGGCCAAAAACCGTCCTTGGCCAAGCGGCTTTTTTGTCAGCCAAGCTGCGTGCCGACAGGCAGCGGGGTTCCAGCGAGAAACTCGGCGGCGCTCAGGCGCTTGGATCCCTCTTTTTGGAGGCGAATGATGCGGAGTGCCCCGTCGCCGCATCCAACAACGATGGCGTTGACTTCCGTTTGGATAACGCAGCCCGGCTCGATACCGGTGGTTTCCACAGGCTCAACCTCAAGCAGCTTGAGTAGTTTACCGTCGAGTCGGGTGAATACGCCGGGCCATGGGGTGAAAGCGCGCGCGCGGTTCCAAAGTTGAGTTGCCGTCTGCGACCAATCAATACGGCCCATATCACGGGTGATCTTGGCAGCGTGCGTTGCTCGGGATTCATCCTGCGGCTCGGAGATCATTTCACCAGCGACGTAGCGGGGAATCGTCTCAAGCAGCAACTGGGCACCAAGCTTGGCCAAGCGGTCATGCAGGGTCTGCGCATTGTCGCTTGGCTCGATCGGCGTGGCGACTTTGCTGACCATCGCGCCGGTGTCGAGGCCTGCGTCCATCTGCATGATGGTGACACCGGTCTCGGTTTGGTTATCGAGAAGGGCACGCTGGATCGGCGCCGCGCCCCGGTAGGCAGGGAGAAGCGAGCCGTGGACGTTTAGGCAACCGTGCGAAGGGAGATCAAGGATGCTTTGAGGCAGAATCTGGCCATAGGCAGCGACGACGATCAGATCGGGGGCAAGTTGCTCGAGAAAACTGACTTCACTGCGAAGTCGTTCCGGCTGGTGTATGGGGAGGCGGCAAAACTCGGCCTCGATCTTGACCGACGGTGGCTGGAGAGTGAGTTGACGGCCCCTTGGCCGGTCCGGCTGAGTGACCGCGGCGACGACTTCAATCCCAGCTGCGTCAACGAGTGACGCGAGGCTGGGACAGGCAAAATCCGCCGTACCCATGAACACAACTCGCAGCGGTGGAATCACGGCGGAGAGGAGGGTTATGTCTCGAGGTTGACGAGCACCTCAAGCACGTCGTGCAGGACACGCACCGGGGTCTGGGTGGAGTCGATGGTGTGCACGAGGTCATTGCCGTAGTGGTCAAGCACCGGGCGGGTCTCGGCCTCGTACACCTCGAGCCGATTGCGGATGGTATCGAGGTTGGCGTCGTCGAGTCGGTTTTGACGCAGCGCGCGGGCCTGCAGGCGCTCGACCATGATGTCGAGATTCTTGCAGAACAGGTTCACCACACCGACAACGTTGAGGGTGTCATCCAAGAGTTCGGCTTGAGTGGCGTTACGGGGGATGCCGTCAAGCAGCAGCGTGTCAGTCTCAGGATGGAACATCCCGTTGTGAATGCGATTCTCAACATCGTCCCGCCAAAGCTCGATCGTGGGCTCGTCGGGGACAAGGCATCCCTTGCTGGCGTAATCGAGGAAGGTTTGGCCAATCGGATTCTGTATCCGGAGATTTCGAAAGAGGTCGCCACTCGAGACGTGTAGGTAGTTCGGGATTTTGCCGAGAATCTTCCCCTGCGTGCCCTTGCCGGCACCGGGTGAACCAAACAACAGGATTGTGCGTAGTTTCATCAAAAAATTGGAAAGCCAAGAACGGGTCTGGCCAAGTGAGGTACGGGGTTGAGCGGGGGCTTATTTTGCGCGCAAATCCACTGCACCCATTTCACTGAAGGAAATTTTCTGTTCCTTGCCGTTGAGCAGTTCCATATGCAGGTCAGTTCCTGAGATGCGCTTGATGCGCTGGCCGACGTATTCGCGCTTGCCGGTCTTGACGGCCAACGCAAATTCACGCTCTGCCGCGCCAAGGACCACCTTGAAATAGTTCGGGAAATTGTTCTGGAAGAAAGACCGGTCGAACCGCGTATCGCCGCGCGTCCAGGCCTGCGGCTTGAGCCCGGATTTCTTTGGCCCCGCTTGGGCGAAACTCACCTTCTTGGCCTCTGGCACCATTCCGACCACGGCTCCGCCGCCGGTGTCGCCCATAGTGGCCCCTTCCGGTGCCTCAGCGTCCTCGTATTCATCCTCATCATCATATTCGTCCTCGTACTCGACCTTGGGTTTTACGAGAAACAGAATCGGGCCAACGATCGGCAGAAAAAGCGACACGCCCGCTGCCAGCAGTGCGTTGGACTCCCTAAATGCCGCGACACCCAAGCCAGCCATCATGCTCCCGAGCGCGATGGCCACCAACAAACCGAGCCCTCCCACTGAACCAAACGCCGCCAATTTGGATGGCACCTCCACTCTGGAGGGCAACATGGGTTCGGCGAGGCCCTTGACCGGCCCCGGCAATAGGTTTCTCTCCATCTTAGATTCATCCGGCTCAATGAATGGGTTGGCAAACTCCGCCGCTCCCTTGTAGCGCTCGGGATCGACCTGGCCCAATCGCTTGATTTTCTTCAGGCTTTGCTGGGTCAACTGCATCCAGTTGGCACGACGCGAGAAGCCGCCCACGTCCACCCTCACCACGATGCCGTTCTGATCCACATCCGCGACGTTGCCCTTGAGTATATCTCCATTTGTCAGGCTGATCTCGCCTTCGGCCAGTTGACGGGCTTCGGCTTTTTGGGCTGGGCTGACTTCATCGCCAGCGCCACCGGCAGCTGCTCCCGCGACCCCCAACATCGCTCCCATTAAAGCCATCTGAAATTGCTGTGGAGTCTTGGCCTTCTTGGCGGTATTCAAGCCCTTTTGAATGCCGTTAATCACAGCGAGAGCCTGTCGTTTTTCTGTCACTGGGATATCTAGACCTCCTTGGAGTTCTTCTTTAGCAACGCTGACCACCTCGGTCCAACCCTCTGCAAGTTCTTTCGGAATCCATTTGCCATCGACCTTTACGACTTCCAACTCACCATTCTCAAACTCTGAAAAATTTGCGAAAGGGATTTCGCCCATGTCGGGCAGGCCAGGCAAACCGGGAGGCAAGCCACCGGGCAACTCTGTCAAGCTCCCAAGATCAGGGATTTCAGGCAGACCTCTCACCTTGATTGTAGCGTTGTCGCCGTCCTCTGAAACCACCTCGACCTTGATCCCCCGAAGTTGTTCGAGACCGAAAGGGTCCGTCTCTCCCGCGGCCTTCCCCGCATCTTCCAAGATAGTCATCATATCTCTGCCAAGCGTATCAGCAACCTGGCCAAGGTCTATAGTTTTGACTTTAGCCATTGCGCCAAAGTCGCTCTTCGCGAGTTTTTCGAGCAGCGTTCCGACTGTTTCCAATCCACTAATAAGCTCTGGCGTTGGGCCGTCGCCCCCCATAGTCACTTCACCTGATATTAGATCGACATCGTCAAACCCAATCTGGGAAATTGCTTCCGCTACTAGGTCTTTTTTCATCCGGAGCAACTCGCCAACGCCGCCGACCAATTCAAACCCGGCATCCCACAACTCAGCGTCCATCTCATTCGCAAACGTCTGGACCAATCCATTTAGATCTTTTTGGTAACTCGCCGGGAGCATCTCCCAAATGAGCTTCGGGTTGTTTTCCTCCAACGCCTTGATCGGCGTGGTGACCAGACTCTCTGGGCCCTCCTCGGCAGCCTTGGTCAACGGCAGGGCTGCAGCTAAGCCAACGGCTAACGCCCCCATCACTCCCATGAACCGACTCAATCGAAGTTGTTTCATAATTAGAATTTCAGTGCTGTACTGCCCCGCGCTTGACCAAGCAACATCGCAGGGCCAATAAATAGGGCAAAAATAATCGCTCGTAAAGGGATTGGCTTGGTTTTTTTGACATCACGGCTGGATGCCGCCTATCCGATTGGCCAAGTCCTCTACCACCCAGTTCGGCGCTTGGGCTGCCAACTCGTCCGCCGCCGCACCGTGCTGCCATACTGCGAACCGGATCGACCTGCCAACATCCTCGCGCAACAACGGCTGCGCCAGTAACCCGGCCAGATAGCCGGCCAGCAGGTCGCCGCTGCCACCTTGGCCAAGTGCCGGATTACCGCTGGGATTCACAAACACCTCGCCCTCGACACGCCCGATCAGGGTGTGCTGCCCCTTCAGCACAACCCAACAGTTGCCGAACTTGGCCGAGAGTGCCCGCAGTGCCTCAACACGGTCGGCCTGCACGACGTCCGCGCTTGATCCAAGCAGCCGGGCCGCCTCGCCGGGGTGCGGTGTGATCACGCGGATTGCCTTGTCGGGCAGCCCGCCCGACGGCAGCCAGTCGAGCGCACTGGCATCCACCACCATCGGCACCGACGACTCACGCCACATCTCGCCGGTGGTTTCCTTCAAGTCATCCGGCAAATCATCCGAGGCCAGCCCCGGGCCGATCAGCAGCCCTGTGATCGACTTCACCGTAATCTCGCCCGGCACCATCGGCCGCACCATCACGCCGGCCAACTGCGACGCCACCGGTACAAACACCTCGTCCGATGTCAGCAGAGTGACCAGCCCCGGCTGCGCCCGCGCCGCGCCGCTCGCCGCCAGCACCGCCGCACCGTGATAGCCGACACTGCCAGCCATAATGCCGAGGTGGCCGAACGTGCCCTTATGTCCACCAGCCGGCCGGGCCGGCGGGAAGCCAACAAAATCCTCCGCCTGCCCAAGCAACAGATCGCTCATTTCGCGACATAGTGCCAAGCCGATGTCCGGAGCCACCCGCAGGCGACCGATGAATTCCGAGGCGCTTGGCTTGAGTAGACCCCGCTTGGCTGCACCGAGGGTCAGCGTTTCCTCGGCGCGAATGGCCGCGCCTTGCACCTCGCCGGTGGCAGCGTCGATCCCAGAAGGAACGTCGACCGAAAGCACGCGCAGCCTCTTGGCATTGATCTGCGCGATAACCTGCATCCAGTCTGCTTCGAGTGGCCGGTTGAGCCCAATACCGAACAGGCCATCGATGACCAGCGCCGGTGCGGGGTCGAGATCGAGCGGAAGTTTTTGACGCGTCTTGGCCGGATCAGTCACGCTGAGCAGGCTCACCTCGCGTCCCGGTAGATGCCCGGCCATGGCCCGGACGTCGTCGCCGTTGTGGCCCTTGCCAGCGAGCAGCAGGATCGCATCTCCAGGCCGGGTTAGCTCGAGCGCCCTCGCAGCCACTACTTCGCCAACCTGCGCGATGACTTCCCCTTCAATCTTGCCCGCCTCCCACGTCGCCGCCTCCCAGCGACGCATCTGCTCAACACTGATGACCGGCAAAGACATGACTCACACAGCCTAGTGCCGCCACCAAGCCGGAACAAGCGCACACTTGGCTCAAAGAGGATTAACATTCGCGCTTGGCCAATGGGATGGAAAGAATTGCACCGAGGCTTGGCAGGTGTACTGTTTTTGGTATTCGCGGATCATGCTGAGGCTCAACACCAACGATTGGAACCGGCGCGAGTTTCTCTCTGTAGGAAGCTTGGGGCTCGGTGGCTTGGCACTGCCGGAGTTGCTCCGTGCGGAAGAGGTCGCGAAGCAGGCAGGCGGTCTTGTGAAGGACAAATGCGTCGTGTTCCTGTTCCAGCACGGCGGCCCGTCGCAGTACGAGACGTTCGACCCGAAGATGAGTGCGCCATCAGGCATCCGCTCGTTGACCGGCGAAATTCCAACGACCATCCCTGGTATCACCTTTGGTAGCACGATGCAGCGATTGGCCAAGCTGGCACACAAATTCTCCATTGTGCGCTCGTTCACGACAGAGAGCAACGCGCACGACACCAAGCCGGTCATCAGCAAACGCTACTCGGCCGGGGCGCATATCGGCTCGCACTACGCCCGCGTTGCTGGTGCGAATAATCCACGCAACGGCATGCCTCGTAATCTGTCGCTCTTTCCTCGTGCGGTGGACAGCTCCGCCGAGCCGGCGTTCATGGATCTGGGCCGGTTCGACAGCACTGGGCCGCTTGGCTCGGCCTACGCGCCGTTCGCCCCAAGCGGGGACGGAAATCTCAAGCGCGACATGCAGTTGGCCATCGACCCCGCACGGCTCGACGACCGGCGCAAATTGCTGGCCCGCCTCGACCAGTGGCGGCGGATCGTCGGAGAAAGCAAAGCCGCCGAAAGTGTCGATCGGTTCCAGACGCAGGCCTTTCAGACGCTCACCGGCAGCGTCTCGGAAGCGTTCGACATCACGCGCGAAAACCCCAAGCTGATCGAGCGCTACGACACGTCAAAGCTGATGGACGTCTCACGCATCAACAAAAAATGGAATAACCACCCACGCTACGCCGAGCACGTGAATAGCCTCGGCAAACAGCTGCTACTCGCACGGCGCCTGGCCGAGCGCGGTGCCGGGTTCATCACCATCACCACCAACTTCGTGTGGGACATGCACGCCGACGAAAACAACGCCACGATGATCGAGGGCATGGGCTACGTCGGTACACCTTTCGACCACGCAGTAAGCGCCTTCATCGAGGACGTAGAGGCACGCGGATTGCGGGACAAAATCCTGCTCGCCTGCTGCGGCGAGATGGGCCGCACGCCCAAGGTGAACGCCCGAGGAGGCCGGGAGCACTGGGCTGGCGTGGCGCCGCTGCTGCTGTACGGCGGAGGACTGCAAATGGGCCGTGTCGTCGGCTCCACCACCCGCGACGGCGGCGAGCCAGCCAGCGACCGCATCACCATCCCCAACCTTTACGCCACCATTATGGACACCGTGCTGGACACCGGCACCCTGCGTGCCATACCGGGCATCCCGCCCGAGGTGCAGCAACTCATGAACGGCGCCGAACCCATCACCCAACTGCTCTGAATCCGCCAATATTGTCTTACGCTTGATTTCGGCAATCTTAATCAACAGACCTTTATTATTGTCATTAAGAAATTGTGGAAGTCATACGCCAAACATATTGGACGTAAATGATCTGTTTGTCGTTTAG
>Ga0163108_10000693_pt1 | contig 25035 bp, 11 predicted proteins | sample Fk1155metaG_FD_109644 | JGI IMG/M metagenome (GOLD analysis project Ga0163108, IMG submission 109644) | Marine microbial communities from the Central Pacific Ocean - Fk160115 155m metaG | ecosystem: Environmental > Aquatic > Marine > Oceanic > Photic zone | place: The Central Pacific Ocean...
CGGCTACAATCGCCTGCTGCAGACCTCGCACGAGGGTGGCGTGCAAAAAAAAGAATACCTCGCGAAGTACTCCGCCGACCGTGTGCGCAACTTCTCCAACGTCTGGCTTGGCACTACGATGGTCTGCGGCGAGTGTCACGATCACAAATATGACCCGTTTACACAGCGCGATTTTTATAGTTTGGCGGCGTTTTTCGCCGATGTGGATGACGACAAGACGTTCAGCGGCACCAACACGCTCCCAACTAAGCGCGAACCAGAGATGCAAGTCCTCTCTCCGTTGGCTGTGTCGCAGGCCAAGCCTACTCGGACGATGGTCACCGGCCGCATCAAGCCGCGCCCAATCCGAATTTTACCGCGCGGCAACTGGATGGACGACTCGGGCAAAATCGTTGTGCCGGCTGTACCGGCTGCCCTGCTGGAACTCAAAATCAAGGGCCGTGCGACTCGACTCGACTTGGCCCGGTGGCTCGCATCCTCCGATAACCCACTGACTGCACGCGTGTTTGTCAACCGGCTTTGGTATTTATTTTTTGGCGCCGGCCTTTCTCGCTCGCTCGATGACATCGGCTCGCAGGGAGATTGGCCGACTCATCCAGCTTTGCTTGACTGGCTAGCCGTCGAGTTTGTAGAGAGCGGCTGGGACATCAAGCACATTGTCCGTCTCATCGTCACGTCGAGCGCCTATCGGCAGTCATCCCTCGTCGGTCCGGAATTACACCAGCACGACCCGGATAACCGCCGGTTTGCGAGGCAGGGCCGGTTCCGGTTTTCGGCTGAGACCATCCGCGACAACGCGCTGGAGATCGGCGGCCTGCTGAACTATCAAATGGGTGGCCGTGTTGCCAAGCCATACCAGCCTGTGGGCTACTACACTCCGCTCAATTTCCCCAAGCGCACCTACAAGGCTGACATGAACCCCAATCAGTATCGTCGCGGCGTGTACGTTCATTGGCAGCGGCAGTTCCTACACCCGATGTTTCGCGCATTTGATGCCCCGACGCGCGAGGAGTGCACTGCACAACGGCCCGTCAGCAACACGCCGTTGGCTGCGCTCACGCTGATGAACGATCCCACGTTCATCGAGGCAGCCAGAGGACTCTCACTCCGGATCCTTAACGAAGGCGGCTCCTCCGATCGGCATCGTCTGGCTTGGGCATGGCAAACAGCACTGGGCCGTGAGCCGAACCGCGAAGAGTTCGCCGTGGCAAAGGCGTTGCTCGGCGAAACACGCAAACGCTACCAAGCCGACGTCAAGGCGGCCGACGAGTTACTTGCCGTCGGTATGTTGAAACTGCCGGGCGGCTTGGCTAGTTCGGAGGCCGCTGCGTGGACGGTGCTTGGCCAAGCGTTGTTGAATCTTAGCGAAACTATTACTCGAAACTGACATGCAACCATCAGAACCGCAATTAGATACGCTTATAAACCGTCGCTCCTTTTTGAGCTGCACATCGCTTGGTCTTGGTGCCACTGCGCTGGCCACCCTGGCCAAGCCGAACTGGCTTAACGCCGCGCAGACGCGGGACGCCACCGGCGGTTTGCCCGGGCTGCCGCATCATGCGCCCAAGGCCAAGCGGGTGATTTTTCTCTGCATGGCAGGTGGCCCGTCGCACTTGGAGACGTTTGACTACAAGCCGGAGCTGACTCGGCTCGACGGCCAGCCGATGCCGGACTCATTCACCAGCGGCCAACCGATTGCCCAGTTACAGAATCAAAAACTCAAGTGCCTTGGCCCGTTGTTTCCGTTTAATCGGCACGGCCAATCTGGGCAGATGATTTCGGATGTCTTGCCAGGCACTGCCACCATTGCCGATGACATCGCGATCGTGCGCTCGATGCACACTGACCAGATCAACCATGATCCGGCCCATACGGTGATGAACACCGGCACGTCGATTTCAGGCTTCCCGAGCATGGGCGCCTGGGTTACCTACGGTTTGGGCCTAATGAGCGAGGATTTGCCGGGATTTGTGGTGCTGACCAGTGAGGGCGGCCGCAATCCGCAGCCGATCTCGTCGCGCCAGTGGGGGGCCGGTTTTTTGCCGAGCCGCCATCAGGGCGTCCAGTTTTTCTCCCAAGGCGATCCAGTTCATTACGTCCGATCTGCGCCTGGCGTGAACCGCGAGCAGGCGCGCGGCTTCGTCGAGACGGTTGGCAAACTCAACCGCCTGCGCAACGAGCAGGTCGCCAACCCGGAGATCGACACGCGCATTGCCCAGTACGAGCTGGCGTTTCGCATGCAGGCCAGCGTGCCGGAGCTGATGGATTTTTCCGGCGAGCCATCGCACGTGCTCGACGCCTACGGTGTCAAGGGCATGGACGGTTCGTTCGCTGCCAACTGCCTGCTCGCCAGGCGCTTGGCCGAGCGCGGCACGAGGTTCATCCATCTCTACCATCGGGGCTGGGATCACCACGGCGACCTGAAGCGGTACATGGAAACTTGCTGCGGACTTTGCGATCAACCCGGCGCAACGCTGGTGAAGGAACTGAAAGAACGAGGCATGCTTGACGACACACTCGTGATCTGGGGCGGTGAGTTTGGCCGGACACCGATGTTTCAGGGCAAAGGTGCCACAGCCGGTCGCGATCACCATATCCGAGGATTTTCCATGTGGCTGGCTGGCGGGGGAATTAAAGGGGGTGTCACCCACGGCGCGACTGATGAGTTGGGGTACCACGCTGTGCGGGATCGGGTTCACATACGTGATTTTCACGCCACGATGCTTCATTTATTAGGCATTGACCATCAAAGACTTACGTACGGTTTTCAAGGCTTGGATGCCCGCTTGTCCGGGGTGGCGGAGGAGGCCAAAGTGATAGAAAAAATCATCGTTTGAATCGTTTCCACTTGGCCAAACGGTTGCCTTGGTGCGATTAGCTATGCCAAGAAGTCCATTTTTTCTTCAAAAGCAGCTTGACGGAGCTGTACGATGAGGCTTCGCTCCGTGTTTCAGCGAACGCTAGGCTTATAACCCACCGGCTTATGAATACGCCCGACAACGACAAGCGCACCACCACCAAACGGGATTTGGCGACTCAGGTGCGTCTTGCGATCAAGCCAGCGTTGAAACTCCATCAGGCCGAAGTTGCGGAGGTCATTTCACAGACTCTCGATGCCATTCGCGATGCTCTCGTCGATGGCAGCGCGGTTGAACTACGTAATTTTGGAGTCTTCAAGGTGGAGGTGCGCAAGGAAAGAGTCGGTCGCAACCCAAAGAATCCCAACGTGGATATTCGGATTCCGGCCCGGAAAGTGGTGAAATTCCGCGCGGGCAAGGAATTGAAGAAACAAATGGACGCTTCTTCCCCCGATGACACGCCGGCTCCGAGCACGCCTGCACCAGACGTTGGGTTTGGTTCGTTATAAGAATTCAGGCATCCCGTTTGTTGGCCTGAATGGACTCAAGCTCCTCCCAACGAGCGTAGAGTGCGGCTCCCAGTTTTTTTGCAGTCTTCAACTTGTCGGTCAGCTTGTCGGTTTGCTCGCCGTGCTTTGAGTGAAACTCCGGGTCGGCGAACATCCCCTCAATCCGAACCACTTCCTCTTCGGCATTGAGGATGGCTGCCTCCATCCCCTCTAGTTCGTTCTTCTCCTTCCAAGTCAGCTTGTGCGGCTTGGGCGCGGTTGACTGGATCGGCTTGGGCTTGGCTTGGTCGGCCGCGGGGCGCTTGGCCAAGCGCGTTGTCTGCTCTGCAAGTTTTTCGCGGTAGTACTCGTAGTCGCCTTCGTTGTAAACGACCTGTCCATCGCCCTCGAATGCGATGATGCCGGTGCATACCCGGTTGAGAAAATACCGGTCATGGCTGACCACAAGCACGCAGCCGCTAAACGCCAGCAGCGCTTCCTCCAGCAACCGTAGCGTTGGTAGGTCAAGATCGTTGGTCGGCTCGTCCATGATCAGGAAGTTGCCGCCGCGCTTGAGGATGCGAGCCAACAGCAGTCGGCTTTTCTCACCGCCGGAGAGGCTTTTGACCTTCATGTTGATCCGCTTGGGGTCAAAACCGAACCGTTGCAAGTAGGCCCGAATCGCCAGCTTGCCGTTTCCGAATGTTATCGTGTCAGCGCCCTCGGCGACCTCCTGCAACAGCGTTTTTTCCGGGTCAAGCTGCACACGTTCCTGATCCACGTAGTTGAACAGGGTCAGTACGCCGGCTTTTCGGCTGCCGGCAGACGGGGCCAGTTGGCCCAGCACGATTTTGAGCAGACTCGTCTTGCCCAGGCCATTGCGGCCGCAGATGCCGATCCGCATGCCGGCTTCGAACTTGAACTCGAATCCCTCGATCAACCGGTTGCCGCCCAACTCGAGCCCGACGTTGATCAGGTCCACCACGCGGTTGGCCAACTGCCCCGGCGGCGGGATGATCAGATCCATCGACAACTCCTTGTCGGGACCCTGCGTGTTTTTGATTGAGTGAAATTTGTCCACCCGAAACTTGGCCTTGGTCGTGCGTGCCTTCGGGCCGCGACGAATCCAGTCCAGCTCTCGACGCAGGAAACGCTTCCGCTTCAGCTCAAGCGCCTGCTCGTTCTCCATCCGGGTGAGGTTTGACTCAAGGTAGTCGGAGTAGTTGCCCTTGTGCGTGAAAAATCGACCGCTCTGCAACTCGACAATGTGGTTGCAGATTTCGTCGAGAAAATACCGGTCGTGCGTTGCGACGAGGAACGCACCACGAAACTTTTTCAGGTAATTCGCCATCCACTCGATCGAGTCTGTGTCGAGATGGTTGGTCGGCTCGTCGAGTATGAGCAGGTCAGGATCGGAGACAATCGCACGGCAGAGGGCAACCCGGCGCTTTTCGCCGCCGGAGAGCGTGCCCGTCAACCGATCCGCAGCGGGAGTGTTCAGGTGCATCATCGCCGTCTCGATACGTGTCTCGATATTCCATGCATCGGCGGCGGCGATCTGTTGCTCCAATTCGCTCTGCCGGCTTGAGTCGACGGGCAGCGACTCATACTCATTGAGCAGCTTGTATTGGTGCGCGGCACCGTCGCGTATCGAGTCGAGCACCGAGAGGTCATCCGGCGTGTCGAGATCTTGCGGCAGATACCCGATCACCAAGCCGGAGCGCGGAGTGACGTTGCCGTCATCAGCCTGTGTGATGCCGGTGAGAATTTTCAGGAACGTTGACTTGCCACAGCCGTTGCGTCCGACCATCCCTAAGTGATCCCCGTTGCGGATTGTCAGCGACGCTGACTTGAGCACTTCATGGTCGTTGAACCGAACCTTGAGTTCGGAGGCGTCGAGCAATGTGATGCGATGGATTTGTGACACGGTGCGAGTTTAATGCGCTTGACCAAGCGATGGGTGTGCCGGTCAAAGCTCCTTCTGATTCGGCGGAATCCTCGATAGTTTCATATCGCCGTTGTTTTGCTCGAAATAACCTGCAGCCCAGCCACTTGCGAAAAGCAACACCGGGTTGCCATCTGAATCCCACCCAAAACGTGATCCGGTCGGTGGCGACAGCTTGTCCATCTCCTCCTCGCTAAATCCTTCTGGCAGCCAGCGCACGACCTGCCACGGTGCTGGCTCGAGCCGCGAGACGGCGTTGTATTCGCTCTCGAGCCGAAACTGCACCACGTCGAACTGCAGCGGCCCCACCGCCGCCAACACCGGCACCGCCACCGTGCTGCCCTTCAGGCTCAGGCACTGGATCGCGCCCTCCTGCAGTAACTGCTCCAGCCCCTGCCGGAACTGCTTGAATTTGCCGGTGTCGCTGTTGTGCAGGTACGAAAAACTCTCCGGCGTGAAGCGCGGGATTTCATAAAACTCGACACCTTTTTTCGTTGTGAGAGTGTCGCCGATCCCGAAGTCGGCATGGCCCACCAAGCCGATAATGTCGCCGGCGTACGCCTCGTTGACAGTTTCTCGCTCCTTGCCGAACAACCGATGCGAACTGGCCAGACGCACCTTCTTACCTGTGCGGGAATGATACACCATCATGTCGCGCTCGAACTTTCCAGAGCATATGCGAATGTACGCGATTCGGTCCCGGTGCTTCGGATCCATATTCGCTTGGATCTTGAAAATGAATCCGGAAAACTGTTCGTCGCTTGGCTCGATGAATACGTCGGCGGCCGGGCGGCCCTGCGGCGGCGGCGCGTGGTTCAGGAATCCCTTGAGGATTAGCTCGACGCCGAAATTGTTCATCGCGCTGCCAAAGAACACCGGCGTCGTGTGGCCGCAAAAAATTTCCTCGCTGTCAAACTCCGCGCCGGCCATGTCGAGCATCCCAAGTTCCTCGGTCACCTTGGCCAAGGTTTCTCCCGGCACACGTTCCTTCACGAAGTTGTCCGAAATGTCGCCGACCTCGACCGGGGCTATGTACGCGCCGCCTGTCGTGCGCTCAAACAAATGCACCTGCTTGGTCAAGCGGTCAAACACACCCTTAAAATCCGCGCCGTCGCCGATTGGCCAATTCACCGGGAACGGTTTGAGCTCAAGCACGCTCTCAATCTCGTCCAGCAACTCGATCGCGCCCTTTGACGGTCGGTCGCACTTGTTGATGAACGTGAAGATTGGCACGCCGCGTTGGCGGCAGACTTCAAACAACTTTTGCGTCTGCGCCTCGATGCCTTTCGCGGCGTCGAGCACCATCACCACCGCATCGACAGCGGTGAGCACCCGGTACGTGTCCTCCGAGAAATCCTTATGCCCAGGGGTGTCGAGCAGATTAATCTGATACCCTTGATAGTCGAATTGCAGCACTGTCGAGCTGACCGAGATGCCGCGTTTGCGCTCCAGTTCCATCCAGTCCGATGTCGTAGCCCGCTGGTTCTTGCGCGAACGTACTGACCCGGCCAACTGCACCGCACCACCGTAAAGAAGCATCTTTTCGGTGAGGGTGGTTTTGCCTGCGTCCGGGTGGGAAATGATGGCGAACGTGCGCCGTCGGTTGATTTCTTTCTGCATGGTCAGGAAACCAAAAGGGCGCGGACTGTACCAAAACCCGAAAGAGCAACAAGAACAATGCCCAACGCAACAATGCTAAACGAAGCTTTTGTATCGAGTCGGAATTTAAGGAAACCGCGAATGTACACAAATAGACACCAAGCTCAGATTAACAAAGCAAGAACGATGAACGAATGTACAAAAAGTTTTTCTTTATGCGGAAGAGAGAGAAAACGAGCTGCTTTGCTAAGGCCAATTATAGGATAAAAAAGTATTATAGTGTATTATATTGACATGAAGATCCGTTTTGTGGTCTTTTTGCTGCGCTGGCTTATGATTGAAGTGGATGATTTCAAAGCGTTTGACGCGCATGAAGTGGCTGAAATGCTATGCCTCAAGTACCGGACGGTAACGCGCTATATCCAAGCTGGCAAAATTCGCGCTCGAAAAATAGGCAAGAAGTACTTCGTTACCGAACAGGACACCAAAGCCTTCATCTTGGCACAGGAAACTAACGTCGGATCAGACGAAACAGCAGAAAACAACCTTTACAGCGGGGTAATCCGAGAAGATTAACGATAAAGTTATTGTTTCTTTGTATTACCTGCGAGCCACGCAAGGTATTTTCGGCTGCCGGTGGTTAGGGGGAGGGCAACGACTTCCGGGGTGTCGTAGGGATGGATTTCTCGGATGGCTTGCTCAAGCTTAGGCAGCAATTCCTGCCGTGTCTTGAAAATCAGCAGCACTTCATCGCTGCTTACGAGTTCTTCCTCCCACCAGTAGTGCGACTCGATTGCTGGGACAATGTTGGCGCAAGCGGCGAGTTTGGCCTTAACCGTAGCCTTGGCCAAGCGGCGTGCCAAGGCCACGTCGGGTGCGGTGACCAAAACAACGGCGAAATACTTCGGAACGCTCATGCACCCCAGCTAACTTGGCCAAGCGGAGGAGGTCAATTTTCTTGACCGGCCAATCTCTTGACCAAACGCTGGCGTCGTTCGGTAATCATGAAAATTACGATCTGCTTGTTTGCATGCTCGGTGACGCTTGGCCAAGCGGTTGCGGAGGAGAATTGGCCTGCGTTTCGTGGGTCGACAGCGCTTGGCGTCTCCGACAACGCTAAGCTGCCGCTTGAGTGGAGCGACACGAAAAACGTCGAGTGGAAGGCCGCTGTGTCGGGGTTGGGTTGGTCGGGACCGGTGGTGCACAGCGGTCGGGTTTACCTAACTACGGCGGTCAGCGATGGCGAGTTTGAGAAGCGCAAGCCGGGCCTCTACTTTGGCGGGGACCGGAAGGAGCCGATTAAGCATATGCACCATTTCCTCGTGTTGTGCCTAGAGTTGGAGACTGGGGAGTTTCTTTGGCAGAAAGAAGTGCTGGCGATTCGGCCGCTCACACCGATTCATGTCAAAAACTGTTACGCCGCCGAGACACCGGTGACGGATGGCGAGCGGGTGTACGCCTATTTTGGCAGTCACGGACTCTACTGTCTCGACAGAACCGGCAAGGTGCTTTGGAAGAAAATGTTCAAGCCGTACAAAATGCGCAACGCCTGGGGTACCGGTGCGTCGCCGGTTCTGGACGGGGACAAATTGATCATCGTGAACGACAACGAGGAGGACAGCTGGGTGGCGGCGTTCGACAAGATTACTGGCAGGGAATTATGGAAAACAAAGCGTGACGAGCCAAGCAACTGGGCCACGCCATTTGTCTGGAGGCATGATGGCGACAGGGAGTTGATTTTGCCCGGTCGGCGTCGGACGCGATCATACGATTTATTCGGCAGAGAGATTTGGAGCTTTGAGTGGAAGACGAAGACGTCGATAGTGATCCCGACGCCGTTCGCGGCTCACGGGTTGCTGTACGTTGCGTCGGGTTATGTCGGTGATCGGGAGAAACACGTTTACGCAATTCGCCCCGGGGCCGTGGGTGACATTTCTCTCAAGTCTGGCGAGAGCAATAATGAGCACATTGCGTGGTACGACAAGCGCGCAGCGTCGTACAATCCGACGCCGTTGGTTTATGGCGATGAATTTTACACGCTGTACGACTTTGGCTTTCTTGCCTGTCGCGATGCGCAAACGGGAAAACTGCACTACGGCAAGCAACGCATCAATGCGGACAAGTCGACTGGTTTCACCGCATCGCCTTGGGCGTATCGTGGCCACGTTTTTGCGTTGAGCGAAGCCGGCGACACGTACGTTTTTGCGGCTGGCAAAAAGTACGAATTGGTTCGCGTGAACCATACCGGCGGCATGAGCATGGCCAACTCGGCGTTGGCCGGAGACCGGTTGCTCATCCGCAACCAAACCCACCTCCTCAGCATTCGCGACTCTAACTAGCGCTTGGGCCATTTTTGCTCATAAAGGGTGCGGCCTGTAAATATGGCCTCATCCCATCAAGTCCGGTTGACTCAGTGCGTTAAGGAAGGTAGGGTCTGCTGCTACCATCGGCATTTAACGAACACCGTGATCGACCATACTCCCTCATTTTTCCTCAAGTTTTCATGCTTTTTGCCGAATATCATGCCGGTGAAGTGTTGGCGTTCTCGCGGGAAAACGAGTGAGTTTTGAAATGTATGAATCTACCGTCATGATAATGAATGCTGGGAGGCGATGTTTGGAGATCGTACTGGTGGCGGCGGTTTTGGTGCTTGGAACCAACGCGATGGGGGATCCGTTCTTCGACAAAGTGGGGCTCCTGCTGTCGTTTGATGACACAGACGGGGCAACATCCACCGAGGATTTTAGCGTCAGTAATCACACCCTGTCTTTTGGTGGTGACGCACAGATTTCATCCACGAAAAGTAAGTACGGCGGAACCAGTTGTTATTTTGATGGTAAGGGGGATTATTTGACGGTTGCGGATAGTGAAGATTGGAATTTTGGGACGGGTGATTTCACAATCGAGTTTTGGGTATCGAGATCTGGGTTGAACAATTCTGAAGGACTCATCGGCGCGAATCCAACAGGTTGGAAGAGCGGCGCGCCACTGGTTTCGATTCATGATAACAGGATTTTAATAAGTGAGGGAGAATTCGGCAATGCTACAAAGGCAAACACGCCGCTCATAGAAAACACTTGGTATCACATCGCCTTTTCCCGAAGACGGGGAACAATGTGGGTGTTTATCAACGGGAAGATGGTGAAGTTTGGCGAAGATCCGCACTCGTATGATTTTAATGATCTTATAATAGGTAGGTATAATGTTGGACCAAACAATTATTATTTTTCAGGTTATATTGATGACATCAGGCTGACAAAAGGTGTCGCCAGGTATACGTCAAGTTTTACGGTTCCATCGGCTATGAGGGATGCTGCTGCTCCGACGATTACCAAGTTGTCTGAATCAACGACCGTCGCGGCAGGCGAGAATGTGGCGTTGACTGTCACAGCGATAGGTTCAGTTCCAATGGAGTACCAGTGGAGCAAAGAGGGAGCGGTGATTGATGGGGCAACCAATGCGACCCTAATTTTGATTGATGCAGCCTTGGGAGATGAGGGCGATTACACGGTCGAGGTTAGCAACTTCTCAGGTAGCGTGGTGTCGAGCGTTGTGAACCTTTCGGTTGCTAAGTCGGTGAGCATCGTTAATCAACCGACAGGAGCTGAAGTTGTAATGGGTGACAACTTTACACTTAAAGTGGTCGCATCAGGGTCGGAGCCGATTAGTTATCAGTGGCACCGTGAAGGCGACCCTGTCAACGGGGCTACGGGTAGCAGCTTTAAATTGGCCAACTTGAAGGCAGAGGATTTGGGGAGTTATTACGTTGTGGTTTCAAACGCTGTCGGTTCGCAAACAAGCGCCACGGTCGTTGTTTCCATGTCGCCTGTCATCACGCAGTTGTCCGAGTCAATGTCACCTGTATTTGGGGATTTTGTTGAATTATCTGTCAAGGCGATTGGCTCCGAACCAATTAGCTATCGGTGGTATCTCGACGGTGTGCTGATTAATGGAGGCACGGCAAGTAAATTGAGTTTAGCCAATTTTCAGGTTGAGAATTCTGGGAGTTATTACGTGATTGTGTCCAATGTTGCGGGAGTTATTACAAGCGGTTCTATCACACTCTCGGCGCCTCCTGTTATCGAGCATTGGACAGAATCAAAATCCGTGGACGAGGGCGACAATGCAACTCTATCAGTCAAGGCGCTGGGCACCCCTCCGTTAAGCTACCAGTGGAGCAAGGGAAGCCAGGAGATTGATGGAGAGACAAACTCTACGCTGACTTTTGCCGAGGCAGTGGCTGCGGATGCTGGCGATTATACCTTGAAGGTAAGCAATGCGCTTGGCCAAGCGGTGACTGAGTCGATCACGTTGACTGTGAATATATCGGCAAAGGTTGTTGCACAACCCGTCGGGGGGAGTGTGAGCTTGGGGGAACCCTTTACATTTGAAGTCACGGCTTCAGGGACAAAACCGATCAGTTATAGGTGGTATCATGGAGAAAATTTGATTCCGGGTGCCAAAGACAGCGCCTTCCACTTGAATGAGTTAAAGGAATCGGATGCGGGGGATTATCGTGTGGTTGTTTCAAACCTGTCAGGCATGGATAGCAGTGACACGGTTTCTCTTGCTGTAGTGATACCTCCGACTGTCGAGCAGTCTACCGATCAGATATCCGTGATAGAGGGAGAGACGCTAAATCTGACGGTCACGGCAGTTGGCACGGCTCCAATAGCATATCAGTGGAGCAAGGAGGGAGAGGAGATACCTTTCGCGAATACGTCCGAGTTGACTTTGACCAAGGTGACACCATCAGATGCCGGGAAGTATACGGTGGATGTGACCAATGCAGCGGGACATGCGGGTACAATCGAGATGACCGTGATAGTTAACCAGCCAGCCCGAATCGTGACACAACCGGAAAAAGGGAGCGCTGTTCTTGGCGACTCGTTCACATTTGAGGTTGTAGCGACCGGGGATGAGCCGATTGTTTATGAATGGTATCACGCGGGTGCTTTGCTGGATGAGAATACAGGGAGTTCGCTGAATTTGACAGAGTTGGCGGTATCGGATGGAGGGGACTATCATGTAGTCGTTTCCAACGAGATCATGGGGCAATCCGGTGAAATGGTCCAGTTTGGCGAAGAGAAGAGTGACGTTGTTTCTCTGGATGTATTAATGCCTCCCGCTATTTCGCAAATCGCGAGCGTTAGGAAGGGAGGGCTACTCCAATTAGCTGCCGTTGCGACTGTTGGTGTTGAACCGACAATCTATGAGTGGAGTAAAGTTGGGTTGTTGGTTCAAGGGGATAGCGTCGAGTTGACCATGACAGCAACCGGTACCGAGCCGATAACTTACGAATGGTATCATGGTGACAACTTGGTTCAGGCGGGTGCAGATAACATCTTGCGCTTGGCCAACGTGCAGAATGCACAATCCGGGGATTACCATGTTGTAGTAACCAACGAAGTTGACTCAAAGGCAAGCGCCCCGATAACGCTTACTGTCGAGCTGCCACAGGCAATTACGGAGCTGGCTGAATCAATTACTGTGGTTGAAGGTGAAAGCGTAGAATTGTCGGTGGAGGTGAGAAGTGATGAGTCATTGACCTATCAGTGGAGCAAGGGGGAAGTGGTGATTGATGGGGCAAAGGCTCTGTCATTGGATTTGGGCAGTGTGAAGGTGCCTGCTGAGGCTGATTACAAGTTGGCGATCAGTAATGCGGAGGGAATTGTGGGGCTAATTGTGATCACGGTTGACCTGGCCGATCCGCCGGTGATTGTGACTCAGCCGATAGGGGGCAGTGCAAACCTTGATGAGTCCTTTACATTTGAGGTGGTTGTGGAGGGCACCGGGCCGATGACTTATGAATGGTACCACGATGGTGCGGCGGTTGGGGGCCAAAGCTTTCTGCAACTGACCGGTGTGCAGGCTACGGATGCTGGGGATTATCATGTAGTGGTAAGCAACGTTGCCGGTGAGGTGACTAGTGAGACCGCTGCCTTGGAGTTGGTGTTGCCACCGGAGATCACACAATTGACTCAATTAAAAGAGGGCGCTGCTGTTCATTTATCCGCCACGGCGGAGGTGACTGGCGAAGAGGAGGAGCCGACAACCTACGAGTGGAGTCAGCGTGGGGCACTGTTGGAGGGATACAACGTTGAATTGACTGTGACGGTAACAGGCACCGAGCCGATCAGCTATCAATGGTATCATGGGGAAGAGTTGGTTGAAGATGGCACGGAAAGCACCCTGCGTTTAACTGATGTACAAGGCGAGGACTCTGGGGATTATTATGTGATGGCATCAAACCAGCTAGGGACGGAATTCAGTGAAGTTGTCTCCCTTTTTGCGGTATCGCCGCCGGCGGTCACGGAGTTGGTCGGATCGATAAACGTGGTTGAGGGGGAAGGTGTAGAACTGTCGGTCACGGCGGCAAGTAATGAGCCATTGACCTACCAGTGGAGTAAGGGGGAAGAGGTGATTGAGGGGGCAACTACTCCGACATTGGATTTGGATAATGTGAAGATCTCTGCTGAGGCTGGTTACAAGTTGGAGATCAGCAATGCGGAGGGGCTTGCGGGATTGGTTGTGATCACGGTTTCCCTGGCCCATCCGCCGGTCATCGTGACACAGCCGCAAGGGGGTAGTGCGAACCTTGATGAGTCCTTTGCCTTTGAAGTGGTTGTTGAGAGCACCGAGCCGATCACCTATGAATGGTATCACGATGGTGTGATGGTTGGAGATATGCCAAGACTGATATTTGGTTTCTACGGAGAGTGGATATCCTATTCTGGGGCAAGAGACCTGCAATTGACCGATTTGCAGGTTGAGGATGCCGGGGATTATCATGTAGTGGTAACCAACATTGCCGGTGAGGTGACCAGTGACACCGTTACCTTGGAGGTGGTGTTACCGCCAGAGATCATGCTGTTGACTAAATCAAGAGAGGGCTCTGCTGTTGATTTGTCGGCTACGGCGGAGGTGACTGGCGAAGAGGAGGAGCCCACAACCTACCAGTGGAGTAAAGAGGGTGCAATATTGGAAGGAGACAATGTTGCATTGACCGTGACGGTGACAGGCACCGAGCCAATCAGCTATCAATGGTATCACGGGGAAGAGTTGGTTGGGGACGGGGCGAAGAGTGGGGTTTATGAGGATGGTACGAAAAGCATCCTGCGTTTAAATGATTTACAAGGCGTGGACTCTGGGGATTATCATGTGGTGGTATCCAACCAACTTGGCACGGAAGTGAGTGAAGTCATTACCTTTTCTGTGGTGCCGCCGCCGGCAGTCACGGAGTTGGCCGAGGCGATAAATGTGGTTGAGGGGGAAGGTGTAGAGTTGTCGGTCACGGCGATCGGTAACGAGCCGCTGACCTACCAGTGGAGCAAGGGGGAAGAGGTGATTGAGGGGGCAACCGCTCCGACATTGGATTTGGGCAATGTAAAGGACTCTGCTGAGGCCGATTACAAGTTGGCGATCAGAAATTCAAAGGGGCTTGTGGGGTCGGTTGTGATCACGGTTGCCCTAGCCGATCCGCCGGTCATCGTGATACAGCCGCAAGGGGGCAGTACGGGTCTTGGTGAGGCCTTTACCTTTGAGGTGGTTGCTGAGGGCAACGGGCTCGAATACCAATGGCATAAAGGTAGCACCTCTAAAGTGTTGAATGAGTTTGAAGCGAACTGGGATGATGGCGAGGAGGTGGAGGGTACGTCCATTGCCGGTGCGACACAGATCAAGGATGGATCGCTTCATATCACCGATGCGGCAAATGGCAAGAGCGGTGGCTTCACTGTTTCGGATTTTACCGACGGGGAAATCTTCAGTAACTTTGAAATCAGTTTCCGGCTTTACATGACCGACAGCACATGCTGTGGGAAGGGGGACGACACTTCGGCTTCCCATCGGCCAGCTGACGGGCTGAGCATCAGTATCGGCAGTGATCTTCCTGATACCATTAGATTGGCAGAGGAAGGCGTGGGCGAAGGGATCCGAATCTGTTTTGACACTTGGGATAGTGGTGGTGGCGAAGCTCCTGCGATTGACGTCTGGAGAGGGAACGACGGCGACGGCCCGACGGTCTATATCCCGTTTGACGACACCGCCGGCTACCGGGCCGTTGGATTGGTCGGTAATCCGGATGCGACCTACGGCAACGGGCCTGAACTGGGTGTGCCCGCCCTCAACCCCAACGGGGTTGGCACCGCCGTCCGTTTCGATGGCTCAAAGGATCAGGCACTTAGGGTAAAGGATCACCCGGATATCAACGTCACGAGGGGACCTTGGAAGGAGCGGACATGGGAATTCTGGTTCAAGGCAGAGAAGCTGCCTGCTGCCGATCAACACCAAGTGCTATACGAGGAGGGTGCCCATGTCCGGGGCATTAGCATCTACCTGACCGGTACCGATAATGCATCTGAGGCGGACCTTTACATGATGGCATGGAACCGGGCCGAGACCCGATGGGGCGGCAAGTTGAACCAGAGGGGTGACGAGGGCAATACCGCAGTCAAGACCACGATCAAAGTTAATGAGGTTTATCACCTGATTTTTGTCATGGACGGCGATCCCAGCGGAAACATGGAGGGCACCCTGACCGGGTATCTCAACGGAAAAAAGATCGGTGAGGTGTCCGGGGTTCATCTACTCTACAATCACAGTGGCAATACAGCCTTTGGCAACAAATGGCAAACCACCGTGACCCATGATGGGAATTCAACAGGATCCGGGGGCATGGGATTTACCGGTGTTATTGACGATGCTTCATTTTACAGCATCGCACTGAGCGAGGAACAGGTCGTGGACCACTTCGAGGCTTTTGGAGCTCAGGACGTATGGCCTGGAGGTATGGTGGCGCGTCAGAATTTCAATGGTGTCACTTCGGCGCCGGAGGAGGCGAAGTTCAAGGATGCCAATGGCGATTATGTCTGGATGTGGACACACGGAGAGTGGGCGGACGTGAACATTTCGTTTCAGGAGGGTCACCTAAAGATCAATTACAAGGGTGATGAGGTGATCAGCGAAGAGTTGCCACCGAGTTGGAAACCACTAGAGGGACCAGAATGGCTGTTTGCTGCCCGCACTAGTGGAGCCAACCAAACCCACTGGATTGATGATCTTAAGATCAAAATATATGACGATGCCGTTTCCACGGTAAACAGTGCGTTGGTTGCGGAGGCAACGGGTAGCACACTGCCGTTGACTGAGTTACAGGGGGAGGACGCGGGCGATTATTATGTGGTGGTATCGAACATTGCCGGTGAGGTGACTAGTGACACCGCAACATTGACAGTGGATTTGCCGCCGACAATTGGGACAATCGAATCGCCCACTGGGGGTACAGGAGTTGAATCAACAATGTCGCAGATTGTAGTATATTCCAATCCGGGTCGGCTGGATTTGTCTGTCACGGCTGAGGTAGCTGGAAAGGAGGAATTAACCTACGAATGGAGCCAGAATGGCCAATTTTTGGCTGGAGCCGACATCGAATTGCTCACTTCAGTAAGTGGATCCGAGCCGATTGTATATGAGTGGTATCACAACGATCAGTTGGTTGACGAGGTAGCGGGTAACACACTGCGGTTGGCCAATGCGGGGGTTGATGCATCGGGAGATTATCATTTCGCAGTTACCAACCCACTTGGAGAGGCCGTAAGTGACTCCTTGCCTCTCGCCGTATTGCCGGCTGGCACGTTGACTCTCGTTACCGGATCGGTTTCCGTATACGAAGGCGACAACATCGATTTATCAGTCACTGCGACAGGTCTGCCCCAGTTGACCTACCAATGGAGTTTTGGTGGGGCGATGATCGACGGTGCGACCGACTCGACATTGAGCCTAAACAATTTTGAGGCTGATGCCGCCGGGGACTACAGGTTGGCGATTAGTCTCGATGATCGGCTTGTGGGCGAGGTGGTTATTTCAGTTATTGTTCCTGCGGCCAGAATCGTGAAGCATCCGGTGGGAGGCATCGCGGATATTGGTGGCTCTTACACATTTGAGGTGATCGCTATTGGTACCGAGCCGATCATGTATCAGTGGTATCACAGGGGGGCTTCCATTGAAGATGCGGTTGGCAGTTCACTGCAACTGACAAATTTGGCCGCTGATAATGCTGGGGGCTATCGTGTCACAGTTTCCAATGAAACGCTACCGTGGGGAGGCGAGGAGACCAGTAGTAATGCTAACTTGAATTTCCCATTAGCCATCACAGGCTTGACCGATTCGATGCTTTTGGGAGGGGCGAGTAATTGGCAGTGGGCGATGGAGGGGGAAACCATCAATTTGGCCGTCACGGCACTGGGTACTCCGCCGCTTGTGTACCAGTGGAGCAAGGAAGGCGTAGCAATAGACGGGGAAACTTCTTCGAGGTTTATTTTATCCGATCTCACAAAAGCTGACGCAGGCGATTATCGGGTCAAGGTCAGCAACGCCGTGGATGGGGAGGAAGAGTCGGAGACGATCTCGGTCATCGTGGTAACGGCCGAAACGGCGGTACCTGCCAAAATCGTGTTGCAGCCGGAAGGTGGCAGTGCGGTCCTTGGCGAAGATATGACGCTACGAGTGGGCGCGGAAGGGACTTCCCCAATTAGCTACCAATGGTATTACGGCGGTGTGCTGATGGAGGGTGAAACAAGCAGTATTCTCGTATTGAACGATATACAACGAAGCACTACAGGGGACTACTATGTGGTAGTGTCCAACGAGGAATATCCGTGGGGAGCGACGGAAGTAAGTGACACGGTAATACTAACGGTCGAGGCGCCTCCGGTGATCACCGAGTTGACGGAATCCATGACCTTGGAGCCTGGGGAGAGTGTTGAGTTATCGGTGACAGCGGTCGGGGATGAGCCGTTGACTTACCAGTGGAACAAGGCCGGCTTGGCGATTGATGGGGCAACCGGCTCGACGTTGTCACTGGATGCGGTGTCAACATCTGATGCAGGAGATTATACGGTTGCGGTGACCAATGCCGCCGGCCAAGTGGAGTCGGATGTCGTCAAGGTCGAAGTGATTCAACCGGTAAAGATCGTGACTCAACCGGAGAATGCGAGTGTCGTAGTTGGTAGAAATGCGATGTTCATGGTCGTCGTAGAAGGCACCGAGCCGATCGAATATTTCTGGATGCACGATGGTAAATGGGTCGAGGACGGCACGGAGAGCACCCTGCGCTTGGCCAACGTGAAAGTTGAAGATTTTGGGGCGTATAACGTTTTGGTAAGAAACAAGGGCGGCGGGTCATTGGCCTATCAGTGGAGTAAGGCTGCTCAGTTGACTGTTTCATCGCCTCCGGAGATCACGCATACAACCGGATCACTGTCGCTGATTGAGGGGGAGAGCATTGACCTGTCCGTTACGGCACTGGGCACCGAGCCGTTGGTTTACCAATGGAACAAGGACGGCGAGCCGGTCGATGGGGCATCCAGTTCAACGTTGCCCTTGGCCAAGGTCGCACTCTCCGATGCGGGAGACTACACGGTGGTGGTGAGCAACATCGCTGGCCAAGTGGAGTCAGGCGTCGTGGCGGTGGACATCATCCAGCCCGCAAAAATTGTGATGCAACCGAAGGGCGCAGACGTAATCCTGGGAGATTCCGTGAGTATGGCAGCAACCGTAGAAGGCACCGAGCCAATCAGTTACTCTTGGTATCATGACAACGAGTTGGTCGAGAGCAAAACGGGGAACACGCTGCACTTGGACAGAGTCAAGGCCGAGGACGCAGGAGGCTATCACTTGGTCGCAACCAACCCCGGCGGCACAGACAAGAGCCAGTTGGTCAAGCTGACCGTCCTGCTGCCTCCGGAGATCACGCATACAACCGGATCGCTGTCTGTGATCGAGCGGGAGAGCGCCAAGTTGAGCGTCACGGCAAAGGGCAGCGGATCATTGGTCTATCAGTGGAGCAAAGGCGGCCATGATTTGGAGAATGCGACCAGCCCGACACTGCGCTTGGCCAACGTGGCCCCGGCTGCTGCAGACGAGTACACGGTGACGGTGAGCAACACCGCCGGCCAAGCCGTGTCTGATGCCATGACATTCACCGTGATTGAGCCGGTACGCATCATGACACAGCCGGTGGGGGTGGAGGTCACCTTTGGCGACACTGTGACATTGAGCGTGGTGGCTGGGGGCACCGAGCCGATCAGCTATTACTGGCTGCGAAACGGCGAGCCGATCGAGGGCGGCACGCAACGCACGCTGATGTTGGATGATGTGCAGGCTTGGGACACAGGGGAATATATCGTTATCGCCAACAACCCCGGTGGCAAAGACACCAGCAAGCCGGCGACCCTTTCAGCGGGTTTGCCGGACGGTGTTTATTTCATGGAAGACTTCGACAACTTGCCGCTCCACCCGTGGGTGTCGCCTGATGAGTCGACCGGGGATGGGACCGACTGGACTGATGAATCCCCGGCCGACTGGGCGATGGCTCATGGCGGGAATCACGAGCCCACTACCACCACTGAGTTCGACGGCTGGGCGTTTGTGGATCCGCTTTCCTGGTACAAGACAGCTGGGTCGGAACGGGATCTGTTTACCAAGGGCAACGGCGTGATTTCCGTTGCCGACTCGGCCCACGCCGCTGCTGGAGCCAAGAACACTGTGTTCAGCGCGTTGATGGCGACTCCTACGATTGATATCACTGGCGCTGATAGTGGTTCGCTCGTCCTCACCTACGACACCGGCTGGCAGGTGGAGCAGGGCAAGCGGGTGCTTGCCGCGTTTGAGGAGAATTTTGAGGGAGACGACGTTAGTGAAGAGGTGTCCATCGCCGGCACGGCTGCCCAAGGTTTGGAATTTGTGTCAACCGGAGGTCAATGGCCGTGGTTGAAATTGAACGGAATACTCAAAGTGACAGAGGCTGTTTTTGCACAGAGTGGAGGCATGCTGATTGATGATTTTTCTGAAGGGGCGACGTTCAACGAATTTGAGATTAACTTTCGGATGTTCATGGGCCGGGGCACAAGCCGGCCGGCGGATGGGCTGAGCGTTAGCATCGGGAACAACCTGCCAAACTTGGCCAAGCCGGCAGAGGAGGGCGTTCCTGATGCCGCCTTTCGCGTCTGCTTCGATGCCTGGGATTCGGGCGGCGGTGAGGCACCTGCCATCGAAATTTTCAATGGTAAACAATCCGTTGCTATACAGAAATTTCATGGAAAATCCAGCGCGTCAAACGACGCTAAATTTGTAAAGGACGATGGTGAATTCCTGATGATGTGGGACAACAAGAAATGGGCTGACGTCAACATCCGGGTGACCAACGGCCTGGCGAATGTCAAATTCCGAGGCTATGACGTGATCAAAAACGTGCCGATCGATCTGGCTCCGATCGAGGCTGCTCAATTCCTGTTCGCCGCTCGCACTGGTGGTGCCAACCAGAGGCATTATATCGATGATGTGCAAATCGAACTATTGACCTCGGCTAACTCTCGCGTGACGGTGGCGTATGACGATGGGGAGCCGGTTACCCTGCTCGAACTCAATTCGAAAACGCCTACCACTCACGACGAGACAGTTTCTCTCGCGTTGAACAATCCCGTTGGCGCCAAGTCTGCCGTTGTGACATGGGATTATCAAGGGTACGATAACTGGTGGGCAATTGACAACATCATCATCGCAGAAGGCGACGAAACGGAGTCTCCCCGCCCCGGCTTGGCCACCGACAGGGGGCGCTATCTAAGTGGCGAGTCGGTCACAGTGAGCTTCAGTGATGGCCCTGGCAATCCAAAGGATTGGATTGGTGTCTACCGCCGAGATATCACACCCGGTGAGCAGGACAGCTTGGCCTGGGTATACGTCAACGGGAGCACCACACCCGACGTCGGCGTTTCCGATGGTACCGTGACTTTTGCCAGTAACCTGTCAGTGGGATCGTATGTCATTCGGTTTTTCGCCAACGACGGCTACAGCCAGCTTTCCGATGCCGTGACTTTTTCCGTCGTTGAGCCACCGGCGGTGGCAACCGGCAAGCTGAACTATGTCGCGGACGAAGCCATCACGGTCAATTTCAGCAATGGCCCAGGCAACCCAAGGGACTGGATCAGCCTCGTGCACCGCAACGAGACCAGCTACATCGACTGGGCGTACGTGGGTGGTACCCGGAACCCAGACGACGGCTTGGCCACCGGCACACTCACGTTTGCCCATGGGCTTCCGGATGGAGAATACCGCGTGCTTTACCACGCGAACGACAGCAACCGGCAGCTGGCCACGGCCGACTTCACCGTCGCCGGGCAGGTCGCGCCCCCTGCGCTTGGCTTCGCGCACAACGGCGACAGCACAATCACGCTGTCTTTCGAGGGCCGTCTGCAAACCGCACCGACCATCAACGGCCCTTGGCAGGACGTTGATGCCACTAGCCCGGTGACTCTCTCCACCGATCAGCGACAGCAGTTCACCCGTTCGGTCAAATGATCGAACTTACCCCGATAAGAGAATCATTCCGTTTGGATTCGAGCATAGCCGATCGTGCGTCTTGATTGTCATTGGCTTGCTCGCTACATGCTCCGTTTCCAAGGGCGCCGAGCTTGAGCGGCCGCTGGAGTTCACGACCATGATTGCCCATTGGGCAAACTATGCGCACGACGATTATTTGCCCTTCGTGCGGGAGGCTCGGCCGGAGTTGGTTCAGGTGGGTTTTTACGGCGCACACTACTGGAGTCTGGCGCACACGAAACACGGCGCCGGCTACCCGGCACATTTTCCAAAAACAGGCCTCAAACAAAACCGCGATTGGTTCAAGCTGCTCAATCGCGATTTGCATCAATTTGACTCGAAGGTGGTTGGTCATTTCAACATCGAGTTTCTTGTGGGAGATCCCGAAGGTGCCGATGGGCCGCGCGGTTTTTTCAAGTTCTACCACGATTTGTGGGAGGAAAAACTCCTCGGCTCACGGCCGGTCGTTGACCCGCTTCAATTATTGGAAAAAAATGCCGACGGCACACCGATCAAAAACAACAGCTACTCCATCGGCGGCATGAAGGAATACTGGGCCTGCCTCAACAATCCTTACTGGCGGGCAGTGCTCAAGGCCTGGGTTCGTCATGGCATCGCTCAGGATCTGGACGGGTTTGTGGTCAACTACTTTTACAGGCACAACTGTCTTTGTGAGCATTGTCGAGCTGCATTTCGGAGATATTTAGGAGAGCGTTTCACTGTATCCGAGCTGAAGAATGAATTCAGAATCGACAACCTCGCCTCACACAAGTTCAACGAGATCGGCTCGTGGCACGATCCGGCCGAGAGCACACCTTTCAAGCTCGAGCAGTTGCGCTTTTCACAGTTGGCCACCAAAGACTGCTTTGATGAGGTGTTCGTGAAATACGGGCGCTCGATCAAGCCCGGTCTGATCGTTGGCCAGTGGAACCATCTCGGCGATTTTGACCAGATTAGCGGCGATGAACGCTGTCTGCTGCCGCCCGAGTTATGGGCGAAGGATGAGGATTATCTTTGGTACAGCACCGGCGCTTCAGCAAACCACACAGACCTGAGAAACAATCACCTAGGGGAAGGCACACTGCAGGCGCGTTACATCCGAGGCTCGTCGGGCGGCAAGCCCTTCACACTGGGAAAATATGAAAACACGCGCACGAGGGTGGCCATCGCCGAGTTGGCCGCGAACGGTGGTGTGCCCATGGGTTTTTACACCCGCTTCACCCATCCTGGGGCGCGAAGGATCATCACGCAATATTACCGGTTTATCCGAAACAACGCTGCCGTCTATCGCTACAACACTCCGTATGCTGAGGCCGTTTTGCTGTACCCCCGCAAGGCTGTGCACGCCGGTGATATCAGGCTTATTGAGGCGTTTCGCCAAACCGGCCGTGCATTGCTCGATCGGCATGTTTTATTCGACATCCTCCCCGATGATCTTGCCACGTCCAAGCGGCTCAGTGCCTACGAAAAGGTCTACCGCCCGGACGACACAACAGCGGAAGGACAGGCTAAGTTCTCCGCGCCGGTGACTGTCCGTGTCTCCGCCAGTCGGCCCGCCGTAGGCGGTGCGGTGCACTTGCATTTTGTCAACTACAACCGAACCGAGCCTCTCCAGCCCAAAAGCCCCGGTGGCGGCATTCAGGACGAAAAACCGATCGCCGTTGCTGATGTTCGATGTGCCATGCCCATCCCTGCCGGCAAAAAACTAAAGGCCGTTCGTTTTTTTACACCAGAAATGGAGAGCCCTCTCGAGGTTATCTGCGATATTCGCAAAAAAGGTATGGTTCATTTCACCGTGCCGAAGTTTCTCGTGTATGCCGTCGTTGAGTTGATGTTCCAGCCTGATTCCCGGCCGCTCCCTGAGTGAATCAGGGAAAGCGAAGCTTGGCCAAGCGATTGGATCACTTGCCGTCTGCGGCCTTTGTTTTTTTCTTTTTGCCCTTCGGTAGGCCGACCTTTTTCCAGGTTGGTGCGTCGGGCGTCGGCGACAGTGTCACGATGGTTACATCCTTGATCTGCACCACCGTCTTGCCGTTGCCGTGAATCTGCAGGCCGATCTGTCCGTTCTGCGGGATGTTCGGCTCCGCCTCCGTGTAGTCGAGGGCGGCCACACTATTGATCCACGAGCGGATGCGCGTGCCTTCAGCGAGGATGCGGTATTCGTTCCAGCCGTCCTCCTTGACAGCGCGTTTGACCGCCTCTGCGTCGGCGGACTCGCCGATCACCTTGCGGCGGCGCGACTCGTCGTACAGCTTGCCCCACCAGCCCCGGCCGGCGTCCACCTGGTAACCAATCATTTCGTGGCTGTCGGGCACCCGCACGCTGCGAATCTGGATGCCGGAATTGACGAAACCCTCTGTCCCTGTGATGCGGATCTTCAACCGCAAATCGAAATTGTGAAACGACTGTTTCGTAGCGAGGAAGGAATTGTGCGGAACCTTCTCTGTCAACGAGCCGGCGGTGATGACACCATCCTCCACCCGCCAAAGCTGGCGCTCGCCCTCGAGTACCTCCCACCCTGTAAGCGACTTGCCATCAAAAAGAGGCTTCCGCCAATCCTGCGCACTCACGCCCGTGGCAGCGAGCAATCCCAGCGCAACAGCACCGATAGATATGGTCAGTATTTGTTTCATTTGCCTTCAGCTAAATTCAGTTCTTCACGCGTCTTGCCGTCGTGTTTGCGGAGGAGGTCAACAATTTCGTTGTGGCTATTCATAGTTGCCATATCCAAAGGAGTCATTCCATCTGTTTTCACCGCATTCACATCCGCACCACTATTGATGAGTAGTTCGACGATTTCCTTGTGTCCGTTGTATGCCCCCTCATGCAAAGGGGTGAAACTAGCCTTATTCTTTACACGCACATCCGCTCCTTTGTTGATAAGCAGTTCAGCAATTTCATTGTTACCTACAACAGCCGCGGAATACAGAGCAGACCCGCCACGCTTATCCTTCGCATTCACATCCGTGCCAGTTGCCAAGTGCTGCTTAACGGCTTGGATGTCCCCTTCCTTTACAGCTTCGTGAATTGAGATATCGGGTGCTTCAAGTTTGACTAGCGGCGGTTCCGGTTGTGCAGCTTCGGCAACGGGTTCAACAGGTTGTGGTTCTGCTGCTGGAGACGGCGGTTGCAATGTCACTTCAGCAACGGGTTCAACGGATTGTGCTTCTGGAGTAGCCGACTGCTGCGGATTCCCGCATCCTGCCAACAGCATGGCTGCGGCTGTTGTGATGAGTAATTTCTTCATAAGTCTGAAAGCGGTTCGACAGTAACCGCCCACCGAAGACCAAGCAACGCCTCTCTTTCTTCACACCAGCAGCGTCGGCTCAAGTCCGTTTTGTCAATCACCCCGGGGGTGCGCTCGTCGCTGGCGTGCATGCCTTGGTGGTTTGCCAAGGCATCTTCCGGCTGCTGTCGAAAGCCACACGCGAGTCTCGTATGTTCCGTGAGCCGAACTTGGCCAAGCGTTACTTTTCGAAGAGCCGGGCGATAGGCTTCCCAGCTTTTGGATTCTGTTCACTGTAGTCGAGGCCGACGAAGCGGCAGAGGGTGGCGGCGATTTGATCCATCACGACCGGCTCTCCGCCGGCCCACTCGCCGCGCAGCGGACTGTCCGGGCTGATGACCGCCAGCCATGTGTTCTTCGCGTCCTTGATTTGCGCGTTGTGGCTGTGCCAGTTCAGCGCAATGTCGCCCCGACCGTGGTCGGTGGTGATCAGCAGGGTGGTCTTGTCCCTGTATTGCGGATTGTCCTGCAGCCAGTTCC
>Ga0163108_10000694_pt1 | contig 25035 bp, 17 predicted proteins | sample Fk1155metaG_FD_109644 | JGI IMG/M metagenome (GOLD analysis project Ga0163108, IMG submission 109644) | Marine microbial communities from the Central Pacific Ocean - Fk160115 155m metaG | ecosystem: Environmental > Aquatic > Marine > Oceanic > Photic zone | place: The Central Pacific Ocean...
GAGCAGGCATTAGCGCAATTAGAAGAAACACTAGGAGATTATTAATGAATAAAAAATATATTTTATCGATTTTTTTATTTTGTTTGAACTTGACTGTTTTCTCGCAGCAGCCTTTGACAAGAATATTGTTTATTCTTGATGCATCAAATAGCATGAATGCAAATTGGGGAAGCAAAACTAGAATGGGAGTTGCAAAGGATTATTTGTCAAATTCTGTTGAAAAACTTCGGGAAATTGAAAATCTTGAACTTGCTTTAAGAGTTTACGGACATCAATCTCCAGTTAGCGCTAACTATCAGGACTGTGAAGACACAAAGCTAGAAGTGCCTTTTGGAACAAATAACATTAATACTATAAAATATAGAATAAATCAGATTGAAGCAAAAGGGGCAACGCCAATAGCAAGAACATTGGAACAGGCGGCAGGAGATTTTCCCGACACCAATGCAAGGAATGTAATTATTTTGATCACAGATGGTTTAGAATCCTGTGATAATGACCCTTGCGTTGTTGCCAAAAAGTTGAAAGATAAAGGAGTGAATGTTACTCCTTTTGTGATTGGTGTTGGAATGGATCTCTCTTATTTGGATAATTTCAATTGTATCGGAACATATTTTGAGGCCTCAACAGGACTTTCTTTCAAAAAAACACTTTCTAAAGTAATTGAAAAAGCATTGATTAATACAACGGTACAAATAGATTTAAATGATGTTTTTTCTAAGCCAAGCGAAACAAATGTAACCATGTTGCTATATAAATCTGGAACAAAAGAGTTGAAATATTCCATTATGCATACTCTTAATCGTTTTGGCAATCCAGATACTCTGATAATCGACCCAGCAAATTCCTATGATATTGTTGTGAATACAATTCCAAAAATTCAAAAGAAAAATGTGACTATAAAAAGACATGTTCACAATACTATTAAAATAGACGCTCCTCAAGGATTTATTGAACTGAAATCTTATATTGGCAAAGCAAGTCCACCCCTTGCTCGTATAATGAAAAAGAATGAACAAAAAACATTACATGTTCAAGAGGTACCAAGTAAAGAAAAATATTTACTTGGATTCTATGACCTAGAAGTTCTCACTTTGCCTCGTATATATTTAAAAGCAGAAGTTAAACAAAGCGAAACATGTGTTTTAAGAATAGCAAGTCCAGGGAGGTTAACGTTTTCTTTTTCCGATTATCTTGTTGCACAGCTTTATGAAATAAAAACAGACAAGGAATTGAACTGGATATATAATTTTGACTATAAAAACAAAACAGGTGAACTAGATTTGCAACCTGGAAATTATAAAGTTATCTATCGCCCTTTATATAAGAAGTCAAGTTCTTATACAGATGAAAAGATATTTAAAATAGCATCTAATAAAACCACCTTAATTAAACTGTGATTATGAAGGAAATAGTAATATATGGAAACAAAGACACAAGGTCTGGGTTTGGAGAAGGCCTTGCAGAATTGGCTAGAAAAAACAAAAAAGTAGTAGGCCTGTGTGCAGACTTAACAGGATCATTAAAAATGAATGCATTTAAAGATGAAAATCCAGATAGGTTTTTTCAAGTTGGTATTGCTGAAGCAAACATGATTGGTATTGCAGCCGGAATGGCAGTTGGAGGAATGATTCCTTATACAGGAACATTTGCTAATTTTTCTACCGCAAGAGTATATGATCAGATTCGTCAATCTGTTGCATATTCGAAAAAAAACGTAAAAATTTGTGCTTCACATGCTGGATTAACACTTGGTGAAGATGGCGCGACACATCAAACACTTGAAGATGTAGGAATGATGCGAATGCTTCCTAATATGACGGTAATAGTTCCTGCAGATTTTAATCAAACAAAACAGGCCACTATTGCTGTTGCTGCACATGATGGTCCTGTTTACTTGAGATTTGGTCGGCCTGTAATGCCTATTTTTACAGCGCCAGAAAGAGAATTTGTTATTGGAAAAGCAGATATCATTTCTGAAGGTTCAGATTTAACTATAATCTCATGTGGACATATGGTTTGGAAATCAATTGAAGCAGCAAAAGAATTGTCTGAAAAGGGAGTTTCTGTAGAATTAATTAATATGCACACGATAAAACCTTTGGATGAAAATGCAATTTTAAAATCGTTATCCAAGACGGGTTGTGTCGTTACTGCCGAAGAGCACATGATGAATGGAGGTCTTGGCGATGCTGTAGCACAGGTTTTATCAAAAAACAACCCTTGTCCGCATGAATATGTTGCGGTTAACGACACCTTTGGAGAAAGCGGAAAGCCAATGGAATTGATGGCGAAATATGGAATTGATACAGCTGACATTATTAATGCGGCGAATAAAGCAATGTCTAGAAAATAAAATAGAATGGAAATTTCTAAGGATTTTTTAACAAAGCAGGCGCAAACAAATCCTTTTCCATTTTTATTAGAAATAGATTCAGCTTCTGGTGTTTTTATCTATGATAAAACAGGGAAGTCATATTTCGATATGACTGCAGGGGTTGCTGTAAATAATATTGGGCATTGTCATCCAAAAGTGTTAGATGCAATAGAAAAACAGCTAAGAAAGCACTTACATGTCATGGTTTATGGGGAGTATATTCAGGATTCTCAGTTGGATTTATCAAAGGAGTTAACAGCAATTCTTCCTCACAATTTAAATTGCATTTATCCTGTAAATTCTGGAGCTGAAGCAAATGAGGCTGCAATAAAGCTTGTAAAACGAACAACAAATAGGCCTAAAATAATTTCATTTAAAGGAGCTTATCATGGAAGCACAATTGGTGCATTAAGTGTTTCGGGAAATGAACAAAAAAAAAGAGCTTTTAGACCGCTAATGCCAGGAGTAGATTACATTCGCTTAAATAAAGTTGAAGATTTAAATAGTATTTGTAATCAAACAGCAGGTGTAATATTGGAAACTATTCAGGGAGATGCTGGAGTGAGGATTCCTCGTGTTGATTACTTGAAAGCTCTTAAAAAAAGATGTGAAGAAGTTGGAGCGTTGCTGATTTTTGATGAGATTCAGTGCGGAATGGGAAGAACTGGAAGCATTTTTGCTTTTGAGCATTTTGGTGTAATTCCAGATGTTCTTACATTAGGCAAAGCTTTGGGAGGAGGAATGTCGATTGGAGCATTGATTTCTTCAAAAGAAAATTTAAAATCCTTTACACACAATCCAATGCTTGGCCATATTACCACATTTGGTGGGCATCCACTTAGTTGTGCTGCTGCTGCTGCATGCGTTAGAGTGATTAAAGAAGAGATTTCTTTAGAGGAAGTTGAGAAAAAAGGAGAAATTCTTGAAAAAAAAATAGGAGAGAACAAAGAAATAATTTCAGTGAGAAGAAAAGGGTTAATGCTTGCATTTGATATGGTCTCGACAGAAAGAGTTCAACGAGTGATTAACAAATGTGTTGAAAATGGAGTTTTGTTGTTCTGGTTTCTATCTCATCCAAATAGCTTCCGAGTATCTCCTCCTTTAACTATTAGTTATGAAGAACTGCATAAAGCGATAGAATTAATTGTTCAATCAATAGAAGAAACAGAATAACTAAGCGTTCATTTAAATTCCTTAATTTCGTTTTTATGTTTACCGGAATAATTGAAGATCTTGGCTCAATAAAAGAAATTGAAAAAGAAAATGATAATATTCATTTTTTTATTGCTTCAAAATTTCTTTCTGAGCTTAAAGTAGACCAAAGTGTGGCACATGACGGGTGTTGTTTAACCGTTGTGGAAGTAAATGAAAAAAACTACAAAGTAACTGCGATTAGAGAAACCTTAGAGAAGACAAATCTTTCGGTATGGAAAAAAGGGGGAGTTGTTAACCTTGAAAGATGTATGCAATTAAATGGCAGACTTGATGGGCATATTGTTCAGGGTCATGTGGATACAACAGCAACATGTGTGGATGTTGAAGATCAAAATGGCAGCTGGAAATATACTTTTAAATACAATGCTGATTTTTTAACTGTAGAAAAAGGATCAATTTCCATTAATGGTGTTAGCCTTACAGTTGTGGATTCAAAAAAGTCAGAGTTCTCGGTGTGTATTATTCCTTTTACTCATAAGCACACTAACTTTCATTTATTTAAAAAGGGGAGTAAAGTAAACTTGGAGTTTGATATTCTTGGAAAGTATGTTGCTAAGAATTTGGAATTTTATAAAGGTTAAACTTTTTTGCATAAAAAATCAACCCCCATCCAATAACAACTCCCGAAGAATTTGCCAAGCCATCCCAAAATGAAGGAAATCTTCCGGGAATATAAGCTTGAAGAAGCTCAATTGATATCCCATAGCAAATAATAGCAATTGCTCCAACAAAATATTTCTTTGGTTTGATTAAAATAAATGAGTTTAATGCAAGACATAGGTATGCAAAAAGATGGCTTATTTTGTCGTATTCTCCAATGGAGACAGTCGATCTTGGAGGCAATAAACTAAGCAAAGTAATGCCTGTAAAAATGCAGAAAAGTGAAGCATAAAGGAGTGTTTTTATGTTTAAGGAAGTTTCTGTCATTTGATAGCTTTTATTTTTAATGGAATTCCATGATTAGTAAAAGTTATAGTCAAATTTTTTAACAACATGATTTTGTGAAACACTAAAAATAAGTGAGAATAATAAGGTTTTTCTTTCCTTTTTTGTTTTTTGAAAATGAAGTAATCATTTTTAATGATCACTCCACAACAACTTTTTTAATTACAGATTGTTTTGTTTTGCTATTAATTATTTGAACAAAATAATTCCCTGGTTTTAGGTCAATATTTTCGATTGTAATTTCGTTAGTTGAAAAGTGGCTGGTTTTTATTTTTCTTCCATCCAATCCAAACAAATTAAGATCAAATTCATTTCCTTTTTCAATTGAAATGAAAAGTTTGTTTTTGGTAGGATTTGGATAAATGCTAATGTTTGAACTGTTCAATTCTTCCACACCAGAACCGTTACAAAAGTTAATATCAAGATGCCCGGTACATGGCGTGACAGGATATAAGTTTGCTGTTCCGCTTGGAGTGTTGGCTGGTTGAAGCCCTGGGTTAGCACATCCCAATCTTTGTGCAAGAAAATCGGTATAGAAGTTTTCAGTGGTATCCATACTAGCTGATGAGAGAGCATAAGGGACATGTCCAGCGCCATAGAAAGTGTAAAATTCATTTGTTAAACCAATGGCGTTAGCATGTTCATGCAACATTCTACTTCCATCTAAATACATTAATGGCACACCTGGATTTACTATCCCTCTGTTGTAAGTTACCACATTGTCATTTGTGCCATGAACAGAGCAAACAGGGGCATGCGCGCTTTCCATCCACGCATATCTTGCAAGTGCTCCAGCTCCATTTAAAACACCATGAACCTTTGTCGAATAGCAAGGGTTTCCACTATTCCCATCAAGGCCCTGTAAGTCGGTTATCATGGTGTTGTTAAGATAATCAGAGATTTTACAGGTGCTGTCAAGGTAGGCAATGTGAAGAGCCGTAATAGCTCCAGCAGAACTTCCACCAATAAAAATATTGTTAGTGTCAATTCCATAAGTATTTGTTCCATCTTTTCTGTCTTTATAAAAGAAACGTATTGAGGCTTTCATATCCTGAACTGCACGAACAACAGCTTTTACAGCATTCGCGGAATCGATTGGAAAAAAACCAGTTCTGTAGTTTACAGAGGCGCAAACAAATCCTCTTTTTGTAAATCTTTGGCAAAGAGCGACCATGTCAGCATCTGTTTTTGTGCCTCCTAAAAAACTGCCTCCATGTGCCCAGATAATTAATGGTCGAAAAGACATTGTGTCACCCGTTGGCTCATAAAAGTCAAGCTTGAGGTCATAATTGGCTCCGGTAAAGGAGTTGTTTTGACCAAATTGAATGTTGCTTGTTTTGGTGAAATTTGAAAATAGAGATGTGATGTATCGTCCGTTATCACAAGGAGTTTGGGCATGTAATCCGGAAAAACTTAACCCGGCGATAAAAATAAGAATTAAAATTTTTTTCATTTTATTTTTTTATAAAGTTATGGAAATAATATGGCGTTATATTCAAGAGCATTAACTTTTGGGATGTTTGCATTATATTTTGAGTTAATAGCATTTATAAATTCATTGCATAAAAGAGCGTTTCCTCTTCCCGTTAGAGTTATGCCATCTAAAGAAAAAACACTTCCAGAGACAAATGAAGAGTTTATAGGTGATCCATTATAAACCATTCCATTGTTTAAACCGTGATACCATTCTTTAGTATCAACAACTGCAAGATTGTATTGTTCAGCTAGATTTTTTATTACGGCATTGTATTGATTTATTCTAGTTTGAATTTCATTTATTTCATCTATCGTTAAAATAAACTCACTTCTAAATGGAAACACAGATCCCATTTTAAAACATTTAACCGAATCCAAGGGAGTGCTTAGTAAAATTCGTTCCCCATCCTCTAATGGTCTAACTCCAAATGCATTGGCTGATGGATCTTCAATCATAAAACTATTTGTACCAACTACAAAGTCAAATCCGATAGGATTATAAACACTATTTAATGTATGAGCATTTGCAGAATCCAAATCGAGGCTATTGATAGGAATAGTTGTAAAGTATGGAAGTTGTGTTACATCCGGAATTGTAGAAATAACTCCTTTTGCTCCGGAACCCGATAAAGTAGCTAAAATAATCGAAAGGCTGTTTTCAAAATCCAATCCAATAGCTCCCGATAATGGAGTCATTGAGTCTGTTGTCGCTCCACTTTTTGCAAAGGCTAAAACATCTTCAACCCCGAGATAAATAGCAAAAAAAGTCGCGTTATTTGAAAAAATAGATTCATCAAGAATGCTAATCCCAGCAGAAGACTGCATTCTTGTATAAAAAGGATTAGAATAGTTTAAAGAAAAGACATCCGGAATTTTTAATCCGGGGATCCCCCAGTTTCCAAAAGAAACAGAAGGGTTGTAAACAGATGTGTTTAATGCGGAGAGATCTCCAGAAGTAGCTAATCGAACAGGAGACAACGAGCTGTTATTTAGGCAATCAGTTTTATATCCAAGAATTAATTTGGATAATCCATTGTGACTAATACCTACAGAACTTTCAGGCATTAATGGTTGAGAAAAATCTTCTCCACCTACTAATTTGAGTTGTTTTGCCAGAAGATTACCCAGAGATTGTTCTTGTCCATTGTAATATAATGCATCATTGCAATATCCGGCCATTTCGCCACCTCCTAAACAAACAAAATGACTTGGGTTTATTTCTCCGGCATTAGGCTCAATCACATCAATTTTAGGCTTGCATCCAATACAAATAAATATAAATAAGAGCAATAATACTTGTTTCATGTTACCATTTGTAAATAATACCTAATCCTGGAGAAATTACTTTTGTTAAAAAGGTTCCTTCAAGATTTGTTTCGAGGTTTTTGTCTTGCCGATGCACTTGCACATAAAGAAAAGAAAAATCCATTGAAAAATGTTTATTGAACTTATATCCAATTCCTGTTGTGAAATTGTATCTTGTTCCATCTGGTGTTTCAGGCGTAACATATCCATCTTGCACTGGAGATAAAGCAAAACCAAACCCACCTCGAAGTTCTAATTTTTTAGAAAGTTTATATGAGCTGCCAAGTCTGATGGCAATGATGTTTTTGTAGTGCCTGGGAGATTTTGTATCTTCTAAAGAAGAGGTGTTTTGTTGATAATCAAAAGCAAGAGTGTCATAGGCATTCCATGAAACATGGTTTAAGTCTAAGGCAAAAGATAATTTGGAATTAACTTTACTTCCAAAGCCAAGGGTAATAACTTGTGGGAGCGGTAGTGATGAGGAAAAAACGCCATCAGGAAAACTAGTGTCTAATGATGCTGGCACATTAAAAATGGCTTGTCCATTCTCAACTTTCATTGTGATTTTGGATCGATAGTTAAGTCCGATTGATAATTTAGGATTTGGCTCGTAATAAATCCCTGCATTGAATCCAAAACTAGTTGCGCTGCCCGATAATTCAGCATTTGCAAAAGTTCCATTGTCGTATTGAATGGGAATGTCTTTTTGAAGAGTAACGCTTCCAGAACTGATAACAAGCCCCGCACCAAATCCAATGTTATCTGCAAATCGATAAGAAATTGTTGGCTGAATAAAAATAGATTTTAATTGAAGTCGGGTGACGGCAAATCTCCCTATCCAGTTTTCTTCCCATTCAATTGTGCTGCCAAAAGGAGTATATGCTGCAAGACCCAATTTTAATTTAGCATGTTTTTTTAATTGAAAAAGTCCGTAGAAAGAAAAAGGAGTTCCAACAGGAGAAATGGTTTTGAAGTTTTTTTTTGTGGCAAGGTCTAAATATGTTGTGTTTGCGAAAGTTGGAGTTGCTGCAACGTTAATAGAATTTTCATCAAGAAAAACAACAGTGCCTGGATTAAAAAACAATCCTGCTCCGTCAGTAATTAGGCCTGTTCCAGCACTTCCCATAGCTTGTTGCTTTTGACCTTGAAGGTTGACCTGAAAGCCTTGAGAAAAATTTGAATCTATAAAAAAGAGGATAAAAAACCCACTAACAGCAAAAGCAAATATTTGTTTAAAGTTCAGCAAAATGATTCTAAAAATAGCTTTATTTTTTTTAATTTAATAGAAGAAAGTGGTAAATTTTGTAGAGATGTTCTAATGCCTTTTCGTGTCAGTGAGTGAAAGAAATAATTTAATTTTTGATTAGGCACAACATTTGCTATAACTTTGCGTCTAGAATGGTAATGAAAAAAGTTCTGTTTATCGTCTTGTTTTTCTCTTGTTTTTCTTCAAGAGCTTCTCATATAATCGGCGGAGATTTGTATTATGATTATTTAGGTGCAAATCAATATCGATTTTACTTGACTTTGTATCGTGATTGTAACTCTACAGGAGCACAATATGATGACCCATTATATCTTGCTGTCTATACTCAGAATAATTCCCTTTTTCAAAACATTGCTATTCCATTTCCTGGAAGTGTTGTCTTGCCAGTTCAATTTAATAACCCTTGTGCAACACCTCCAAATAACATTTGTGTAGAAAAAGCAGTTTATCAGACCGTTATTACGCTTCCTCCAATACAGGGAGGATATACAGTTTCGTATCAGCGTTGTTGTAGAGGACCCAATGTCACCAATATTATTCAGCCTGATGATACTGGTTTAACTTTAACAACACATGTGCCTGGTGTATCTACTGGATTCACCAATAATAGTAGTCCTAGGTATACAAATTACCCACCAATATTACTTTGTAATAATGATAATTTGATTTTCAATCATGTTGCAACAGACCCAGATGGAGATCAGCTGGTATATTCATTGGTTACTCCCAATTCTGGTGCAAATGGAATTAATCCAATGCCAAACCCGACACCACCACCACCTTATGCCCCTGTTATTTGGAGTGGTCTGTTTACGGCATCGAGCCCTTTGGGTCCAGGATCCATTACTTCTATTGATCCAAATACCGGAGAATTAAATGTTTCTCCCAATATGATTGGTTTGTTTGTTGTAGGGGTTCGAGTTCAGGAATTTAGAAATGGAACTTTGGTGGGTGAAACAGTAAGAGATTTTTTATTTCGTGTATTTGATTGTAACATTGTTATGCAAGCAATACTTCCCGCATATGAACAGCTTCCTACTTTTGTGTCCTATTGTCAGGGATTAACAGTTGATTTTGTGAACAATTCTTACGGAGGAACCAATTATCAATGGAACTTTGGAGATGGCAATACATCAACCGCATTTGCGCCAACTCACACATATGCTGCACCGGGAACATATCAGGTGCAGTTAATTGTAAATCCTGGATGGGCTTGTACAGATACAGCGTACATGGATGTTATAGTAAACAATCCTTTTTCAGTGTCTTGGACATCTCAGGATTCACTATGTATTTTTGATAATAATTTTGATTTTCTTGTTCAAACCAATATAAATAATGCTTCTTTTGATTGGACTTTTGACTCTACATCTTCAGTTCAAACCGCTAACGGTCTTCAAGTTCCGGGAGTTGTGTTTTCTACACCTGGATTTCATGTAATAACACTTCATGGAGAAAATTTAGATTGTCAAACAGATTATGTGGATTCCATTTTTATATTTGATATGCCATTGGCTGAAATAGAGGTGCCTCCTGAAATTCAATGTGAAGGATTGTCGATTCCTTTTGGAAACAACTCATCAGGAGCAATTAATTATTTTTGGGATTTTGGAGTTCCTGGTATAAGCACAGATATAAGCACAAATTCTCAGCCAAGCTATTTGTATCCATCTTCAGGAACATATACCGTTACTTTAATTGCGAGCTCTTCTCCGTTATGCTCAGACACCACAACTGTTGATATTGATGTAAATGAAGATTTAACACTTTCTTTTACACACACTGACTCTATGTGCATTATTAATAATAGCTACGAATTTATAGGCATGGCTTCAGGTCCTTCAAATATTACATATGAATGGGATTTCGGGCCATTTGCGAATCCGAGTTCTGCAAATCAACTACATGTTTCAGGAGTTGTATATCAACAAGCAGGAACATTTCCAGTGAAATTGAAAGCGATGTATGATATTTGTTCGGACTCTGTAAGTTCGACTGTTTTTGTATATGGAGAACCTCAAATTGATTTTTCATATGTCAATAATTTGCAATGTGCACCTTCTGTAGCATCTTTTATTAATACAAGTCATTCAGACACTCCAGCATCTTATTTATGGAATTTTGGAGATGGAACAACATCTTCCTTAGAACACCCTTTTCACGTATATGATAATGTTGGAAATTATAGTGTTTCATTAACCATGATCACTACAGAGGGTTGTATAGATACCTTGTATTTAATGCAACAAGATTTGGTTTCTGTTTACCCTTCTCCTGATGCTGGATTTACGGTTACACCAAACCAAACGGATATATGTAATTCAGAAATCGAATTTATAGACCAATCAGTCGGAGCAAGCGATTATTTTTATTTTTTTGACCATTATCATTTTACATCTTCACAGGCAAACTTTACACATGAATATACTTTATCTGGTTCAGATTATCCAATGCAAGTGGTAACAAATGAGTATGGATGCAAGGACACTGCAAGATGTGCGGTTTTTATAGAGCCATTTACGATATATATACCAAATGCGTTTATTCCAGATGGGGATAATGTTAACGAGTATTTTTATCCGGTTACATCCTTTGAAATAATTGAATGGGATTTTAAAATTTTTAATAGATGGGGGCAGCTTTTGTTTGAAAGTAAAGACCCTGATTATCATTGGGATGGAACTTATAAGGGTGAAAAGTGTCAAGATGGTGTCTACGCCTACGTGTTAAAATATAAGTCATGTGCAAATAAGCATAATACTGAAGTGATTTCAGGGCATGTTTCCTTGTTAAAATAAGGTTTTTGTTCAAAGCCAACCTTTAAGTTATTTTTAAGTCATAGTTTGTGTTAAGCAGAATTAAAAGATAGTGAAAAAGAAAAAAAGTAATGTATTTATCCTTGTTGGCTTTTTAAGCGTCTTGCTTTTAAGCTTTTCATCTGCTTTTTCTCAATTGGTTCAACCATTTGATATTCGTTATCAAACACAACAAAAAGGAGGGATTGTTTTTTTATCAAATGTTAGTGTTTCATGTAATTCAGGTTCTAATTGTATTGGTTCTACATCAAGCATGCCCGTGACTGGAAACACCTCATATGGAAACAATGATTTTGTGATGAATTATGTAGATATAGACGGAGACCCGAGTACTTATATGTCTACTAGTGATAGTCTCAATTTACAAACGTGTTCTGAGATTTTGTGGGCTGGTTTATATTGGGGGAGCAGGGTTAATTCTTCTACAACAAATTTTTCTCAAAGACATCAAGTAAAAGTTAAGACAGGTTCAGGAAATTACCAAACACTGTTAGCCGATCAAATGATTGATTTTACAGGTCCCTACACAACATCTTATTATGGATTTAAAAACATAACAAATCTTGTTCAACTTAATGGAATAAACACAAGGTATACAATTGCTGACATGGTTTCAGAAAATGATTATAATTGCTGGGGTGGTTGGACAATTGTGGTAGTGTATAAAAATGTAGCAGAAGCAATGAGAAATCTAACGGTTTTTGATGGATTTGCAAACATAAGTGATTTTGGTTCGGTGAGTTACCAATCTGTTGATATACCAATAAATGGTTTTGTAACTCCTCCTTCTGGACCTGTTAATTTTGAGCTTGGAGTAGTTGCTTATGATGGTGACAGACAATCCACAGGAGATCAAATGAAGTTCAATGGTTCAGGATCTTTTATTAATATTCAGGATCAGATTCATTCCCCAACAAATTTATTTAACAGCACCATTTCTTATGGAGGAAGTCTAACCTCATTTAGAATCCCATCACTTAACAACACACTTGGACAGGATGCCAATATATTTCTACCTGATAACACCTCTTTTTCTTACCTTCCAAATAATGCAACGTCTGGAATTATTAGAGTTTCGACAGGTGGAGAGTCTATTTTAGCCCATGTGGTGACTTCAGTAATTGATGTGTATGAACCCGATTTAAGAGCAACCGTTTATATTGATGATTTAAATGGCGGAATTGTTCATCCTGGAGATACATTAGAATACACTATCGTTGGAAAAAATATTGGATCAGATTTATCTGTCAATACTTTTATTAGTGACACTTTGGATATTAGAACAGATTATTTGACGGGTTCTTTAAAAATCTCAAGTGGACCAAATTCTGGAATAAAAACAGATCAGATAAATGATGATCAGGGCGAATACGATCCATTAACTAGATCAATAACAGTCAGAATAGGCTCGGGAGCAAATACGCTTTCTGGAGGAGAAGTTTTAAACGACATCATTGGAACAGATAGTACGGTAATAAAATATAAAGTAGTGTTGGTTAATGATTGTCTTATTTTGCAATGTGATAGTGTATTGGATGATGAGGCGTTTATATTTGGCACCGGAAATATTTCTGGAAATCAATCCAATAATGGAGGTTTGTCTGATTTATATGATATCAATGGTTGTCCCATCAGTAGTCCAACCCCAATGTTTATTTCTACCGGGAATTGCCCGAATATAGTAATTCAAAATAATGGGCCTTTATGCGAAGGAGATTCTTTATTTATGTCTGTTCCATCCATGAATACTCCGCTTGCTGATAGTCTAGCAAATTATCAATGGTTTGGGCCGAACGGCTTTTTCTCTTCACAGTCTCAAATAACAATTCACCCAACAAGTCTGGCGGATACAGGTGTATATGGTGTTCAAATGACATTTACGGGTTTGTCTTGTATTTTAAGTTTTGACACGGACACGATATCTATTTTTGAAGACCCTTTGGCTGCAGGATCTATACCACCAAATGCTTCTTGTGATGGGTTGACAGTGCAATTTGATAATTCCTCTGTGTCGGCAAGCTCTTATTTTTGGGATTTTGGAGTTCCTAATATTGCCAATGACATAAGTGTTTTGTTTGAGCCTTCTTATACTTATCCTCAGGCAGGAATATATAGCGTTTTATTAATTGCTAGCTCTTCTTCGGTTTGTGCAGATACCATTCTGTTTGATGTAACGGTGAATGAGGACTTAACCATATCTATCTCTCATACTGACTCTTTGTGTATAGTGGATAATTCATATGATTTTTTAGCCAATGCATCAGGTCCATCAAGTGCGGTTTATGAATGGAATTTCGGATCAAATGCTACACCATCTTCTTCAAATCAACTCAGTGTTAACGGAGTTAATTTTGATACTTCAGGAGTTTTTCCGATTCAATTTATTGGGAGTTATGATGTCTGTTCAGATACAGTTAATTCTTCAATATTTGTTTATGCCGAACCTCAGATAGATTTTGCGTATGTAAATTCTTTGCAATGTGCGCCATCCACTGCTCAATTTATTAATTTAAGTGCTTCAGATACCCCACCAATATATTCATGGACATTTGGAGATGGACAAACATCGACCCTACATAGTCCTTCACATATTTATAACAATGTTGGAACTTACAGTGTAGGATTAACAATGATTACTACAGAAGGTTGCATTGATACCTTGTATTTAATGGATCAAGACCTTGTTTCGGTATACCCTTCTCCTGAAGCTGGCTTTATGGTTACACCAAATCAAACAGATATTTGTGAGGCAGAAGTAGAGTTTATTGATCAATCTTTAGGCGCTGACAGCTATTATTATGTGTTTGACCACTATAATTTTATTTCAACTCAAGCAAACTTTGTTCATAATTATACTCTTTCAGGGTCTGATTATCCTTTGCAGGTCGTGACAAATATTCATGGATGTAAAGATTCGATTAGAGCTCAACTTTTTGTAGAGCCTTTTGCTTTGTATGTTCCAAATACTTTTATTCCTGATGAAGATGGAATAAATGATTTGTTTTATCCGGTAACTGATTTCGAAATAATAGAGTGGGATTTTAGCATCTATAATAAATGGGGAGAACGTGTTTTTTATTCTATTGAATATGGACAATACTGGGATGGATCCTTTAAAGGTCAGAAATGTCCAGATGGAACATATATTTATCAAATAAAATATAAATCCTGTGCAAATCCACATGCCATGGATCAAATAAATGGACACGTCAACCTTTTGCGGTAAATTTGTGTCATGTCATTTGAAACCGCTAAGATTTCAGAAAAAATAAAATCGTTGCCAAATTCACCTGGGGTTTATCAATTCTTGGATAGTAAAAAACAGATCCTATATATAGGAAAAGCTAAAAACCTCAAAAAAAGAGTTAAAAGTTATTTCAACAACAACAACAAGTCTTTCAAAACATCAATTATGATTTCCCATATTGATGATTTTTTAATTACAGTAGTTAATTCTGAAAATGATGCTTTCCTTTTAGAAAGAAGTTTGGTCCGAGAAAATCAACCTAAATTTAATATTCAATTAAAAGATGGGAAAACATATCCATGGATATGTATAAAAAACGAACATTTTCCAAGAGTGTTTATGACTAGAAGAGTGATAAAGGATGGGTCTTTATATTATGGACCGTACTCAAATGTTACAATGATGCATACCCTTTTGGGTTTAATTAAAGACATTTATTCTCTTAGAAACTGCACATTTGATTTGTCAGACTCCAAAATAGCCGCTGGAAAATATAAAGAATGTCTAGAGTTCCATATAGGTAATTGTAAGGCGCCTTGTGTTGGAAAACAAAAAGAAGAAATTTATAAAGAGGAAGTGTTGGAAATACAAGAAATTTTAAAAGGAAACTTAAATAATGTAAAGAAGGTTTTGAAAAGAAAAATGCGAGAAGAATCAGAAAAAGAAAATTTTGAAATCGCTCAACGTTATAAAGAAAATTTAGAATCTCTCCAGGCTTATCAAGCAAAATCTATTGTGGTTTCATCACAAATAAGACAGGTAGATGTTCTTACATATAAAAAACAAAATAAAGAGCTGTATTATAACTATTTGCTTATTAGAAATGGAGCAATTATTCATACTTTAACAGGTGAAGCAGATTTTTTTGATAGTGCTAAGCCCGAAACAATTCTTGAAGGATTGTTAAACGAACTCAGAGGGAGATATAAAAGCCACTCAAAAGAAATCATTACACAAGAAGGTGATTGCTTTTCTTCTGAAGATTTTGTTTTTCATCATCCTAAACGAGGAGAAAAAAAGAAATTACTGAATCTTTCAATAAAAAATCTACAATACTTTTTATTGCTTCAAAAAAAGAAAAAAGTAAATAAATCGAAACAAACATCTGGCAATGAAATATTGAATCTTTTAAAGAAGGATCTTTCTCTTTTAAAAAAACCCACACATATGGAATGTTTTGACAATTCCAATTTTCAAGGAACCAATGCGGTGTCGGCATGTGTTGTTTTTAAAGGAGGTAAGCCCAGTAAAAAAGACTACCGACATTTCAACATCAAAACCGTTACAGGTCCAGATGATTTCGCATCCATGCGAGAAGTTGTTTTTAGAAGATACAAAAGAATGATTGAGGATTTAAAAGAGATACCAGGTCTTATTTTAATTGATGGAGGCAAGGGACAATTGAGTGCGGCATATTCAGCACTACAGGATTTGAAAATAGAAAACAAAACGTGCATGATTGGGATTGCCAAAAAAGAAGAGGAGTTATTCTTTCCAAATAAGTCAGAACCTTTGATTTTGGACAAAAACTCAGAAAGCCTAAAAACACTTCAGTATATGAGAAATGAAGCGCATCGATTTGGAATCACACACCACAGAAAGAAAAGAAATAAATTATCAAATACATCTATATTGGATTCAATACCTGGAATTGGTCCAAAATACAAAGAGCGATTGTTTTTGCATTTTAAAACAATTGAAAACATGAAATTTGCTGATTTGGGTGAATTAAAAAAAATAATAGGAGAAAAAAATGCGCTTGTGTTAATGAGTTATTTAAAAGGAGATTAATCCTATATTTAATATTTTCTCTTAAACATTATGTTTAATTTTGCGCATTGCTTTATGGACATACTTTTCGTTCTTTCGGGTCTTTTATTACTTGTTTTTGGAGGAGATTTTTTATTAAAATCCGCAGTTGGTTTTGCTAATAGATTACAAATACCAAAAATTGTAATAGGAATGACTGTGGTTTCATTTGCCACATCTGCCCCAGAATTGATTGTCAGTATAAGATCAGCTGTGGAGGGGCATGCCGATATTGCTCTGGGTAATGTCATAGGGTCAAATATTGCAAATCTAGGTTTGGTTTTAGCTATAACAATTCTTATTTCTCCCATTCAAATAAAAAAGAATTTTTATAAAACAGACTGGCCGATAATGATGATTTCATCATTGCTTCTTTATCTCTTTATTGCATTTGATGGGATAATTGATAGAATTGAGGGGTTTGTTTTGTTTTTGTTTTTGTTAACAGTGCTTATATTTTTATTTAAATATCAAAAAACAGCAGTTGTTGATGAATTAGATTCAGTAGAGGAAACAAAAAACAGTTTATTAAGAGATTTTTCTTTTTTGGCAATTGGAGGGGTTGGATTGTGGGGAGGAGCAGAGCTTCTTATTAATGGCTCTATTGAAATTGCAAAACAATTTCATGTGAGTGAGCGAATAATAGGAATAACAATTGTTTCAGTTGGCACAAGTGTGCCAGAGCTTGCAACATCTATAATTGCAGTAATGAAAAAAGAAAAAGCAATTTCGTTGGGGAACTTAATAGGGTCAAATATGTTTAATGTTCTGGCAGTATTGGGAATTACTTCGATTATTCAACCCATTAATGTTACAGATGAAGGGCTTATGAATTCGGATATTTTTTGGATGTTAGGCATTTCACTTCTTATTTTTCCTTTGGTTTTTGCTCCAACTAGAATGAAGTTGGCATGGAAAGAAGGGCTTATATTATTAGGTGTATACTTGTGCTTTCTTGTGTTTACTCTAATTTAAAGTAAACTTATTGCCAACCTTTTGTTCTTTTAATAATCCTAGTTGCAACACCAAAATTTTTTAAAATGAAAAAAGCCCTTTTTTTTCTATTTTTCCCGTTATTTATTTTTGGACAATCGTATTCATTATATGATCCCCAAACACTATACGAATTACCCGGAAGTCTATACGATGTAGACTCTTTAAAAACCTTAAAAATAACCTTTTATGATCCTAATTATAATCAAACATTAGATGCTTCATATTATAATAACCCAGATTTCAGACTCCCAGCGCAGGTTCTCTTAGATTCTATACATCTAGATAGCGTTGCTATTAGATATAAAGGAAACTCTACATACACGAAATGTAATTCCTCAATAAAAAAGCCATATAATATTGATTTCAATGACATTGTTTCGGGACAAAAATTAATGGGCAAAAAAAAGATGAAACTTTCAAACTCTTGGTTTGACCCGACATTTTTAAAAGAATTAATGGCGTCTAGAATTTACAAAAGATACTTGCCATCATATGAAGTTAATTTAATGCGTGTTTTTACACAGGGGACTTATACTGGCCTTTATTCGAATCAAGAAGCGATTAATAAACAATTTTTAGAAAAACATTTTGGAGAAAAAGATGGCGTATTAATTAAATGCGACCCGATTAATATGGCTTTATATAGTCCAAACCTGCAGTATTTGGGTGCTGATACGTCTTTGTATTATAACAGCTATGAATTAAAATCAAATCATGGATGGGAGCAATTAATGGAATTAACAGATGTGTTAAATAACACTCCATCTAATATTGAAAGCATTTTAAATGTAGATCGTGTATTGTGGTATTTTGCAGTAAACCAATCTTTGCTCAATCATGATTCTTATAATGTCACGATGATTCATAATTATTATTTGTATAAAAGTGAAGATGGCCTTTTTCAAATTATACCATGGGATTTAAGTGAAAGCTTTATAAATGCTTTTTGGGGATCTTTTCCGAATACAAATAATGACCCTTATCAAATACAGGCTAATTCTCCATTGGTAGATGCTTTGTTAAACAATCCCCTTTATAGAAAAACATATACGGCTCATTTAAAAACGATTGCAAATGAATCATTAGACACAACCTGGTACTCTTCTGAAATCAGTTCCCTTCAATCTCTAGCTTATAATTCGGTGATTTCTGACACCGAAAAAGGATATTCTGATCAAGATTTTTATACAAATGTCTATCAACCTTCTTCTTTGAATCAGTGGACAACAGCGGCGCCTTTTCTGCCAGTAATTGAAGATAGAAGAACTTATCTTTTAAATCATGCTGAAATAAGCATGTCTTCCCCCTCAATAAATAATTTGAGTGTGCAGGAGGATAAAGTCATGGTTGAGGTTGCCAATGCCAATAATGTTGAATTAATGGCTACAATAAGCACTTATAACTCAAATTTTCAATCCATACCTATGCTTGATAATGGCACATCTGGTGATTTGGTTTCAGGGGATGGGATTTACACGGCTTCTTTACCCTGGAGTTACGGAGGGAATCAAGTTAAATTTTATATACGCGCTCAAAATAATGAGGCTCTTTCATTATTGCCTCAAAGAGCAGAATATGAGTTTTATGAGTACAATATGCCTTTAGGGGTTGAAGAGTCGAGTTTAGCGAGCAATTATATTGTAAGTCCAAATCCAACGAATTTATTTGTCAAAATTCAGGGGGAAGTTTTTGAAAACACGAATTATGGCATTTATTCTTTGATGGGAAAACTACTAAAATCAGGATTAATTTCGCCATCACAAAAGAGGATCGATTTTTCAGGTTTACCCAACAATTTATATCTATTAAAATTAAATAATCAGACCTATAAAATTCTAAAGAATTAAAGTCTTTACATTTGGAAGAAGTATTCTTTCTACTTTAGCGGAAATATAATTAGTTCTCTAACCGAACTTTACCACATGAAATTTAGTGATTTAAGTCTCCTTCCTTCTTTATTAAAAGCATTACAGGACAAAAAATATACAGAGCCAACCTCGATTCAAGAAAAAGCCATACCTATTGTTTTGGAACGTCACGATGTTTTGGGAAGCGCTCAAACAGGAACAGGCAAAACGGCGGCTTTTGCATTGCCTATTATTCAGCATCTTGAAAATGAACAAAATCGACATTCGGGAAAAAGAAAAATACGCGCATTGGTTGTTACTCCAACACGTGAACTTGCTATTCAGATACAAGAAAATTTTGTCGCTTACTCAAAATATAACAATGTTAAATCTACAGTGATTTATGGTGGAGTCAAACAAGGGGCTCAAACAGATGCTCTGAATCGTGGAGTAGATGTATTGGTTGCTACACCCGGACGTCTGTTAGATTTAATGAATCAAGGATATATTTCTCTTAAAGAGATTGGGTATTTTGTTTTGGATGAAGCCGATCGAATGCTTGATATGGGCTTTATTCATGACATTAGAAAAATTTTGGAAAAGCTTCCTGAGAAAAGACAGTCTTTGTTTTTTTCAGCCACGATGCCCCAAAATATATTGAAGCTATCAAGGCAAATATTAAGAAACCCTAAAAAAGTAGCTGTAAGCCCAGTTTCATCCACGGCAGAAACAATCCAGCAATTCCTGTATTATACTAATAAAAACAATAAAAATGATTTATTACTTCACATTTTAAACAATACTGAGATAAATCAAATTTTGGTCTTTTCAAGAACCAAACATGGCGCAGATAGGATTGTGAGAAACCTGCGCAAAAAGAAAATAAATTCCGCAGCTATTCATGGAGATAAATCTCAAAACCAGCGACAAAAAGCGTTGAAAGATTTTAAAAAATGTGATGTAAGGGTGCTTGTCGCTACAGATATTGCTGCCAGGGGAATAGATATTGACAAACTGCGTTATGTTCTTAATTATGATATTCCAAATGAATCCGAGACATATGTACATCGAATTGGAAGATGTGGAAGGGCTGGAGAAGACGGAATTTCAATTTCAATCTGTGAGCCGGAAGAAAATCAATACGTACGTGATATTGAAAAATTGATAAGCCAAAAAATCGAAATTGTTGAAAACAATCCTTTCCCCCAAACTGATAAACCAATGAATACCCAACAAAAAAAGGAGTTTGAGAAGGAAAAACAAAGAAAAAAGCAAGAGTTTTTTGCAAACCGAAACAAAAAAAGAGGTTTTCAAAATAGGGGAGGGAGAAGAAAATAAACAAGTGGTTATTTTTTAATAAAAAAAATGAAAACACTATTATTACTAGGTTTTTTGATCCTTGCTTTAGCTTGTAATCCCAAAAAAGAAAGTTCTAAATTGGTTAAGCAATCGCAAAAACCACAAATCACACTTCCTGCTCAACAAAATTCACCAACTCAAAAAACCCTTATAAGTAAATTGGATGTGTTAAAAGAAATTGATAATTTTTCAAAAGAAAGATTTGTTATTTCAAGCAAAGATTCTATCCACACATATAAATATATCTCTTCTTTTTTTGAAACTTCAAAAATTGACTCAATAGAGTTTTGCGGTAGAATACACAAAGGCACTTTAAAAAAACGAAATTCTCCAAATGTGCTATTAATTATCTACTATAACGATTCTGTGCAAGCAAAAAAAATGTTGTATAAACTTGAAAAAAACTATCGAGATAGAGATAATTTTAGAGCAGTGGAAGCTATTTTTAAAATTGGTGGTATGGCCTTTGAATTAGAGAACCAACTTTGTGTAGTTTCTTATCATACTTGTGGTGGTGATGGTACATTTGAATCCACAAGACATTTTGATTCGAAAATTTCTAAAACCGTCTTTAATGGCCTTCCATTTGAAAGACTTCTTTCTAAATGCGGTATGGGTCCCTTTCAAAGAATTATTGAATAATTTTTTTTAACACTAACTCTAGTGTTTTAATGATTTCCTACTTTTGCAGCCATGAATAAAGGGATTATATACATTCTTATTTCTGGTCTTGCTTTTATGGTTGTTAATTTGTTTGTGAAAATTTTAGCAAGCGGCCCCTCCCAAGATGTTATAACGGGTATTCAGTCCTATCCAGTTCCAGAAATTATTTTATTTCGTTCTCTCATTACTTTTTTAATCTGTTGTGTGGTAATTAGAGCTAAAAATATCCCCTTTTTTGGTGTCAATAAAAAATGGTTATTAGTTAGGGGTATTTTTGGAACAACCGCGCTCACCATGTTTTTTTTTACTCTTGATAATTTGCCTATTGCCGTGGCTACAACCGTTCAATATTTAAGCCCTATTTTCACAGTAATAATTGCTACGTTTCTTTTATCTGAGAAGGTGCGAAAAATTCAATGGATTTTCATGTTAATTGCTTTTGGAGGAATTGCCATGTTAGGAGCATCAAAGTTTTTAAGTCAAGACAGTCTGGTGTCAAATGTCGATCCTGTATGGGTGTTGCTGGGTGTTTTTTCTGCTTTTTTGTCAGGAATTGCCTATAATGCAATTGTTAAATGCCAACACACCGATCATCCGATTACTGTGGTAATGTATTTTCCTCTTATTGCAACTCCAATAATGTTGGGTTACGTCATTTTTTTTGAATTTGTAATGCCAAAAGGGATTGAATGGGTGTTGGTTTTAATCATAGGAGTTTTCACCCAAATTGCACAAATTTTTATGACCAAAGCATTTCACTCAGACAATACTGCCACGGTAACCCCATTTAAGTATTTTGGTTCCATTTATGCTTTTTTTATAGGGCTCTTTCTTTTTGGAGAAATTATTTCTTTTTATGGGATAATTGCGATCGTGCTAATTCTTATGGGAGTTCTTGGAAATGCAATATTTAAAAACTCACGACTAAAAATCCACATGAATAAATAAATGCTTGTGTCAATGTTAAAATCCAAGACTTGTTTTAAGGAGGAATCATTTTATTGCTTTAAATTTGAAAAAAAATAACTTGATTCGACTAATCTATATAATTCTTGATTTTTTCTACCCTCTTGTAGCAAAAGTCTTTGATAAAACAACCTATTATTATGCGGCTTGTGGTGTTGGAAATTTAGTGTTAAGTTGGGTGTTGTTTTTTGTGTTTTTTCAATTTCTCTTTCACAAAAGAACCTTATATATTTCTTTTATAGACTATACTTTTACGGCTTATACCTTAAGTGCTTTTTTGTGTTTTATAGTCGCTTTTTGTGTTGGCTTTCTTCTAATGAAATATGTGGTCTTTACTAGAAGTGAATTAAAAGGAAGGATACAATTGTTTCGTTATGCCTTAAGCTCTGCAGTCACAAGTGCATGTAACTGGGTTTTATTAAAAGCATTTATAGAATGGCTCGAATTTTATCCATCTCTAGCTAATGTAATTTCCTCTTGTATTGTAGTTTTGATGAGCTATTTAATTCAGCGAAATTTCACTTTTAAATGAATCAGTACTCTCGTTATTTATTAATGATTAGGCCAAATCGTTTTGCATATAATAAACAAACAGCGCTTAATAATTTTTATCAGAAAAAAGAGCCTGATGCTGATGAAACTCAAATTGCAAAAAAAGCAATAGAAGAGTTTGATGTGTTTGTTTCTGTTTTAAAAAATAATGGAGTAAATGTCATTGTATTTGAGGATAACTTAACCCCTCATACACCAGATTCTGTATTCCCGAATAATTGGATTTCTTTTCATTGTTGTGGCACCGTTTTTTTATACCCTATGTTTGCTCAAAATAGAAGAGAAGAAAGGCGAGAAGATATTTTAAAGGCTTTGCAAGAATGTTTTTTATTTAATGTCCAGGATGTTGTTGACTTTACAGAAAATGAAAAAAACAATAGGTTTTTAGAAGGCACAGGAAGTATGGTGTTGGATAGAGAAAATAAAATCTGCTATGCTGCACTTTCTTCAAGAACGGATGAAGACCTTGTTGTGCAGTTTTGCGAAAAAATGTCTTATGAGCCCTGTATTTTCCATGCGTATCAACTTGTTTCACAAAAAAAAGAATCAATTTATCATACCAATGTAATGATGTGTCTTGCCGATAAATATGTGGTGATTTGTTTGGATTGTGTGTATGATGAAAAAGAAAAAGAAATGCTTTTGTCTTTGTTTAAAAAAACAAATAAAGAAGTAATAGAAATAACAGAGAATCAAAAAAGACATTTTGCCGGAAATATGCTTCAAGTGCAGGGAAATGATGTCTTTTTAGTGATGTCATCTACGGCATATAAAAGTCTAGATAAAGGGCAGATTGATAGAATAGAAAAATATAATTCGATCATTCATGTTCCCTTAAACACCATAGAGGAAAATGGGGGTGGAAGTGCGCGTTGTATGATTGCGGAAGTGTTTTTGCAAAAAAACAAAAGTTAAATCATTTTGCTTTCCACTTTTTCCCAATTGATTATGTTTAAAATATTTCGAATGTATTCTCCCCGTTTGTTTTGATATTTAAGATAATAAGCATGCTCCCATACATCGATTCCTAAAATGGGATTTCCATTTGTTTTAACATGCTGCATAAGTGGATTGTCTTGATTGGCTGTAGAACAAATTTTTAAGTTTTTATTATTGTCCTGATAAAGCCATGCCCAACCAGAACCAAATTGTGTTTTTGCTGCATTTGTTAGCTCATTAAAAAAACGTTCTTTAGACCCAAAAGCAGTTAAAATTTTTCTTTCAAAAGCTGCGCTCATTTTTCCTCCTGGAGTCAAAATGTCCCAATAAAGACAGTGATTATAATAACCTCCACCATTGTTTTTAATGTTTTTTGAAATGTTTTGAGCAGATAGGATTTCCTCAATACTTTTGTTTGAAATGTTTTCTTTTGCACAAGCAGCATTTAATTTTTTGGTGTAGCCATTGTGGTGTTTGCTATGATGAATCTCCATGGTTTTAGCATCAATCACATGCGGAAAAGCGTTATACCCATACGCTAGTTTTGGAAGAGAAAAAGCATTGTTTGTTAGAGAGTTTTGGTTGTTTTTTTCCTTGCCAATTGCTATAGAAGGCATCGCGGCTAAGCCAAGAGAGACAATCGCGGATTGTTTTAAAAATTTTTTTCTATTCATATACTAAGAAAGTCTTTTTTAAAGATAACACCTCTATTTGAGAAATAAAACTTAAGGAGTATAATTATCAGCTTCAGTGTTTCTTGTGCTACAATGATTTTTTTGAACACTTAATGCGGAAGTGAATTCCGTGAAATTATTTAAAAGTGTATAAATTCCATTTTCATTTTGTACCGAAGAGTAAATTAGATTATGGTAATTTTCATAAATAGGGTGCACATTTGAAGGATTAAAAACCCCTCCAATAAACTCATCAATATAAGTGTCATAAATTGTTTTGTATTCAGGAATCTCATAAACATAACTAATTAAAGGCCATCTGTTATAATTTATTTGATCGAAATCAAAATCAAAAGCATTGTTTTTATCATCGCTTAGAGCTTCGTTGTTATCCCAAGGAATCCATTTAATTAAACCATCAGCGGGATCAGTGTATAAAAAATAATTGTGTGTCATCAATCCATAGGTATCCCAGTTTTGCATTACAGTGTTTGCCGCAAGATATTTAAGATATCCATTGATGTCAAAAACAGCCGCTAGATTACTTTTCCATAATTCTGGATTGGATATCCTATCGGAAGA
>Ga0163108_10000695_pt1 | contig 25022 bp, 31 predicted proteins | sample Fk1155metaG_FD_109644 | JGI IMG/M metagenome (GOLD analysis project Ga0163108, IMG submission 109644) | Marine microbial communities from the Central Pacific Ocean - Fk160115 155m metaG | ecosystem: Environmental > Aquatic > Marine > Oceanic > Photic zone | place: The Central Pacific Ocean...
CATAACATAATCATGCCAGTACTTCGTGTCGGTTCGTGCTGGAATAAGCATGACCACTCTTGCGGCGCCGCCCTGAGCCGACTCGAATCCTTTGCGAATCCAATCTTCGATTCCGCGACCGTATGGAGGATTGACAAATACTGTGTGGCCGTGCCAATCTTTGCTCAGACCATTCTCTGCTTCTGTATAAAAGTTTGCACACTTTGTGTTGTGTGGGCTCGCGCATGGATCGAGATCAAACGGCCCCCAGCGCCAATCTAACTTATCAAAAAACTCCTGCGGTGTTGCCCAGTTTCCTGTCTTGCTAGAAAATAATACTTGTTGTGCTGCTCTATTCATTGTTTAGTTTTCCTCAAATTCGTTCGGGTTATCAGTTAAATGCACAATCTTGTTTCCATTTTCATCGAAACAGCCACATTGGAATATGCCTTTGTCATTTACTGTGGTTTTCCCATGAATGGGGCAAACAGCAAATTCCATCGTATTGGGCATACTTTCAACTTTCTTAAACCATGCTTTAGTTCCATATATGCTGCGAAGATGGGCCATTGGTCCACCGGGATCATAGCACGGACAAAGGCTGTGTTTGTCATACATTCCGTGCTCTGGGCAATTACTGACCGCCATTTTGACCATTTGTCGCCTTTGTTTTCTATTCATTGTGTCTCCTTGAAAGTTTTCAGATAAGCGACCATAGCACCAATGCGGTTGTCTGTCCAGTCAGAGGCCGGCGGCATCAGCGGCGACTTACCCACTGCAAGGCCGCCGCTCTTAATCACTGTCTTTATCTGCGCGTCTGTGCGCGTGGACCAAAAGGCCGAGTCTTGAAAATTGGCCGGTTTTGGTGACATAGATGACGCTGCGGGGCCATCGCCATTTCCAGCAGCGCCATGGCACACTGCGCACTGGGCTGCATAATCGGAGGGTGCATCGGCATGCGCCGATGCCGGGCCTCCAAGAAAAAAGATAATAAGTAGTCTACTCACCTGTGCTCCCCAGCGCTCCGTCACCTCTGTCACTGATCGTAATCGGATACCAGCCGTATAAGTCCTCATTTCCTCTGCGCTCCATGGCGCGGAAGTGAACTACCGGAGTCATCACGACCTGTGCAATCTTCGAATGAGAGTCGATAACTTGTGTGCTTTTTCCAATGTTGTGAAGGTTTACAAATACCTCGCCGTCATATCCAGAATCAATCACACACGCGCCGACAACCAAGCTTCGCTTAGATGCCACGCTGGAACGGTTCTTGACCTCCAGCATATACCCGTGGGGCACTCCGAAACTAAGACCAGTTGGGAGCAGGGCGCTTTCGCCCGGCTCGATGGTCACTGATTTATTATCCGCTAGACTGAAATGAACATCTAGGCCGGCATCGCTAGGATTGCCACGGGTGGGCGGGTGTACATTCAAGTGCGTTCTGCACCACTCGATCATCATGAGGAAGTACCTCCGCGAACAGTGGTGGCCAGAGCCTCATAATGTTCTGTAAGCTGCTCAAAGTCAACCTCGCCCTTCATAAGACGATATGCCTTGACTGCAGTGCTGAGTTCATCGCGAGTCAGCCAGCCCTGCCGCCGGTACTCGTTCTTGAGATCGCGGCGTTGGTCCTTATACGGCTCCATCGCATCTTCAATCGTCTTAAGCGACCGAATATATTGAACAATGTATCGGTTGCGATCTTGAGCATCGCTGTTATTGTCGTTGTTGTCGTTATTGTCATCCATCATTACCTCCTGAGTTGTTTGATGGTGTTGCATGCTGTAAAGTACAGCCATGAAATTTAAGTACTGAACCGTTTGTAAACGTAATCCAGTAGATATCCTTGTCTTCGTTTTCTGATATGACTCCCATACGATTCTCTGGCATGCGACAATCATGAACATTGTTCGTCACCGATACCAAATCGCCTATCTCAAACTTGGGAGTCACCTTAATCACTCTATTAATATACCACAATATGGGCTCATTGTCAACAGTTAATTGCTATTTATTTTGTTGTATCTCTGATCCAGAACTTCTGCCAGTTGCCTGTAATCGGATCATAAACCATTCTGTAGTGCTCTATGTCTTCGATGATGCACTCTTTTGAATCCCCATCAGATATTTTAGAATCATGCTGTTGAAATGGGTAATAAATTACTTTACCCTTGTTCTGGGCTTTTGCCTCTTCCATTTCCATCTTATTGTATTGATCTATAAAATGTCTAAAGATTTTTTCGTTTTCTTTCTTTTGGCGTCGATCTTTTATTTCGCATCGAACCAGTATGGCCAAGACCCAACTACCGAACAGAACCCCAGACAACAGCACTATATCTAATAGAGTCATTCATTATCACCTCTATACAATAAATAGTGTCTATCCCATTGTTATGTCAACACTAATATTTACATTCAGTGTCGGCACCTCAATCTTGTTAGCCAAATTGTGTTCCAAGCACTGATCTGAGTCTAAATACCAATCTGCGTGACCTTTCTCATGAATAAGATCCAAAAAGTATTTCTTATTCTTGCCGCAGTTCTGCGCCATCATATGGAAAATCTTTTGATTCAGCCTGTCTGCTTCTGCTGCATCTGCCTTTAACTCCTCGATCTTTCCCCAGCCCATGGAGGATACGTCATGAACCATAACAGTAGAATCTTCGTCCATATATCTCATCCCTTCGGTCCCGAAGCTGAATAAGATGGCCCCACAAGACATTGCTTTGCCCTGCACGATCGTGGCCACTGGCAGCTTTGAATTTTTGATATCTGAAACCATAGACATCAAACTGTAAACTTGGCCTCCGTAACTGTCGATAATAACCGGGATCACGGTTTGGCCGGTGTTGTGTGCTTTCATCATAAGTGATGAAAACTCTTTTGCGGCGCCCTCGTTAAAAGAGCGAACTCGGATTATGACCGGGAAATCGTCGTGCAGATCGAGATCCTTAATCATTGGATCTCTGTTAAAAACATAATTCATATTTTATCCTAATAGTCTAAAGTTGTGCCGGATGGACCTCGATGAGAATCCCCATTGAGGATCATAGTCCAGCTTGGCCATGTATGGCCGGTTAAGATGTATCACGTCATTGCCCGGGCGAACGCCCCAGCACTTAATCTTGGTAGTCTGGCTAGTAGAATCGATTACTTCCACTACCCAATATGTCTTTCCATTCTTTGTTTTCTTCGGAATGACAGCCCGTGGAACAAACCACGCGACCTGTAACTCAGAGTCAAACTCGCCAAGGGGCGGAATGTACTTTTCATCCAGTCTATCGCGGATCTTCTGATCAAGCACCTTCTCAAACGGGAAAACTCCAGTTAAATCAACCTGATACTGGATCATTTCCTCGTCCGTGAAATCGCCCTCTGGCGCATATAGGTCAACGTTCTCCCGAAACTTCTTCTTGTTTTTGGGTCGATCTACTGCGACGGCAGACCAAAAGTGTTTGAGCCCAGTGAAGCGATCATCAACCAAATCACTAGTAGCGCCTGACCGAATCAGTGCGTCGAGAGCCTTCTTGTTCAGCTTCGAATACGACATCTCTTCGTGGAAAATAAACTCCTCAATATCACTAAATGGCCGATGAGCAATAACTTGCTCGATGGCTTTCTCACCCAAGCCCTTGATCGAAGTCAAGGGCTGAATCAAAGTCTTGCCATCGTCGCTAATCTCCCAGACCATACCAGAAGTGTTGACATCCAGCGGTGCCAACTCAAATCCCCAGCGCTTGGCGATGTTGATGGCTTTCTCCTTGCGAGACTCTGGTTCTTTGTCTAAGAACGCAGCCATCCATTCAGCGGGATAGTAGTTTAGGAGCCATGCACATTGGAACGAGAGGACCGAGTACGATACTGCGTGTGACTTATTAAAGCCATAGCCAGAAAAGTACTCAAAAGTATCCCACAGTCTTTGACTGTCCGACTTTGAGATGCCCTTCTCTTCGCAGCCTTGCATAAACTTATTATAAATTTTCGTTTTCTTATCATTCTTTGAGCCAGTACCCTTCTTAGTAAGTAGCTTGCGAAGGGCATTACCCTCATCCAAACTAAGATCCTTACCAAGTTTATGTGCTAGCAAAGCAATCTGCTCTTGAAAAATAAGAAAGCCAAACGTCTCCTCTGTTACTTCTTGAACAGTCGGGTGGATATACTTCACGTACTGAGGGCTCTTCTTGGCCTCCACATAGTCTCTATCTACGTTGGCACCAAGCGGCCCGGGCCGGAAGATTGATGTGATAGCTGAGATATCAATGATGCTATCCGGCTTGGCTCTCACACAAAAGTTTTGTGCGCCACCTTCTGTGAACTGGAAAATCCCTGCCCACTTACCTCTGTGAAAAATATTCTTATAGATATCCTGATTCTCAAAATCAATGACATCGGGGTGTAAGTTCTTGCCGTAGTACTCTCGCACGTCTTCAAACGTAGGGTTCTCAATTCCATGATGGCGACGAAGGATGTGCTCGATGGCACCCTCCATCATGCGCAGCGTAGACAGGCCAAGAATATCGAACTTAATGAAGCCCATTGGCTCAAGATGTCGAACGTTTTGGCCCTCACTCCACGGAGTCTGTCGGACACCGCCGGAGTTAATGAGAGGCATACTTTCGTCTAGATCCTCCGCGATTACAACGCCGCCGGCATGCCGAGAGCATGATCGGGTCTGACCGTAGAGAGCATTAACGTGAGTCTTAACATGCGGATATTTGTTCAAGAAACTTTGCAAAGTAACACTAAACTGCATGACCTCCTCAAAGGTAGGTACATACACACCAGACTTGATACCATGCAGCTTCTTGGCTGGTCCAGTGGCTTCGAAGATCATCTTCGATGTAACCGCGTTAACTTCTGTGAATTCAATGCCATAGAACTTTGAGATATCCTTAATCAAAGATCGAAGCTGCAATGTATTCCAGTTAGAGATCGGTGCAACAGTGTCGCGCCCCCATTCTTCGATAAGAGATTCCTTCAACACCATCGGGTCCGAAACATCATAATCGATATCTGGATAGTCCGTGGCGTCGGATCGAAGGAACCGAGAGAACAGAAGCCCATACTTGATGGGATCGATTTGCGTAATCTTCAACACGTATGCGACCAGCGAGCCCGCTGCAGAGCCCCGACCGGGACCAACAAGCATCGCATCCATGGCGCGGTCGGAGATGGCCTTCATGGTCAGGAAGTATTTACTAAATCCGCGATCTGAGATTACAGATAGTTCGCGCTCAAGACGATCAATGTATTCTGGATTGTCTGCGAGGCCGAATGTTCCAAGGCCTTCATGTGAAAACCTATTAAGCGCCTCGTCATCCGTCATTCCTTCTGGAACAACAAAATCTGGTAGCCTAACCGTATTATCTGGATAGAAAAACTCAATTCGCTTGTGTGCGATATCGTGAGTGTTAGTGATACTGTCCATCACCAAGTCGGGATCGTATTCTTGATCACATTGCTCAGAATATTGTAAGAAAGAACTCCACATCTGGTCGCCGTTCTTCGGGTATAGTTCGTACCCGATTTCTTCAACGCCTGCGGGTAGCTCGTTTGTCTCATAGTCTGGGCGGCTTTTGCCCAGCCAGCCTAGGCGCTTATAAAGTTCCCGGTCCTTCCAAGCGCGAGGATTCGGGTAGTGGCTGTCTGCCGTAGAAATCAGCTTGACACCATACTTCTGAGCGGTCGTAATAATATATTGGTTCAGTTCGTGTTGCTCAGGAATATTATTCCATTGAAGTTCTGCATACCAGCGATCCCCAAAGATCTCTTGCATTCTTTCTGTGGTTTCTCCCATTGCAGCGAGGACTGCATCGCTACCTTCTTCTCGGAATTCCCAATAGTTACCGGCATATACGCCGCCTAGGCATGCTGATGCTGCGATGATTCCCTCGTTATACTTGGCCAACAAATCGTAGTCCATACGAGGATACCGATAAAAGTTTTCAGGCTTATAAGATTCCGAAATCAACTTAAACAGGTTATTCAAACCCTTCTGATTCTGAACCAACAGAATAAGATGGCGTCGGCGCCGTAGTAGGCCTTGGACCTTCTTGCTGTCGTTTTCATCTTCGACCGTGGCGCCAGACTGTCCCGACTTCTTTAGGGCTGCGGCCTGCTTCTTGTCTTCCATTGCCGTTGTGTACTCTTCGCGCCACTCAGACAAAGAAGGCAAGAAGTAGGCTTCGCACCCAAAAATGGGCTTGAAGTCTTTTCCTTCCTCTTGCATCTTCTTCGCGTGAAGTACTTGATATGCCAGACCGTTCATGTTGCCGTGATCTGTGAGCGCTAGCGCATCGCAGCCATTATCATATGCAAAATCCATATGCTCATTGGGGTAGCCTAGGGCATCAAATACAGAGCCCGCCACGGAATGTCCGTGGAGATTAACAAATTGAATTTTCGATACTTTGCGCTCTGGCATATTTAACTCGCGTCGATAACGTTGTCAATCAGACGAATCACTTCTTCAGTCGTGAGGCCCGTATTGGTGGCTAGGTGATACCGAAGTCCGCCTATGCGCTTCTGAAGGTGTGAATAGCGCCCAGTGAGCGTGGTAATCTCTTCCTTCAGAGCCTTAGTTGTGGCTGTGTTGTTCTTGGCAACACCTGTCTTTTTCTTGGTAGTAGTCATTACTATCTCCTTTTGGTTAAAAAATGGCAGACTTTAACCGGTCTGCCAGCGGCATACATTACTCTGCGCCTGTGTCTTCTGCTGCTGCAGTGTCTTCAGTGCCAGTGTCTTCGTCCTTGTCTCCGCAGGCTGCGAGTAGCAGGCATGCCGCAAGGGGAATCAACTTCTTCATTTTTCGTCTCCTGTAAACCATAGTCGGTTCATTTTCTTTTTTGTCAATATATGGGAAGGTCTTTCTAGTTTATTGCCAGAGGCAATAAAATCGGAATAACGCTCCCAACTGTCTATGCCGTGATACCACGGCAATTCTTTTACCTTAGCTTTCTCTATTATAGCAGATCCAAACACTTTGTCAAGTGTAAAATGACGTGCAGACCATCTTTCTTCAATTGGCAGCTTCTTAGTCGGATATTTGCCATCGGTTAAATCTTCTCCAGTCTGGCCGGGCACATAGATTCCAGTGCCTGTGGCGCGAACGTCTCTTCTGAATCTTTTGAAATCTTCTGCATCAAAAGTGAAACCTAAGTATAGCCCATCCTTGACCGTTTGTCCATTAAAACTTAAGAAAAATCTGTCAAATTTAGTTATATCGGCTTTGTAAGGCCTCAACACAGAAGGATCGTATACACCATATGGGAATGCAGCATAATATTTTTCGGGCACGACCCATTTACTTATTTGCTTCGTAGTATAATAAGCAGACAGAGCCCCATAAAGAACACCCCAGCTAAGGCTATCTCTTCTAAACCTATCGTTAGGGTGAACTGGTACATAGAAGATAGGAACCTCCTTTTTGTGCTCTTTGGGGTTCACCGCGAATTTGCGACTAACATACGCAGGATCTTCTGCATAGTCACCTATCCTATATTTAACTAGTGGTTGAATATCCTTATTGCACACAATCCAGATTGTCTCGCAGCCGGCGTACACGCACTCAGCTACGGCCCTTTCGACTGCAACATAATCCTTGTCAATAGGCATCATACAGTCTGGCCACTCAAAACCAAAATCCAAAGGTTGGCCAGAAAGGGGTACTATCCCCGCCATGTGTGCATGTTGCTTATGTTCGGGCGGAGCCTCTATCAAGAGTCCTCCAAGTGTGCTACAAAAAGCGGATTTTGTGAAAAATTCTTTTCGGGAAAATCTCCCATTTCTTTATCCAGCATGTACTCAATCATTTCAGACTCTGAGTATGTATGCGGCATAATTCTTCTCTTTTCTCGGTAAGCAGACTCCAAATGAATCTCCTTATAATTTGCACTCTTTCGAGTCTCTGATACTTTGTTTTTTATACAGCCACGCAAACCTTCTTGTCGTAATATACTTTCCACCTCCATGCGCATCATAGTTTCGGAAAACAAAAAGTTGTCTAGAAGATCGCTGTTCATATATGATATGGCGCAAATATCTTTGTTTCTAGGGTTCTCTACTCGCCCAGTATTGCAGAAATATATTTTCTTTATGAGACTGCCGCTATCCCTGTATTTTTCACAATCAATTTCTTTTATTTCGTGAGGCTGAATTGAGCGAACGTCAATCCAGTCCATGATTTCGTACAGCCTGCCTTCTTCTACAACAGGGGGGAGCCCTTCGACACCACGATCATCAAATAGGAAAATTTTATTGCACTCAATATCTATAGGCTTGTACGATACTTCTGTGGTGACCTTAAGGCCTTCTTCGGTTATCTTGACGCTGGATATATTGTCGTAAAATGGTATCTGCGCGGACAACCCAAGCAGAAAAGAAAGCGCATTCCAGTCGTGAAGGCTGTCTCCAGAATTCGCAAACTGGTGTGGCGCTGAAGATTTGTACCCAACAACAGGAAGGGAGTGGTGATATGCAAACAAGTACGCTGGTAGTGTGGAACCTAAAACAATCTTATCCCACTTGTACGTGTGGCCTTTCACTATTCCTCCTCTTCGTCTGCCTCCGGTAAATCATCGAGGTCTTCATCATCCAGTATCTCAGAAACTTCTTGTATTGCTCTTTCGCGCTGTTCGCGCTCAAGTTGATCCTGTTTTTCCTGCTTCCTAGCGGTTGCGCAAGATACTAGCAACATTGACAATATTACGGTTATGAATCTCATAACCGTAAATAGATTATCGATCCCTGTAAAGCACTCCGAGAACATAATTTTCAAGTACAACTTGAAACTGTTCTTTGGCATGTGAAATATCCAACAGCATATTCGATGGCACTAAAATTGTATCACCAATACTCACTGTCAGAGTGCAGTCATCAGCCTTTTCCAAGACTCGGGCCACGACATGATCATCTTTCCTTTGATAAGTATCTGGAAGGACAAACGATGGTGATGGTGACGCTTGTTCGGGAGTGTTTTCAGACTCTACCGGCTGAACTAGTATATGTCTATTTTTTGGTCTTAAGTACATCTTTTCCTCTATATTGTACAGGTGTCATTAGTGCAGAATTTGGTACCAGTACCCTCTTCTACATCTTCGATCTTCACAATAGGTGTAATGTTGGCCGACAGGGCCTCATATTCCTCTTTTGTGATGGGCTCATAGGGCGCTTGCTTATAGCCAGTATCATTATACTTCAAAAACGACACGGCTTTAAGTCTTGTTTCATACATTTCAAGCGCAGACTTAAGATGGGCCGCCTCAATCTCGTTAAAAGTAACTGTTATTGAAACAGAGTTGTCTGCCCAATAATGCTGGTACTGTGCCGCGATTTCAAGTTGTTCCCACATTGATACGTCTTTCTTGCTCTTGACGTAGTATGGCTCACGAACTGGAAACTCCACACAAGTTGTGTTTGGAGAGTATTCATCAGGCTCAGTTTTGTAGCCGGCAGCAATCAAAAATGGTATTAGTTTTGAGCTATTAGAAAATCTGATTCTGCGAATATAATATTCACTCTCTGGAAAATGTATTCCCGGGGTAGAACCATTGAGAAGAGATACAGTACCACTTGGCTTGATACTGGTCATCCTAACAGAGCGAGGTATGCACATCCAGTCAGAATATTCTGCATCTAGGTTCTGCACATGTTCATAAGCCTTGTCACACCAGTTAAACATTTCACGCTTACCGTGCTTCGCAAATGCCTGAACGACCCCAGATTGAGAGAGGCCGATGCGGCGGTTCTTGAGCATGATTGCGTTTGTCTCTGGCCAGTGCGTATTCACTAGAGTCACCGTCTTGCCATATAAATAAGCAATCTTGAGTGTTCGCAAGTAATCTTCATACGAATCATGCTTTGCGGGGTATGTCTCCACTAGGCAGCACAACTCCGCGTCTTCCAATTGCTGTTCGACGCAGGGGTTGAAACCCATAATTTTAGCATCGTCGTGGCGCTCTGGGTCTTTGAACCTGCCCTTTGTGCGTGCATTCTCTAGCCAGATATAGCCCGGTTCGCCGTTCTTTTGTGATTGCTCTGCGTGCCATGTATAGTCCATTCCGACCAAAGCTTCAAAAGAATTGTTTGAGCCCCAGCGGCGTTCATAAAGAGCCTCTTCGTCGTTCTTCATGGTCAAATAACTCATGTCGTTGTACTTGCCCATTGCCAGAGCAGCGGAACGACGAACATTCCCCGCCACAACACAACGGCCAATGTAATTTTCGGTATCTACGATGTCCACAGAAGTGATAGTTTCGCCGATGCGTGGGCTATATAGTTTTTTAAGGTTGTTGTGAAGTTCAATCAGTGGCTCGGCACCAGAAGACGTTCCTCCAAAGCCCTTGATTGGAGCACCATAAGGGCGAATCGCACTATAGTCGAAATGGGGTACAGCCGAACCAAAGTAGTATCCATCCAAAAGAATTTTCACAGATTCGACCCAGCCCTCTCGGCTGTCAGGGATAGCATAAACCTCGTTAGACCAGTCGGGCTCTTGGACGGTGCAGGTTTCGGCGCCTTGGGTGTCGAACCCAACGCCGATGCCAACCATCAGAGCGTCCATTATCCATGCAAACAAATAGCCGCCTTTGGTGTTCAGATCTTTCGTAGATCGAAACGCACAATTGAAAAGGCCTGCGCCAGTGCGCTCCTTTACAAACTTTGTTCCCATCATCCAGAGGCCTCGGCCCGGTGGTGTCCACTTCAAGTTAAAGAGGCGATCATAGGCCTCTTTCGCAGTTCTCTGCGCCTTGGCATCGTTCCATTCCAACCCAAGAGAGGAAACATGTTGTTTCTGAATATCGAACATGCCCTCAATTACTCGGCGGCAAGTCTGGTGCCATTCCTCAGTGGGAGTATTGTTGCCTGTAGGTTCCTCTTCTTCAAGACGGCGAGAGTATGTACGTTTAAAGGTCACATAACCTAGGGGGCCCCATGGCACCTCTTTCTCTCTGTAATTATCTATGAACGACTCTGAAAGCCGGAATTTGCGGACACTGATTTCTTTTCCAAACACTTATTTTCCTTCCTTTTGTTGCTTAAATTTTTGGTATCTTTCTTTAAGAGATTCTTTTTGTTGAGCCAAAGATTTTTCAAGTACCCCTGCTGGTGTTTCTCCTGTGCTCTCAAGCACCTTGATCTTGACCTCAGACGTATCCATGAAGATAGGATATATCAGCCCATCAGGCCCATTCCTGTTTTTGGCTACAAAAACTCTCCCGGTATTATTATTTTTGTCTTCAACGGTTCTGGATACAGAGAATATGAAGTCTGCAACAAAGCACTTGTTGAATGCTTCGCTGATGGCCTCCATTGTGATAACTTCTGCATTGAGTCCAGAACGGTTAGTTTGTGAGGCAGTCCAAACGGGGCAAGTATTCTCTTGCGCGATTGCACGTAGCTCTTCATATATAGATTCCAGATCGGTTCTTCGCTCTTTATTATGCACCAAAGGTCGAAGCAAATCCCCATAATCAACTATGATCAGATCGGGCGAAATATCTCTTTTTGCTAGCTTTTCTAGGTGTGTCTTGATGGTTTTTGTACTCGCAGATTTTGTTGGATATTCTTTAATAATTAAAGATCCTTCGATCTCCTGAACGGACTCATAGATCATTTCTTTCATCGACTTGAGATCCGAGAGCGGTATTCCAAACATGCAGCTATCATATCTGCCTGCGATAACCTCTTCAGAAAGTTCCAGAGTATAATGTACGACAGTCAGGCCGGCCTTGAGAGCGCTAGCGCCCAGATGCACAAGCACCATGCTCTTGCCTGCGCCGGTGGGAGCAATGACAACACCAAGTTCACCCTTGCCCAATCCGCCCTGACAAATTTCATCAACGCGGTCCCAGCCAGTAGTGATCGGGTTGCGAGACTTAGTTAGGAACCTCTTTTCGAAATCCTTAATATAATCATATCCAAAATTATTATCACTCCCCAATTTGAGAGCGTCATTGATGACCTTGGAAATCTCATCGAAAGAAGACGATCTGAGAAGCTTTACCGACTCCAGCATCGCCTCTTTTAGTTTTTGTTTTCTACAGAAATCTAGACTAGTTGACTTAATAAACTCTTCGCCCTCGACATCGGTATTGTAGATGCGAGAGAAGTAATTTCTCACCTGAGTCTGGATAGTTTCTGATTCGTCCTCTAACTCTGTGCGGAGTACTGTTGTCATGATCTTGTATGACGGGTGGACTCCATATTTATCTCGATAGGAGTAAACCTTTCTCACAAAAGCTTGCAGATAGGACAACTCCAAAAAATTAAAGTTCAACACCTCGCCGATTTGATCGGCGAAGGGACGATCCTCTAGAATTAATTGACACAGGCCCTCTTGGAAGGATTTGCCATACCTACTAAAGTCTTCTCGCTTGGTAGTAGCGTCACTCATTATAATACCCCACAGTTGCTATGATTATAGCAGTATTAGTCTCTGTTGTCAATCGATATCCTCTTCATTGTCTGAAAAAGATCACTCCAGTCACCTACTCCGAAGCCATCTTCCAACATCATCCTTTGAATCTGAGTCTTGTTAAAATCACACTCGTTTTCTTCGACGGCGTATCTAATCTGCTCTTTGCCTTGCGGCGAAATCGACGGCGAGTAAAGTTGCATAATTTTATAATTCAATTCTACCACCTCTCTACCTTCAAGTATAGAGTCGTGTACCTTCAATTTATTTTCAGCATTCTCGCACATATCCATTAATGCGTCAATAGATACCGACTCCGGCTCTGACATGATTGGGAAGCGTTTCTTCACAGTACCGAGCCCTACGCCGCGAATGCCCTCCAAGTTATCTGAAGAATCTCCAACGACGGCTCGGGCCAATGCAAAATTATTGGGATGAATCCCAAATTCTTCCACAATCCTCTTAGAGTTTAGAATCTGCTTCTGAATTGGCCTAAAGAGTATGGTATTTTCATTGCAAACCTGAATAAAATCTTTGTCTGCTGAGACAATCATCTTCTGCCAATCATGAAAAACTGGAGACTTCACTACTTGTGCGATCACATCGTCAGCTTCAACCAGCGGAAGCATAATCTGAGACACCGGAAGTTCATTCAAGTATTCGACCAAGCGGGTCTGTTGCCAGATCTTATTTGTTATCTCTTCGGATTCCGAAAGGTTGCGGATATCACGGTTCAGCCGAATCGGTTTTCGGCCGGCCTTATAGTTTTTGTTCATCTGCTTGCGGCGGTTAGAGCCGCCTTGGCCATCCCACGCCACAACCACGTAATCGGGCTTAGATTCGCGGCACAGCTTTTGAAGCGATTGAAGGAAGCCCTTTAGACCTCCGATCGGCTGGCCATTTCTGGACAGACTCGGGTTAACAATGTAGCTTCTCAACATCATGTTGAGTGCGTCGATAATAATAACTCTTTTCACAGCTTCAAAACTCCAAATGTACCTTTGCCAGTAGAGTAGAAGACCCTCTTCACTCCAACGTGTCTAAGAACAGATTCGCACATGGCGCACGGCTTAGACATTTTATATTCACCACTTTTCCCAACACGAACAACATATATTGTCGAATTGGTTGTTTGTTTGCGGTCAACACCCAGAATACATCCTAGTTCTGCATGGTGCGTGGCGTGACCACAATCTTTGTGCCTAAATCTAGCTCCCCATCCCTTGAACTTGTTTTTATTGGCACTAACATTGCGCACGGTGCAGCCCTTTACTAGAACTGCACCGTGACGATATGTATGGGTTGACTGCTGTTCAGCGACCCGGCGAGCAAGTTCAAAGAACTTCCTTTTTCGCCCGTGTATCTCCACTCTAACGTCGGGGAGTAGTCGATGGGTGCGGTCGAAGCTTCCAGTGGCCGGGGATTACGCGACTATTACGGCCGCGACCTTCCACATGAGCCGGAACCCAGATGTATGCATCACTGCTTGCATGGGGATGACGGCCCTCGCGGCGATGCCAGCGAGCACGACGCTCTCCCGGCGGTACCTCAAAGACCCAGTGATAGTCTACAGTGATTTGAACTGTAGGACGAGTGCTGCGTTCTGCAACGCTTGGACATGGAGCCGTGCCGGGATGAGCGATAGCCATTGAGCCGGCAAAAATAGTGGCAAGTAGAAACATCAGAAACCTCCTTTGATGTTATATTGATTATAGCAAAGATTAGCTCTGCTGTCAAGGGTTAATTTAAATTGCTCTAAACTCTTCGTTAATCTTGCTCCACTGATAGGCAATATACTTATCTGTTGAGCCTTTAAGTTGCTTTACAAACATGATTCTCTCGATCCTTGGCATACCAGCTTTCTTATAGTTTTCACTCTTGTTCCAAGCTGTCATTTCTGCAAGACAACTCTCGCGCATCTTTTCTAGGCTGCTCAACGAAGTGACATCCTTTTTTCCCTCGCCGCAGCGAACAACAAGCCAATAATCTTCTCGCGCATGAGTGAATTCTTCTCTAGCAAACCACCTATCAGTAACGCGGAGGCGCCATGTCTGCTTGTGATGTCCCTTGACAATAAGCATCTGCACATCTACTTCTTGGTTTGTCGGATCAAAAGCCTCGCCGGGGAAAAATCCAAGCCACTGTTGATTAATACGATTGTTATCGGGAAGGGGGATTGGGTCTGATCGGTCTGGCGAAAAAGCCTTTTTGGCCATATCGGTGCGAGTAGACTTCATATTGTCGCCAACGTATGTTGGCTTGTGTTCTAGAATCCACTGTGATGCCCACTCGACATTCTTCTCGGGTGACATGGCAGCGTCAATAATACCATTCTGGACATACAAATCATGTGCTACTGCAAGCTGGCTTACGATGTCTGCTCCGCTTTCCGGCTCGGGGGCCTCGCCATCGTCATGATTCGAAAGTTCTGAAATATGGAAGGCATGCCATTCTTTTTGAGCGTCCGTAAGCTCCCCGCCAATCTCCAAAAAGGCCCCAATTGACTTACTGAGATTTCCTCGGGCTTGCCCCATCACATGACATCTAGAGCGCTTGTTACCCGACGAGGGATACATCTTGCCATCGTCATCAAAAGTCCAGCCCATGACAACACGCTTCTGGCGCTGGCTTCGTGTGTAAATTTCATTGTATAACCACTCGACCCTATCATCATCCTCACAATTTTCGCGAGTCTGCGTCTTCTCATATCGAGGAGCGTCATGGCCAGCAAGATTCGACTTGAAATCATATTCAGCGTGAATAGCCACCGTCAAGTCGTGTTCTATAATATATTCCCAGATCTTGCGCTGTCGCAAGTCTGTATCTTTTGCCGGATTGTTATATCCCAGAATAGTAAGACGATCGACCTTGCTAGCATAATAATCGGCTCGCTGTCTAGATTTCCTCTTGGCTTCAAGATCTGTTAAAACGTGTTTGTTACTCATTATTTTTTCCTATCATTAAAATTTCGCGGGCCTTCTTGGCTTCAAAACCATCTTCCACCTTTTTTCGGCGCCCTGCGGTGTATGTTACGTCAAAGTAAGTTAATTCATTTTCGCCTACTCTGTCTTCAAAGAAGTTGTCACCAACGTCTCGATTACTCATCATAGCATAAGCGCCCTTTTCTGTCGAATCATTTAAAAAATTAATCACGCCCTGCTGCATTTCATCATCAAAATCAACACCATACTGAGTGAACGATCCCCGGTAGGGAGGATCAAGGAACACATAAGTATCAGCGCAAACTTCGTCCAAAGTGTTTTCGTAGCTCCCCGACATTAGTTTACAATTTTGCAGTGCGTAGTGCCATGCCATGACATTCTCGGGATCATAGATTTTCTCTTTCTGGTTCAAGAGGCCAGCAGGTGTACCAAACCGATTGTTGGTATTTTTGTTGATTTGCCAGATACCATTAAACCCTGTTTTCATCAAGAAATAGAGTACTGCTGCTTCCTTGGTCTGTGTGGAGCCCTGATAGTGATATGCGTGCCAGTCCCGAATTTTATAGTAAAACTCCTTTCTGGAACTTTTGTCCATCGGGATAAACTGACTCTCCAAGCTATCCACATGTGCCATGAAAATATCAACTTCGTCTTTTACTGCCTTATAGATTTTCATAATAGACGGATTTGAATCATTTAGTACAAAGTTTGCAGTCGGGTTCTTTTGGTAGGCCCAAACAAACATTGCGCCGGCCCCAACAAAGGGCTCAACATATTTACCAAAAGTCTTTGGCAAGTGATCACCATATTTCTTGATCATCTTAGTCTTGCCGCCGGCCCACATGAATAGCGGTTTCATCTTCATGAATGTAATCTCCGAATTTCGCCTTCAATAAAGCGAGTCATAGTCTCTTCAATAAACTGATCCGCAAACCCAGTTTCGCTAAGAAACACTGACGGACCTCCTTGTCTGAGTTTTCCATATTGGCCCCTCACGGGGCGATATAGGGCATTGAAAATAGGTTTTCCCGGTAAAGTGCCTAGGCCCGTAGCAAACGTCACCAGAGGACACCTAGGGTTAGTTTCCACAATATGATGGTAGTTCTTAAACCAGCGCTCGATGGCGTTGCCGCGAGGGCCCTGATGTTTTGCTTCAAATGCCGAAAGAACTTTACCATTATAGGTCCAAACTCCACCATCCGGTGCGCATGCCCCAATACCTTCAAATAGGTATTTCTTTGGCAGCTTGTAGTGTCTCTCTAAGCGAGGGTGCCTTGATTTAAGCTTCTCAAACACAGACTTAGAAATGCGTCGAACCTGTTTGTCGATCTTATCCGAAGCTGGGCTCGATGCTGTCGTGCCCGGCTGGATGCCTCCCCTGTATCCATCGTGATATCCCATTATTGTCCTTGCGGTTGGTGGTGTTTGTGGGTATGCGTCATATCCGTTAGAATAATGATCGTCAGGCACACTACTACTGTGGCCGCAACAATCGGCGCGACAGCCCGTGGTGGTGGTGGTCGGTGACGGGGTGGTGGCGGCGGCGGCGGACGGCGGGCATGTAGTTCCAAGCCCGTAGACGCTTCCGCTGCATCGATCCGGTCAAGACCGATGGCCATTGCCGGTGAACTAGTTGCCACAATCAGTGCGGCCATTGTCATAATCTTCTTAAGCATCATTACCTCCTAATGCTGTTTGATATTATTCACTCTTCTCTTCATAAAAGTCCGATGCGCTTCCTTCGCGATCAGCAAACTTGCGGATAACCTCGTCATCCATAATCTGATATACTCTGGCTCGGAATGTGTCATCTATCATGCGTTCAGCCCACTTAGAGGCCTGAAACTTGGCCCCTAGGGGTTTATTGTTTTCGTCCATCAGTGTAAACCAAGCCCCAGACCGAACAAGATTGTCGGAAGACGCTATTGCATCAAACAAACTTGCATCGTCCTGAATGCCGATCTCGTCGGTACCCCATAGGATCTTGAAGTTGCATTGTCGGCCCGCAGTGCCGAATCGAGACTTCTCAAGTTTGACCTTGACCTCGGAACCAATTCGGAATCCAGATTCATCTGTAATGAAGCTGGCCTTAGCCTTTCGGCCGGTCAACCAGATACGAACGGAGTATGCGTAGTGCATTGCCTTTCCGCCGGGCGTAATATAAGGGGTTGTCATCGCTTCCGATGGAGAGCGAGTAATATTAGTTTTCAACTGGTTCAGTACCAGAAAAGTACACTGCTTGTTGGCAATCGGTACCGTCAGTTTAGACATACCCTTTGCCAGAATGCGCGCTTTCACGGCCATCGATGATAGGGGGTTGAAATCGCCCTCAACGTCTGAGATGGCGGGTGTTAGTGCCAATGAGTCCCATACAAATAGCATGCGGTTATCGTTAGAGCCAAGTAGTTCTTCGATAGTCTCTAGAACGAATTCAACCGAAGCCGCCTGAACATATAGAAGGCCGTTCAGATCGCAACCTGCTCGCTGCAGAAAGCCGGGATCAATAGCAGACTCAGAATCAAAATAGATCACATCGATTCCCTGCTTTTGCGCGTTTGCAGCGATCTGTGCTGCCATATAAGATTTACCGGTAGCTTCCAAGCCGGCAATCTCAACAATCTTTCCTACTGGAATTCCTGCCAACTTTCCTCGGCATACGATCGAATCAAGCCATCGGGAACCGGTTGAGATCCAATCTTTAACTTCTGTCGGGTTGTCTTCAGTGAGGTTGTGTGCCACCTCTATACCCGCCTTTTTGTTGATCAAATCCCTCATTTGAGAGATCGACAACTTTCCTGCACCATTAGATTTTTTGGTACGTGCCATCTTTTATTAGCTCCTACGACTAGTTAAGTGTGTAAAGGGTGAGGCATCTGTAAGCCCATGCCTCCCTGCGGCTCTATAGGTGAGCACTATCCTTGCATTACCAAGTGCATCCGTATACTTTGTTTTTCATTTCAACTCTCATTACGTTTAGAGGAAACGACATACGGCAATAGCCCGTTACCCTATAGATCATCCACCCATCAACTCGTTGAACGCTGCGTCAACCGAATCAGTTGAGTCAGTCGTTGTATAACGAGTCGTTTCTGTGGATGAAGCCTCTGCTGTACCTTCGTTAGAAAGATACTCATCGAGCATCGCCTGCACATCTGAGGTAGATGTACGTTCGAAGATGTTGTCGAAGTCTGGAATGTTATCCAGCAACTCCGCGCAGCGATCATCGCCGCCTACAGCATCATCGCACAGGGCAGACGAGCGCCGACGCGGTGTAAGCTTCGTTTGCGGGAACGAAGCACCAGCGGGCTTGCCATAAGTAAGGACGAGATCAGTACCAGACCCGGGGTCTGTAATATCGCCATACTCAGGATTCAGGACAAGGCCAAGCAAAGACTCATATGCAGTCTTACCATAGCCCCAGACGCGAACGCCCAGATCTTCCTCGCCACGAACCAGAACGGGACTGAAGAACCTCTGACGAGCAAAAAGCCCCTTAGCCATCTTCTTAGCCTCGGCATCATCCGATGCAGCGCCTTCGCGCCATAACTGCGATGCAAACTCGCAGACCGGACAGCCATCTCCGTAGTTTCGCTTCGGACATAGGAATCCGCGATTCTCTCCCACGTTATAGTGGAACCAATAATCCTTGAAAGGATCTCCATCTGCGGTTGGAACAATCCGAATTGATTGATCACCGTCTTGTGGGCGCCAGAACTGCTTGTCTCCGCCACCCTTGTTTTGAACAGCTTGAAGCCGCTCCTTCATTTTACTTAAGTCAATACCCATAATATTTCTCCTTTGTGGTTTTTACCTAAAGTTAGATCGACAAATATCTCGATCTACTATATCTAATTTAACATACCTTAACCGAAATGTCAAGGACTTTTTTTCACTTTCCGAAAGGATTTTCTACTTCGATCTCAGCAACGTCTGCCAATACCGTTTTCCAATTGAACATGCGAAAACCGTGTGTGTCCAGATCCCAGACTAGTTCCATGCCTTCAGCCAAAGTTGACTTATTGCCGGTGCCCTTAATCTGAGCGGACAAAATTGTTTCGGGGAGATCTGTCAGCTTGACAAAACGCATTTGTCGCGACTCCCCATTCTTCTTCTTAAATGTACCCTGATATGCTCTCATTATTACTCCTGTGTTTGAATTTCTGATGAGCTAGCGATTATGTACCCATAATCTTCGTCGTAATCTGTCGAATGAATCTGTACATTCGATATTAAATGTTGTTCTCGGTTGTTTACGATTTTTCCTTTCAACTTCGCGAACAACTTGCCATCATTAGCAAGCTTCTCTTCATTGATAGCATAAATATAACATTTTTCGTTCACGTTGTCAAGGGGGTAAAACAACTTTTCTTCATTTTCTTTTGGTGATGTGATCCCGATCGTTGCAATTCTAGCTGTGACGAGTGTTTCGTCGGAATTGCGATATATCGGTTGATTGTTCGTGTAAACATTGATCATATGAATTGTCGAAACCACCAAGTTGTTCAAGATATCATAATACCCCACAACCGGCACGTTGTCAATGATGTTTTCCAAAATATCATTTTTTACAATGTACATTTTCTCAAAAACACCAGACCTGACATATTCTTGCAGAACATGGAACACTACCCTTTCGTGCATCTGTGCTCTGTTGGCCAAAAGCGAAGTGTCTGGCGCAACGTATAATATACTTACTTTGGCTCTCTGGATGGCCTCTAAGATCTTGAGACAGATCGATGAAATCATGGAGCCGCCCGATACGATGAACATAATATCATCGCCGGTTCGTATTCCACGGAAAAAGTTTTTAAAAGATGGGCACTTTTCTTCGTATTCTTCAACGGTTGAATAGGCCGGCACGACGAAGCAGCCCTTTTGCTTAGGCAAGTCGTTGTCTATCTTATAAATTTGATATTGGGAATACTCTGCAAAGCCATCTGCAATTCGACAGCCGGCAGAACCCACACCTATAACCTTCATTCGAGCCTCACATACATTATACTCGACTATTCACAGAAAGTCAAGTACTTTCTCCAACAAAGAACAGCCCCAAGTCCATGATAACCATATCGCCCGTACTGGGGCGCATCATTACGTTCTTGTGATGGATATCTCTAGCAGTAACGTCGCGAGATTTTTGGAGGTAGTTGATAGCATCGATAATTCCTGTTGCCTCGGGGAATTGTTGCATTGCGCTTTTGCCGCTTTGGCCGGCCCACACGGCTTGTTCGCCGGCATGGATGGGTACAACAAAGGCTCCGATCTGGTGTCTCGCATATTGTTCAAGATCCCGAACCAATGCCATGAAAAGGCTTGGATCAATTTCTAATCTTTTCTGAGCCTGCACTAACACAGAGGCAATCAACTCTTTCGCTTTTTGGCCCATAGTGGTCGGAATAGCAGAGGCTACGTTAGCAGGGGCCTTGCCGGTATAAAACATTTCTAATGCCGATTTTTCGATGTTAGCTATCAAGTTCAGACCCTCTACATCGCGAGAAGCTGCCAAACCAATCTCATCTGAAATAATTTGCCTCATTATAAGAGACTTGGATACTATATGAGAGACAACCTCTTTTACTGAATCATAATCTGAGAGTATCCTATCTTCCTTTGTGTCGGAGAGTTCTATATTTTCTCCCGCCAACAAATCACTGACTACTTGTTTTGGCAGCGGCTTCAGCACTTCCATTGTGATCAAGAGCATCGTGCTGTATTTGAATACCGGCACTTCATGCACTTGTTGTACTATGGGCAAATATTTTTTTACATCGTCAGGTAAGCTGTCGCGGTTCAACATGACCCACTCATAGCTGCTCTTTTCAGTGTCATAATAGCCGCTGTGATCTGGGTCTACCATCTTGAGGGCGCGGCGTTCGCCGGAATGCTGATTCTCGATCAGATAAACCGGAGCCGAGGCGCCTTCTCCAAGTTTCTTTAATGCTACCCATCTGGGCATGTGCTCATCAAGCACTTCTTGCACTTCTTTGAGTTTATGAGCCGCGATCTTCTTGGGGTCAAGGTGTGAAGGCATACCGCCAGTTCTTTCGATCTCTTGAAGCCCGTCCATTTCCATATACGGGTGCTTCTTCAGATACTCTTCCATTTCTGGTGTTGCGTCTTCTACGAACTTTTTCCAAGCGTTTTCAAATAAAAGTTTCATTCTTCCTCCAGTACTTGCTTAACCCATTTCAGATATTTAGATGGAATCTCCATATTCTCTATATCCTCGGCAGAAACAAATTTGTGTTCAGTGTGCTCGGCGCTCAGTTTGATCTCCGATTCATCTGTTTCTGCTCTATAATAATATGTTCTTCCGTCTGTGTAAAGTTTTTTTGGCGAGCTTATCTTCAGGCCGGTTTCTTCTTCGATTTCTCGCCTCAAGCCATCCTCAAGCGATTCGTCCTCTTGCACATGTCCACCGGGTAAGTCCCACTCGCCTGCATACTTCTTCATGTAGTTAGATCTTTTGAGCAACAGCGCCTTGTCGCCTTTTATAACGACTGCCTTAGCAATTTTGTCTGTATCTCTCTTCTCGCTCAAAAAACGTCTCCAGTTATCGTAAATACTCTTGTGCATGACCTTCAGTAATTAGTCTCTCGTTGATGTTTGTGCCGTCTATAAATAGTGTGCCCAAGCATCTTCCGTATTTGCCAACTCCGTGAGAGTGTAGTTTGAAGGCGCCCTCTGACGCCTCTAGAAGCTCTTGTAGCCTCGCCTTGGCTGCGAGACCCCTTATCTTCTCTTCGGCGTCCCTAGTGCGGCTCTCAGGGGCGTCTATGGCATAGAGACGAATACGCTTCTTCACCCACACATCAAATCCCAGATCAACTAATGCATCCACGGTATCGCCATCGACGACTCTAAGTAATTTTGCATTATATTCGTACATTATTGATTCTCCGTGCCTCTAGAGTTAAAGCCGCCGCGAATCCATGTCCTGTTCATTATATGGCCAGTTTGATTATTGTCTTTCATACCCAAGGCATGGCCTATCTCATGCTCCAAAATTCTTTCCGTAGACTCCCAGCCGGGAGCAATCTCTATTTTGGCCCTAAGAATCTCACCGGTATCTGTCCTCCACCACGTAGAGGTATCCCCAAGCTGACTTCCATAGTTAAATGTTTGACTCGGAATATCAATGATTATCTGACCATAATTTGGAGTGCCAGTAACACAGGGCATATAATCCTGCGTTGCCTTTCGGATATCCCCAAAGGAGTATCCTCTCTGAGTCCAATATCTCGTTGCCCGGCTAGCCCTAGTGACCGAAACTCTAGACGAATGGCATATTACCACCTCTGGTCTCATGTCCCAATGCATAGCAGGCCCTATCACTAGCTGAAATGCTAGCGCCACACCTACACAAAACCCCACAAAATATACCTCCTATAACCACCCCTCGATTGATGTTCTCATGCTTTGCTCGCTCCAACCATAGATTCCGTATCTGAGAATCATTTCTCTGTCGATAACGACCATAGTTGGCCAGCCACCTAGCGGATATCCGGTGATCCCCTCTGGATCGTAGACTTCATCTCTGGTTGCCGACAATATCGGATCTTCCAAGCCATGGGTTGAAGCCCAGTCTTGCAGATCTGCTTGATCTGTGTCGTTTCCTTGACGATCCTGTACCAGAATGGTAATCCAGATAAAGTTGTCCTCGCCATAATCCTGCTTGAACGTTTCGGCATAGGGGGCTGCGCTATTGCATGGCCCGCACCACATTGTCGAAAAGTCTACTACAATGACTTTACCATAATGTTGATAAAGTTCTACTTGTTCTCCGTGCTGATCCATAAAACTGAAATTGCACGGATTTTGATCGAATAGCTGGCCGCACTCTTCCCATGTTGCCCATGGGTACGGATCGGCTGGCTCTGTCTCAGTAACACCTACGTTACTATCCTCTGTTTCTAACTCTGCTGGGCCGCATGCCCCACATGCGACCGCAAATATAAATGCTAAATATTTTAACACATTGACCCCTCCTTATTTACTTCGAAGAAACTCCCTCCATCTGTTAACATGTTGAGATATCTCATCTCTGCTTTCTTTAATCAAATTTTCTTGTAAACTTTCTTTTACGTCGTCACCCCACTGGCCGGCCTGATGCTGCTGCATTATCTGTGCTAGTGCCTTGTTGTGGACAACATTCAGATTGTCCTCATCATCCATTTCGCCCGTAACCAGTTCCTTAAAAAGTTCTATAATCTCATCAGGGTCATCTGCTGTAACCTTAAATCTTATGTAATGCCTAACATAATTTGCAACTTGTTGTGTGCCGGCATTGTCAACATCTATATTGTATTCTGTGCCAACTTCGCTCTTTGGTTGTGACAGTATGTATTGTCGCAACATCGTGCGATATTCGTGGCTGTTAAGTAATTTCTCCAGAACCTCGGGGTTCGACTTGAACGGGCCTGATTCGTAATCGTAGTGGTGGGTGTACTGAGCATATGACTCATATGAGTCTTCGTATTCTCCGTCTGTCTCTACGTCCCACTCAACAGAATCAATATCTCTGTCCTCGATCTCTCGGGCTAGCTGCATGTATTCACCACCGGAGGCAAATCCGTTCACCTTAAGATATCGAAGAACTATTTCCCTAACGGCATCCTCTTTGTCGTCTGCCTCGTTCATATAGATGCACGCATTTTCAAAGTCATCAGCTTGGGAGAAGTATCCAACCTCGTTATCATCAAAAGCTTCCATGTTAAGAGTAAGTTTGATGATCATAACCCCTTCAGGGCCGCCGGAAGTCTGGAAATAACCTTGTCCTGTGAATGTGTCTATGTGGTTTGTGTGTTGTCTAGAATTGAGGCCATGGCGCCGATTGCGTTCATATTTACGCTGCATCATACCAGAGATATCGAACTGGTTTAGCTCGTCCGCGATCCACTCACTATGTTCATGGCCCGGTACTGCGGTGATTTCGCCCATAGCAATTGGAATGTTGTAGTCTGCATAGATCGACACATAAGCGCCATCGGCTCCGTCATCCTCTACTCTTGTTTCAAATTCAATATTGGCCATCATATCTTGGTACCTATCTTCAGTATCCGAGATCTGAGCTGATAGAGCCGCCGCTGGATCGCCGCCGAGATCGTCTGGCAAATTGTTTTCTGTGTTGCTGTCCTGAACGGGGCGCCCGACAATATCTGTCCCATCTGGCAGCATTGCTGCAATAAGGCTGTTGATCCCATTGTCCTCGTATGAGCCACCAAGCTTAATAAAGCGACCCATATCAACAGCGCCATCTTCCATTGGCAGATTTTGCATATCTTCGGCATATGCCTCTTTTACCCAACTAACAACTCTTTCTCTAAGGCCGGGGATTTTTGAACCATACACACGGCGCTCTGGTATTGCTAATTCCGTTCCTTCGCTGTTGTCCACCCAATCGTCTTCTTGATAATATTTTACTTGACGCAAACGCAAGCGAGATACGGGCTCTATGTCGAATCCTGCGCCGCCAGAGCGCCTTTCATCTCCAAAGATTTCTCCGTCCTGAATTTCTTCTTCCGCAGCCTCTAAGGTCTCGGTATCTGTGTTGATTAACAGGTCTTCTTTGGTGACAACATAAACTACGGCGCCGTGACCATGGGCTTCGGCAACTGCACATCTATAGTGCGAACTGTCGTGGTGAGGGTGAGAGGGCGGGCTGTGGCATGAGTAGATTTCATCAA
>Ga0163108_10000696_pt1 | contig 25018 bp, 7 predicted proteins | sample Fk1155metaG_FD_109644 | JGI IMG/M metagenome (GOLD analysis project Ga0163108, IMG submission 109644) | Marine microbial communities from the Central Pacific Ocean - Fk160115 155m metaG | ecosystem: Environmental > Aquatic > Marine > Oceanic > Photic zone | place: The Central Pacific Ocean...
AACCTTCAAATCCGCTGATACATACTTAAAGTTGTAATTCTTTGACTCCGAACCACTTGGCACTATTTTGTATCTTTTCCTTTTCCCATTCCCGGTCTCCACAACGCTTGCCGTAGCTGGTTTGCTCAGGTTCTTTACCGATTCACCGCTGACGAAACCCTTGTAAGTCACTTTCAAATCAGGGGTTGCATCCCCTTTATTCATCTGTTGATTCTCGGCCTTAACGAGTAATTCCGCCTTGGCAACATCCAACGTCACGACCTTGCGCTTTGCTGAGTCGTACCGATCATCACCCATTTGAATGGCGAAAACACGCACTTTCCCTGCCCCCTTAATAGTTAACGTCCCTTTTTTGTCAATTGATGCCGGCCCGTTCACAAAAATTGAGACTGGCAATTTTGAACTGGATACTGCCTTCACCACAAACGGCTTATCTCCGTATTTCTTCGCTGAAATACGGCTTATTGTGATAGACTGAGCCTCCTTCGCTCCTACTACTAAGAACCCGGTCGACAAACAGAACAACGCGGTCGTTAAAGCTACTGATAACCGCATCGTACCCGTCCCCAACTGGATACTAGGCTGGTTGTTCGCCCTCAATTCTCGGGATAAGTAACGGAGGGGCTGAATTATGGCAAGCCAATTTTTATAAAATAATTAATCGGCCTTGACCACGATCATGGTCAAGTCATCCAACTGTTCCACGTTTCCGGAATATTTTTTAAGCAACCCGAACACACAATCAACAATCGTTGCCGCCGTTGATTCCCGCCTGCGGTGGACTTCCTTCAAAATGCGGCCAACCCCGAATAACTCCCCTTCCGGGTTGGTGGTTTCCTCGAGACCGTCAGTTAGCAGCACCAGCACATCCCCCTTGCCCAATTGCACCGGCTTGGACACGGTGTACCCTGCCTCTGGCATGACCCCCAATGGCATGCCGGTTCTTCTGAGCTCACTTTTCACTTCGCCGTCAGAGCCAAGAATAAACGCTGGTGAGTGTCCAGCGCTGGCATGGACAATCGTTCTTTTTCCAGCATCAAGCTTGGCCAGTAGCATTGTCACAAACATATCCTTGCCGACGTCCTCCCCCACCATCATGTTAGTACGGGTCAGGATCAGAGAAAGATCGTTGCGGTTGCGGGCAAGAATGCGCAGGTAGGCGCGAGTTTCGGCCATGAGCAGAGCCGGACCGATCCCATGTCCGCTCACATCACCAACGGCAAGTACGATTTGGCCGTCCGAAGTGGTGAGATAATCAAAATAATCTCCCCCGGTTGCCGCCGCCGGCTTGGACGCGCCGGCGATGTCGAACCCGGCCAACTGCGGTGAGGTGCGAGGGAAGAGGCGCTGTTGGATTTCACTCGCAATCCGGAACTGTTCCTCAGACTCGTGCATCGCCTCCTGAGCCTTCAATCGCTCGGTGATGTCACGAGCGTTGATCACCACACCGCCGATCGACTCGTCATCGAGCAGGTTGCGGGCAATGGTGTCGAGCATCCGTTCGCTTCCGTCTGCAGCAATAAACCTTCCCCCAATGACTGTTGGTGTTCCGGCTTGACCAAGGGCCTGACTGAACTCCGCCCGTAACCGATCCTGATCCTCCCCATGAGCCAGCGCAAACCAGTCGCTGTTGATCAACGCCTCAGCGTTCCTTCCCAACACCCGCTCGCATGCTGGGCTGACAAACTGAACGAAGCCCTTGCTGTCCAACACCGCGATCACATCCGAAGCGTTCTCGATGAGCGAGCGGTGTCGCAGCTCACTCGCCCGCAAATCCTTCACCGCCTGGCGCCGCGAGGCTCTCACTGCTGCCTCACGCAGCTCGCGCTCCACCGCCGGAACCAACCGCGCCAAGTTTCCCTTCATCAGATAATCGTGCGCACCCGACTTCATCGCCGACACGGCGGTGTCCTCGCCGATGCCACCGGAGACGATGATAAACGGGATGTCGAGTTGCGATCCCTGCAAAATCTCCAGCGCCTCCGGAGCGCTGAATTTCGGTAGGTTGTAGTCGGCTAGAATCACCTCCCACGACCCCTGACCAAGCGCAGCCCGCAGCGCGCCCGCTGTCTCCACTCGCTCAAAATCCGGCTCAAAGCCCCCCGCCCGCAGCAATCCGACCAGCATGCGTGCGTCGAACTCCGAGTCCTCCACCACCAGTACGCGCAACACGCGCTTCCCTTCGCCAGGCGGATTGGATTGGATTGTAGTATCGCTCATGAAGTGCTCCGCTCGGTCAGGCTAAACCGCCAGGCAACCTTTGCGAAGCCTTGTTTGAAGCAAGGCGTGTTTTGGTTGACAACGAATGGCCAAACCGATAGCAACGCCGACGAAGACTCGCATTGCCGACATGAAACACGCAGCCATTTTTTTTGCCCTGTTCGCAATCGCCCTGGCCAACGCCGAGACGTTCACTCTCGACACGCGCAACCGCGTCCGGGATGCCAGTGGCAACTGGGCCGAGCGACAGCAGAAAGTGCTTTGGGATGCCAAGGCCACGGCGGTGATCGTCTGCGACATGTGGGATTTGCACCACTGCAAAAACGCCGTTGGGCGCGTCGGCGAAATGGCATCACACATGAATCAACTGCTCAACACCGCCCGGGCCAAGGGCGCGCTCATTATTCACGCGCCGTCCTCATGCATGGAATTTTACAAAAAACACCCAGCCCGCATGCGAGCCCAATCGGCCGCAACCGCCGCCACGCAACCCAAGGCCATCGAGAGTTGGTGCCACTGGATCGACAAGGTGGAGGAAAAACAAGGCTACCCGGTCGACCACTCCGACGGTGGCGAGGATGACGATCCAGCAGAACACGCTGCCTGGTCCAAGCATCTGACCGAACTCGGCCGCAACCCGCGTAGCCCGTGGGTGCGACAGGTGGCTCTGCTCAAGATCGACGCTAAGCGCGACGCGATCAGCGACAGCGGCATCGAGATTTGGAACCTGCTCGAGGCACGTGGCATCCGCAATATCCTGCTTGTCGGCGTGCACACAAACATGTGCGTACTCGGCCGCCCCTTCGGCCTGCGCAACATGGCACGCAACGGCAAAAATGTCCTGCTTGTCCGCGATCTGACAGACTCGATGTACAACCCGGCAAGCTGGCCGTACGTGAATCACTTCCGCGGCACCTCGCTGGTTGTTGAGCACATTGAGGAACGGGTTTGCCCAACGACCACCAGCGACCAACTGCTCGGCGGCGAGCCGTTCCGCTTCAAGGGTGACACCCCGCCGCACGTCGTGTTCATGATCGGCGAAAGCGAATACAACACCGCCTCGACTCTGCCGGTGTTCGCAAAAAGGCAGCTCGAGTACAGAGGCATCCGCTGTACGTTCGTCCACGTCAACAAAAACGACCCGAACGACTTCGCCGGACTTGAGGCGCTGGAGGAAGCTGACCTGCTTTTCCTGAGCGTCCGCCGACGCACACCACCCCAGACACAGCTCGACCTCGTCCGTGCGCACTTGACCAAGAACAAACCGCTCGTCGGCATCCGCACCGCCAGCCACGCGTTCGACCACGACCCGCCCACCGAGAACCACGCGCGGTGGACCAAGTTTGACGATGAAATCCTGGGTGTCGACTACCGAAGACACTACGGGAACAAGCCGCCCAAGCCGGCCACGGTCATCCAGTCCGCAACTGACACAGCCAACCACCCGATACTCAACGGCGTGCCGCACGACGCATTCGAGGTCAAATCGCATCTCTACAAAAACAAACCGATTGCAACTTCCATAACCGTGCTGATGACCGGCACGCTCTTGGGGCGAGATGATATCAGCGAACCGGTGGCCTGGACGAATGAAGCCAACGGCAATCGCGTCTTTTATACGTCACTTGGCAGTGTCGACGACTTCGCGATACCAGCGTTTCAGCGACTGCTGCTAAACGGCATCCTCTGGGCGCTCGACGAGCCCGTGCCGCCGACTGACCCGCGAGTCGTCGTCACAAAGTAAACCGAACCATGGCCAAGGAGATCGAGCCCATCAATCCACAGGAACCGAAGGTGAACCATGCCGTCGAGATGCGGTACCGTGCCTTGGCTAACCAACTTCGCTCGGCGAACAGCTACGGGCTAGGCAACCCGGAGATCACCAGGATGCTCGGCCTTGGCCGATTACCCCGTCAAAATATCATCATCGAGGAGGCGAAAAGAGTCGTTGCAGAGTTCTCCGCCTTCCCTCCCGAGTGGACTCAGCCCTGACCTGTGCCTGGCCAATCGCCAGAGCTGCGGCGGGGCCGGTGCGAGCACTTCCTCGCGCGTGATTTTTTGTAAGCAGAAAAAAGGAACAGCGTGCTAGATCCGCAGGGCTGCGCGGATTGTGTAGCCGTTTTGTCACACGACCGCATGGCCGCCGCAACGATCGCACGTTGGCCCGGCATACGCGGGGAGAGAGAAACCGACGTCCTCCAGGTTGGGATCGAAACACTCGGTGAACACCGCAGCCAACACATGATGCGCCGCGGCCCTGATCCTCGCAGTACCTGGCGGCTCAATCGCCGCCATCCGATCCTCCACGTCCATCCGCAACCCGCGCGGAAACTTGGCCAAGGTCTCCTGCAATTCCTCGGTACTGGCCGACTTGAGCAACACCGCCAGGGAGCGGACATGAATGTGGTTGAGATAACGGCGGGTGAACTCCGATACCATCCCCGGCGGCATCGATGAAATGAACGCCATCCGCTCCACGCCCTGTACGAGCGTGTCAAACAGTCCGGCTGAATGGCACTCCGGGCAACTGGCCAGGTCGCGCAGGTTTTCCAGCGCGATGGTGGCCCGCTTGCAGACCGGACACCTCCCGGCGGCGGACGGGGCTTCCTCCGGCAGTTTCAGACTCACATCACCACGAAGCTGCATCACCCAGGCCGGGCTGGCAGTGCGGTCGATCGCCTCCCGTCGCTCTGTTTCCGTCACCGCTTCCTCCAGATCAGCATCAAGCCGATCGCGATTGTAGCTCGAGAGATTTTCTCGAACATGATTTCGGACCGACAACGGTGCTTGCTGGAGGAACAACCCCGGCGCCCCCTCTCGCATCAACTCCACCAGCACCTCCTGCAGCTTCAAGTCGTCCAGTTCGTTGAACAGTTCAAACGACAGAATCTCCTCTTGCACCAACTCTGCCAAGTCGGTGCAGGCACAGTGGGGGCATCTTGGATACGCTTCCTGAAGCTGAGTAGCGGTATAGGTGGGCATGACTTAAGGTTCCCTTGTTCGCTTGGCAAGACGATAACCTGATCCGTCCGCCAAGCCAAGCAGGAGCAGCTTACGGGCCACGCTTGCCGGGCGGCTCGGGTTCGGACTCCCTGCCCGGTCTCAAGTTGTCAATAATCTTGAACGGAAACTGAAACGGCACCAGCAATGCCTTGGGAATGTGCTTGAGCTCCAGCTTCGGTTGATTGAGCGTGCCGCTCACCTCAAATTTGAGCATGCGTTCGATCGGCGACAGCGCCAGATTAAGCACCGGCCCGATCACCCACGTGTCGCGCAACGCCTCCGCCACCACTCCTGCTTTGCGTATCCGTCCGTCAAAGTCGATCTTCCCCGTGTACTGCAGTCGTACCAATGGCGACTTGAGCTCCAGATTGCGGCTCCCGACGATGCTGTCTTTGATCGTGAAATCCGCCGTGCCTTCCGAGAACGTGCTCGCGCCCAGCCCCGGTGCCAGACGATCCAGCACTGGCGTAAAGATGCCAATCAATGGCAGTTCCCAAAGGTAACCGTCTTTCAGCATCACGCTGGATGTCCCGTTCCAACTCCCCAAGTCACTCGATTTGGCAGTAATGTCGAGCGACCCGTCCACACGACCTCGTAGCTCGGATTTTTTTTTCAGAATGTCCGACATCAGCCCGGTCAATTCCGTTCCCTTGGTCTCGAGATGAAACACTAGGTCCGCCGAACGATCCTCCTTGAAATCGGACATAAGATTCCCGCGCAGTTCGCCGCCGTAAAACTCGGCGACAATGTTAGTGAGCGTCATCGTTTGCCCTCGCCAAAACACCTCGCCGTTCATGTCCCGCGAGTTGAACCTGCTGAAACTAAATGCACCGCCATCGATCTCAAAGTGCAGATTCGCAGGGTTCCGCCCCGATCCGGTCTGCACCCATCCGTTAACACGGGCCAGCGGCGGCTCGAGAAACCGGTACGGCTCAAGAGCTCGCGCAGTCTTCGGGCCAATCGCCTTTGCAACCACTGTCGGCTCGAGCCGGGTCACCGCGTTCGTCAAATAAAGACGCTTGGTGTGCGCGTCGTAACCAAGAGCATCAACCTTGGCCTCACCTTCCGGCCGGTGCACCACGGCATTGGTCATGCTCAGAAAGCCGTTGGCAAACGAAAGCCCGGCGGTAAAGCCGTCGATCTGCTGCGCCCGAAAGGTGAAATTTGTCGAAACCACGGAGGCACGAAAACCGGTTCTCTGCCGCTCGCGCCATCGACCCCACACCCGCCCCTCGATCAATGGCGGCGTCTCGAATGAAAAATAACCGAACCCTTTTTTTTGCTTCTCCTCCTCGAGCGCCGGAGTGATCGAATGCGGATCGATGCCACTGCGAAAATCGATCTGAAAATCCTGCGTCTCCGTGTGCGAGGTCAGCGCCATACGCACCTTTCCTTCCGGCCGCTTGGCCACGAGGTTTGGCAAACGCCAAGTAAGATTCGAGTACACCAAATCACTTTGCACCGACTCGATCTCGACACCGCGAAAGCTCACCGGCCCCGATGTCACCTGACCATTGAGTGTCAGCGTCGGCCTCACCTCAGCGCGCCAGTCCGGTTTCGGTTTGTCCCACTCCGGAAGCTTCGCGTGTACTGTGCCGGTGACCACCGGCGCATCACTCCATTGATACTGATTAAGCCAGCGCTGAGCCTTGGGCGTAAGCATATCGTAGACGTTATGCAGGCTGAAATCGATCCGACTCGACGCCTTGGCCAAGCGGGTGGCCACATCTAATTCCGCCGAACCGCTCACGCTACCGTCGTACAGCTTGGCGTCGAACTGGCTCAAGGTCAGCCGTGGCGCCCGCCAGTTGCCGGCCAGCCCCACCTCATGAACCGCCAGCCCCTTCTCACCAGAGATGCCCTTGGCCAAGCCGCTAAAATCGAGCGCCAAAGGCGCAAGTCTGCCCCAGTGTCCCCAACTCTCATCGGTCACCGGTGGCAATTCGACCAGAGACAGAGTACCGCTGATTGCGAGCGACTCGACCGCCGCCTTCGCCGCTGCCACCTCGCCGAGCGACAACTCAAAACCAATCCGCTCAGGGATAGCATTGGTCTCTGTCGTTGGAGCGTTGACCGTCAACGTCGCTGATTCAATTTCCGATGATGACGTCTTCAGTCCAGTGACACGGACCGAACCGGAAAAACCATCCGGGGAACCAATGTTGAACCCGACCGTCAACGTCTCCAGCACCCCCTCCGGCATCGTCACCCCATCGGCCAGCAAGACAAGCCGACCCTTCATTTCGCCAAGACGCTCTGCGTCGCCATCAAGCCGCAACTCGAAGCTGGGCTTGGTGCGGAAACTCACGGTGTCCCTTCTCTTAACCAAGTCGGCCAAGGTCTTCTTGAATGACTCGAGTTTTCGAGGAAATCCATTGGCATCGGCCGGACTAGTATCCGGTCTTCGATCAGCACGAAACGCCAACGCATTGGCCAAGTTCAACTCTACATCCAGCGAGACGCCCAGCACATCCCCGTTCAAACCGTTCGCAGTCAACGTGCCAGTGTTAGACCATCGCAGCTCGCCTCTCGGAAAATTCATCTGCAACGGCGGAAGATTGGTCCCGGCATCAGTAAGTTGGGCATCGAATTGAAAGCCCGCGAAGGATAAATCCCGAAGGGCCGGGCGGCCTATGAGAAGCGCGCCGTAATCAGGCCGGACGAAACTGTTGCCCACGGTGACAGTCACCCTGCCAGCGACATCGGCTTGGCCAAGCTGAAGTTGACCGGCACGCCACTCACCGTTCCAGTCCATCCGGAGCCAGTCGAAATCGATCTGAATCCCCCGCTGCGCCAGGCTCGATTGAAGCCTCCGCTTGGCGAAATCAGGCAAGCCCGCTTGGTTCAAATAGAGCGCAGCACCGGCCGTGGCAAACAGCAGCAAGGCGCACACGCGTAGCGGCCAACGCCACCAGCGCCGTTTGCGAACAGGGGTCTTTGATTCCTCGGACACAAAAATAGAAGCCGAACCTCCGGAACAGGTCAGACACAAAAACCGGCGGAGCATTCAAACAACGACCGGCAAGGGTAGAATACCACGCGCATAGAAGGAAGGTTACGCATCACCGCGCGCAGCAGAGTTACTGGAGTTTTTGAATGGAATTTTGGTTCTGCTTTAGCAGTTCCGCCACCTTATTGAGTGTTGCCTCGAAAATGGCAACATCGCCTTCGCTCATCCAATGGTCGTTGTACTTGGCCTTGGCTCCATCACCAGCACCTCCGGCAGGGGCAGCCGGGGCGGCACCGGCTGCTGCCGCGCCGGCGGTTGCAGTAACTTTTTCTATCCCGCTGGGAAATGCCTTGTCCTTGTCCATCAATAAAAAGGCGGCCCCCTTTTGGTCGAGAAGGAACAGCAACGGCTGCTCGGTAAGGATGACCGTGCCGTTGGCCTCGATCGCCACCGGCCACGACAATGCCTGTGGAAAAGGTCGGCGCAGTTCGGTGCCAGCCGAGTTGGTGGCGCTCTCGGTTTTCCATTGCTGGAACTTGGCCAAAATGCTCCGGGCCTGGACCATGTCTGCGGCGGAGAAGGTGCCGAATGCGGAGTCAAAAATGGGCCGAGTGTACATGAGAGAAATCGAGACCACCGGGCCCTTGGCTTTAGGCTGATCCTTTGGGGATGCTTTTTTGCGCTGGTCATTCACGACTGCGCTTTCGTTGAAATGCATCACCGACACCTCGACGGCGTTCGATGCCTGAAAGCTGTTATTGCTGCGGTACCGGCTCAAATACTCGTCACGAGTCATCAACTCACTGCCGCCCGGAACTACATAAAAGTTAGTCTTGCTGCCCAACTCCAGCGCTGTCTGAGCACACAAAACTGCCCCGCCCAATAGCAGCAGACCCAGTGTCCAATTGGTTTTTTGCATCGTCACGCAGGTATCAGCCAGCCAAACCCGTGCCAATTGTAAATGATTTGATGCCAAAAAGAAGAGAGGAAGGGCACATGAAGCTAAAAAAGGAAACTGGGAGCGAAGCTAGTCCGCCAACGGGAGGAGATTGTGGCGGGCAACCGGAATGAGCGCCCCGCTCCCAGTCGTTTTCCCCAAACAACGTCGCAGCAACCCAATGAACGACGCCAGCCACTACTTTAGCACCAGTTATGCCAAGCTCGAATTACTACAAAAAAACCGTTTTTGGGCTGATTCAACGCTTGGCCAATCGAGAGCACAGTAAAGCCCGCACTCCAAATGTGTGAAACCCACGCAATAATACCACTCTTGTTTAACAGCAATGGTGAGTGGGCTAATATTCTAAGCAAACAATAAGTTCTTCACTCTGTCTTAAACCTAAAAAACAACCTCTGTTTATCTCTGCCTACCGGGAGTTCGAATTGCAGATCCTCCTCAATGGACCCATACTCACCAGAGTTTGTCCAATCTTTCAAATTAGCTGAAGTTTCTAGCTGATACATTTTGCCCGGCTCGGTGTTAAGTTTGATCATAATTTTTTCCTTATCAGAGTTTACCATTGAAATTTCCAGCGGAAGAGGGGAAGCCTCCTTTAAATATTTCAGCTCATCAATCCAAACGGAACTGGAGGCACTATTCTTTACCGGACCGCCTTGAATAAACATTAACCTGACCGTGTGAGTACCCTCTGGAATTAAGAGAGAATGTTCTCCCCAATTTTTTTCAGTATCCTTGATGGTTAAGTAGTCTGATTTCCACAATGAAAACTCGCCTAGATACGCCCGAAAGATTTGGCGATTACCTTTTATTTTGAGTTTAAAAAAAAGCTCACCGGGGCCATCAAGCTGCGTTGTCAAAGTTGCAAATGACATATCGGCCGACTTTGCAGGATCAAACACAGGCAATCCTCCCAGTTTCAGAGCGTCAACGCCATCAGACGTAATGTTCGACTGAAGTTGCCAGTCGCCCATACCCCCGGCAACAAAATATATGTCTGTGTCCAATGCCAACCCGATCTCTTCGTCAAATTCTCGAGAAATTTTTATCGTTGCCGTATCACTCCTTACTTTTCCTTTGGAATTCTTTGCCTCGACCCAATAGTTCCCCTCATCTTCGGGCCAAATCATTCCAAGAAGTAAACGCTCATTATTTGCCCCTTTGATTGGGATCCCATCATGAAACCACTGCAACTCTGGTATCGGCCACCCTTCGGCTGCCACCTCTAGGGAAACGTCCTCTACACCCTCGACCTTGACTCCTTTTGGTTGAACCGTGATTATAGGCTCAGAATTACTTGGCGTATAAAAGCGCAATGCATCCAAATAACCATTATATTTGCCAACGTCCTTCTCGCCTAGACGGAATGTCCACTCAAGTTTTTGCTTACCTGAAGCAATAAAATGGGTTGTCTTTTTCCAGTCACTTTTAATTTTCAGAACTGAAATCTGAGAATCATTTATATGAAAGACCAATTCTCCACCGTCGAAATCTGAACCATCAATCTTCCAAGCAAACTCCAAAACACCCGGGCCGTCAATCATCGTCAGTAATCTTGATGAAACTTCATTATCCGACGAGGAACTCATTACAGCATCTTGCCCTTCACTATTTTGTGAGGAGATTTTTGACCAACTATTCTGCCCTCTGTTCAGGAATTTCATATTTTCGGCATCAAGACCTTCAGCCAAGCTAGTGTCGCCAGTTCCCTCGACATTAACCTTGACCGCATGACTATTGGCCACCCCGTACTGGTTCGATAAAACTACTGAATAGTTTCCTGAATCGAAGTCCCAAGGACTTTCGAGATAGAACACACTATCATTTGCCTCCGGTATATCCTCCCCATTAACTCGCCATTGAAACTTTGGAAACGGAAATCCATCAGCGCTGCTAATTGGTAAAGAAAGAGTCTCTCCCAGTTTAACATTAATGACATCGCTAGGGAAATCCACATAAGTGGGTTTTCCCGGTTGCACATTGGCAAATTGAAGATGATCCAAGTATGCGGTGCTGGCATCTTTTGAATTCTTATCAAAAATAAAATAAACGCTGTGATAGCCAGGGGGGATAAACACCCAATTGTCTTCCCACTCAGACGATTCTGCGACGCTGGCTTGATTCAGAGAAACCAAAGGATTATTAAAATCGTCCATATAGCAACCGACTGAATCCTTGGAATTCTCCAAGGTTGATTCTATGCGCCATCGAAATTTCATATAACCTGGACCCTCAATCCTAACGGCGAAAATATTTTTTATTCCCTGCCTGCTTGAAGGTTCAAACGATCGAACCGCATCACCACCTACCGCAGTATTGGTTGCAGTTTTATTCCAACCGTCTGAGACCTTGCCCAATGAAACAACTCTTCCATCAAAGTCGAGTGCTTCAGCCAACTCCTCGTCCGAATCTTCATGAACACTCAAATCAACGGGATCAGATCCAATAGTACCGAATTCATTCGAGGCAATAACACTGACCTGCCCAGAATGATCCTCCCAAAGATTATTAAGTTCCAAAACCCGGCCCGTTTCCCCTTTCAGTGGAACACCATTATATGACCACTGATAGTCTGGAAACGGATACCCCGTTGCCTCAAGTTCAAAAAAAGCAGATTCAGAAGCGGAGATTTCCACTGGAGTTGGTGGCTTGATAATGACCGGGGCCCCAGTGTGGGCCCTATTAATTTTGACTAAATCAACAACAACATTATTCCTTCCCGACCACCTTGCTTGATGCTGACCCTCGGGAATTTCTATAACAGAACGTTTCCAATCTGCATGTGATGAACCCATTCGGGTAGAACTAAGATCCATATCTTGTTCATCCAATGAAAACAGAAGTGACGGCCCGGAAACAATTGAATGGGGTGCTTTATAGTGAAACTCCAAATACGCCGGGCCTTCGACTTTTGTCTGGAACCAAGCATTTCCATTACGGCCACCCCCTAAACTGGTCAACCCTCCACCTTCATCCAGACTGTTTATCCTGTCTTGAACCCACATCCCCTGACCTCCAAACTCAAACATGACTCCATCCAAACCCAGGGCTAAAATAGAACTTTTTACTACTTCGTCTTCTGAATAAAACTGAACATCATCCAACCACCCGAATATATTTAATTTATGCGTAAGGCTTTTTGAATAAACCCACTTGAGAGTGTGCTGCCCCGCCGGGATCCGAATCAGACTTGGCTGCCAACTTGGTTCATCCCAGCTAAACCCACGCTCAAAAGTCGAAACAAATTCATCATTTAAGTAGCAGCTAAAATCCTGACCATAATCATTCGTTGTTCGCCACTGAAAAAAAACAAATCCCGGTCCCTTCATTGAAGTTTCCACCCATGTTGAGGAATGGCTGGGAATGAGTGAACTTTTAAGTGAATCGGAACCGTCCGATGATATCGTGTTATCTACGAACCACTTTGAACCAGACGGGCCAACAGAAAGGTTTAATTTGTTATTGTCCAACACCTCTCGAACTTCAGTGATATCCGCCTCATCAAGCTCAATTGCTTCCTCTTCAGGATTAGGTGGTTTCACTCCCTGTTGAATCGTGTTTATAACGTTACGAAACGCCTCACTTCCCTCAAATCCAACTTCCTTATATAGCACCTCCCACTGACCATAATCCGGATTCCCATTAACACCATTAATGATTACAAAAAGAGGTATATAACCCTCTTCATTGAATTGATTCCAAGCCTCCCTTGAAAAATCATCTCCCACCAACTCCAATCCTGCTTCTTGTACAAACAGATCAGTTCGATCTGGACTATCCGACTCAATATTGACAGCGATGACGGTGACTGGAACGCCGTGAGCATTGCCTCCTTGATCTTTAAAATATTGATAAACATCCTTTTCTAAAAGAGGCGATGAGGCTCTGCAGGGACCACACCACCAAGCGAAAAAATCAAGCACAATGACATGATCTTCATAGTCGCTCAATTTTAGTGGACTTTGATCTGCGCGGTTCGTCAGTTCAAAATCCTGCGAAACTTCACCCACTCCGACCACTTGAGAATGAGCCGCAAATCCACCCACGAACAACAGTAACGTTACACAGATCCTGACAAAACCGCGTATAACATTACAACTCCGAAGGCCTGAAGAAAAAGAACAATAATCGGATGTTTTATAACTGACCACGGCTTTGCGTTTAACCTGAAGCAAAACTTACGTCAACTATAAAATGATAATTTTAAAGAATGTATATAGATGGCAGCCGCTACGACCGCTGCTTGGCAGGGAGAAAAGAGCGAGTTTGCCTCGACTACTCCCCGCGTGGTTAGTCTGAAGAAAGTGCGCGATAGAAGCCGGTGGCCTCAATCCAGGTTTCCTTGGCCAAAACCTGACGACTTGCGGTATCGGTATATTCCACTTTTCCGGTATCGTCAGTGGCAACATTCACCAATGTATTCCAAGATTTAAGATCGGTACTGAATTGGATATCGTAATTTTTTTCAGAATCGCCGCTCAAGATCAATTTGAGACCCTCACTAACATCCACCACAGCCAAGGTTGGTCTGGTGCCCGGTTCCGGATTAACAGTTGAGATCTCAGGTAAGAAAATATTATCGATAAATGTTGCATCCATACCGGCAAAAGTACTTGAGTCCTTCTTATATCGCCACTCGAGGCGATTCATGCCTGACTGAAGCGGAAACTCGAACTTCTCCCAATCTACCCGGCCAGACCATTTCGCAAGCAACTGGCCATTCAGAGAGAAATCCAAATAGTCCCAGTCCTGTTCTGAGCTAACTTTCACGTAGAAAGACCCTGTGCCAGCCCCGGTTTCCCTCTCTACCACCACAACCGATTCCTGACCGTCAGTAATCTTGCCAGATCGCAAGGCGTAGCCGCCTTCATAAACATGGTCAGTCTGCACGTACCACGATTTGCTGCCGGTGCTGCTCCAACCAGAATCCGATGGGATTATACCGGTCTCGAAGGTGGTCAGTCCTTTGACCGGCTGGTCGTTATCGAGAACGGTCACCGTTACGGTCAGTTCGCCCACAAGTGTCAGTCCCACGGACGGATCGGACAACGTCACGGCCAACTGTTCGGTCGGCTCTTCATCGATGTCATCCACGATGCCGATGATTAACGACGCCGAGGCCGCTTCCGGGGCAAAAGTCAGAACGCCGGTTGCGGCAACGTTATAATCCTCGCCGACCGTTGCGGTGATAGCAGTCACGGCATAGTTCACGGTAGACTCGTCAGTCAAGCTGCCAAACCGGTTGACGACCAGCACTAACTCTCCGTCGATTTCGCGAACCTCGTAACCCAACTGAGCGAAGCTGGCGGAACTCTCATTGTCGATCACCGCCACCTCCATCGAGGTACGACCGCCCAGGTCGAGGCCCACTTCATCGCTGGTCAGCTCAATGGTAAACGACTCGGTGCCCTCCGGCAGTTCATCATCCAGCAGGCTGATGGAGATCGTCGCCTCGCGGCCACCTTTGTCGAACGTGATGTCGCCGGCCACGGCAGTGAAATCCTCTCCCTGCTTAGCTGTACCATCCACGGTAATGTACTGCACAGTCACCGGTTCCTGAACCTTGCCGGAACGGATGACCTTCAACTCATAAGTAGCCACACCCTCGTCGTACTCGACACGTGGAACGCGAAACTCCACACGCCCAAACGCGTACTGCTCACCACCGAATACGCGGGTGATGTTGTTCTGCTCATACTCACCAACCTGGGTGAACTGACCACCGAGCAAAATGTTGCCGTCCGGCTGCAGTGCCACGGTAAACACTGGGCCGTTGGCGCCCTCGCCAGGATCGAAGTTCCGGTCGAGCTCGCCGTCGTAGTGCAGTCGGGCGTAGCTGTTTCGCGAGTAGCCGCCGATCTCGGTGAACTCACCGCCAATGATGACCTTGCCATCTGAGAGTGTGCCGACATCAAATACTGCGCCGTTGATCCCCACGGCGGCGCCACCCCATTCCTCGTCGAGTATGCCGTTTGACTGCAAGCGGGCGACGTAGGGATACTCCTTGCCGGCCACAGTGGTGAATTCTCCACAGATGACGATGCCACCATCCTCCTGGACACCCACCGAGTGAACGATGCCGTTGGCTCCCATGCCGGACGAGAATTCCGCGTCAACCGAGCCATCGGGGTTCAGTCGACCGATCTTGCCAAAACTGCCTCCGGACACGACCCCGAACTCACCAACCACAACCAATTTACCGTCCCACTGGATGGCAATGTCGCGGATCGGCTTGTCGGCGCCGGTACCAACCGCGAAAGTGGTATCGAGAGTACCGTCAGGGTTCAAACGGGCAATGTTCTTCGCCGCCTGGCCGGCGACTTTTTTGAAGTCACCGCCGATGACTATGCCGCCGTCAGACTGGACAACAACCGCGAACACCTCGCCATCCACGCCCGCGGCGATGTTGAATGTAGCATCATAAAGACCATCCGCGTTAAGTCGGGACGCCGACGCGACGGCGTTGCCGTCAACGACGGTGTAACGGCCGCCCGGGATCGGCTTGCGATCCGGCTGGACACCCAGAGACCAGACGATGTCGTCCAAGCCGGTACCAATGTTGAAGCTGCTGTCCACGTAACCGTCGGGATGCAGACGACTGACGTGGCCGTAGTTGACGCCGCCAACTCGTGTGAAGTCGCCACCCACCAGAATTCGCTCATCCTGATCGACAATGATGCTAAACACCGGGCCGTTGGCGCCGCCCTCCAGCTTAAAGCCAGGATCAACGCCGCCAGGCATTTCATCATCGATAATGGTCACCTGCACGCTGATCAACTCGCCCAAGACCGCAGAACCTTCCAGCGCGATGTCCGGTGACACAATGGCGGCACTCAGGTTGAGCTCGAAAGTTTCCAATCCCTCCATCTCTATATCATCGATAATCGGCACCACGATCACGGCGGTCTCCTGGCCTGCCTCAAACATGATCCGGCCGGCGCCCTTCAAATAATCGACCGTGTTTTGCGCCGTATCATCGATGACGTCGTACTCGATCATAACCGGGTTAACAACCCCGCCTGTGCGGCTCACCTCAATCGATAGCGGCCCGCCGTTCTCCGCTGTCTCCAGGGAGTCAACGACAAGGTCAAATGAACATTCGTCATCGATGATCCCGACAACGGTTGTGCCCTGGTCGGCAACGTAACCGGCCTCCGGGTTGCTCAGGATCATGCCAAATAACTCAAACGGCTCGGTCTCGATATCGTCGAGGATCGGGACAGCAACCAGAGCCAGGTTGGAGTCGATGGGGAACTCAATCCGTACACCAGTACTGCCGTAGTCGACGTTCGGCTCGGCCTCGCCCTCAGCCGGGTTTGTCGTGTCGAACAGAGGCACCCAGTCGTTGGACACGTTCTCATTTACGTGTATCAATTCCCATACGCCCTCCACTTGGTTGTAAACCGCGGCAACAGCAGGGTCGTACGGCTCCGGTTCCTCGCCATCGCCATCGCCATCGCCATCGCCATCGCCATCGCCATCGCCATCGCCATCGCCAGCGCCATCGCCATCGCCATCGCCATCGCCATCGCCATCTTCGTGGTACAGCACGAATCGCATTTGCGCGGAGTCGTCCGACACCGGCTTGGCCGCAATGGTGGCCTGGGTAAATTCACCCTGATGGTTGGTCTCAAGCAACGCCCACTCGCGAGCGTCCTCCGGGAACATCTCTTTGATGATTTCCGGGAGCCTGGCCATAATCTTGGTATCCAGATCGGAATCATTAATACCTCGGTCAGCCGTACTGATGGATACCGACCCAGGATAGTCGAGCGCCCCAATCCGGGCAACCTCGACAATTGCCATCTTGCCATTTTCGGTCACGTAAAACTCCGGTCCGGAAAACTCGAATGCAGAATCATCATCGCGAATGCGCAGGGTGGCCGAACTTTGACCCGAGACCGGCCAACCGCCGGTGACGTTAGAGAGCTGAAGCAGGACAGTCTCCTCCTCCTCCACCCATGGGTTATCCACGATCGGCACATCGAAACTTTTCTCGAGTTCGTCCGGCAGGAACACCAGCGTGCCGGTAACCGGTTCATAGTCGTCGCCCTCGAGCGCAGAACCATCGGCAGTTGAGTAATCGACGCGAAGGATCCGGTTGGCGGGACCGGTGCGCTGAACAGTAACAACCGCGTTGGTGCCGTTGACGTTTTCCCGGACATCAAAGTACATGTTCGAAAACTCAAGACGGCTGTCGTTATCCCCCAGCACGAAGTCGACCCGATCCCGGCCGATGGAGCCGGTTGAGATAAAGCTGCCACCGTCCACACCCACAACGCGCACTTGCACGTTTTCAGCGAACTCCAACTGCGGGTCATCGAGCGGGATGAACGGTACATCGAGTCGATTGGTACCGGCCGGGATAACGATTGTGCCGCCGAGATCCTCAAAGTCAGTAATCCCACTGGCTGTGCCGTTGACGGCCAAGTGTACTGTCACGTCCCGCACCGGGCCGGTGGGCACTTTCGGACCTCTCGGAGCCGCACCGCCGCCGTAACGACCGGTATTTTGATAATTGCCACCGAATCGGGCGTAGCCCTTTTTCGGCAGACCACCGGCGTCGCCCTTGAATGCATGTAGCACACCGTCCAACGAAGGAACATAAAGCGTCCCATCCTCGCCGACGATCGCCTCGGCCAACGGTGTCAGGCTGACATCAATATAGTCGATCAACTCGCCGACAATGTTAATCAGAAACAGCTTCCCTGCCGCTCCCACACAAAGCACGCCCTTCCGAAGGATCATTACCGAGGTGCTCGGCGGCACCATCAGTTCGTACTCCCATTTCAACTGGCCCGCCTCGTTGAGTGCATAGATTTTTCCGTCTGCGGCGCCAAAGAAAATGTTGCCAAACTTATCCGTGATCGGCTGGCCAAGAATCATTCCCCCAGCATCAAACTCCCATTGCTTCACGCCCTCCTTGACACAGATCAACTGGTGCAACGGACCGACCGGTGGCTCATCTCCTCCATCTCCATCTCCATCTCCATCTCCATCTCCATCTCCATCTCCATCTCCATCTCCATCTCCATCTCCATCTCCATCTCCATCTCCATCTCCATCTCCATCTCCATCTCCGGGGGCCGGATCGACCTGCTCTGGCTGCCATGTTGCGCCGAAGTAAACCAAGTCTTTCTCGTTCAGCGCCGGAGAACTCAACACCCCTTCACCCGGCAAGTCGTACGTCCACAGCAATTGGCCCATCGCATCGAGGGCATGGATCTTGGCATCGTTACCGGTGACAAGGATGGCGTCATCAGTGGAAATCGCTGGAGAAGTGGTCACCCAACCCCCTGTTGCATAGGTCCACTTGATCACACCGTCCTTGCCCACCGCATAGACCTTGTGATCAAGTGAGCCAACATAGACCGTGCCGTCCGCCCCAATCGCTGGAGAAGAACCCTGCACACCGGCACCAAGCGTGGTAATCCATTTCAACGTGCCAAAGGCATCCAGCGCATAAAGATTGCCATCGCTGGCACCTACATAAACGGTTCCATCCAGATCGATCGCCGGAGCGGCAGCGATCGAACCGCCCACCTTAAAGGCCCACTGCAAGGCTCCGCCGGGATGTACGGAGTATAGATTCCCGGAACCGGAACCGACATAAATAAATCCGTTCGGTCCGATGGCCGGGGAAGTGATCATTCCAGGATCGCCACTGAATTTCCACTTGGGCGTCCCGGGCGGAACCTCGATCTCGAAAACCATCATGCCCTCAGTCGGTCCCTCTTCATTAAGATCCCGTGACGGACTGGTGAGGGAGACCTCACCTAGATCATCATCCAGAATAGTCAAAACGTGCAGGTAATCCTTTCCTAGTAGAGCGGTTCCGATTGGCTCCGGGAGGGGGGTTTCCTCCTCTTCACCCCCACCGTCACCGCCTCCGTCACCCCCACCGTCTTCAGGGAAATCTGCTACATCGGTGGGATCGGTGCCCTGATTAACTTCGTCACCATCGCTGAAAGTATCACCATCAGAATCGGGATTGTTGGGATCGGTGCCAAGGTTCGCCTCGTCGGCATCACTCAAGCCATCGCCATCCATGTCATCTCCACCGCCGCCTCCCCCGTCGCCGCCGCCGTCGCCGCCGCCTGTGATAGGAATGTTTTGAACCCAGAACGGGTCCACCTCACCCGCTTGGTTGCTGACCAAGTCCAGAACAAGCGCATCGAATGCATTGGTGGTCATCGCCCAACGCCGAATACGGAACGGTTCCTCCAACTTCAGGAGAACCGTCTCGTTAGCCTCAAGCTTGTGGTCATTGTGAATGGTCACCGGAAATTCCTTGATCAACGGATCGCCACTTTCCCAAACCAACCCGTAAGTCGCCTTGAGGAAGGGATCGATCCCGTTGAGCAGGCGAACCGGGCCCGTGTCATCGGCCAGAGTGTAAATCTCGTTCGGCTTCTGCTCTGGAAAACTATCTACATCCAACGGATTGGTTCCTGCCACGTACTCTTCGCCATCACTAAATCCATCCTCATCCGAGTCCGGGTTATTGGAATCTGTGCCAAGCACCAATTCTTCGTCATCGCTCAAGCCATCCTTATCGGTATCCGGTGCCTGACCGGGCTCTTCAGGTTGCTCAATTAAGTCAGCAACATTCGTCGCCATCAAGGTCAGGATGGTGTAATCGGTGTCAAAGGTAGCCGTGCCTCCGATGACCGTAATGGGCACGACAACCGGATATGGCATTCGATCCTCGGACGGCCCACCATCTCCTCCGCCACCATCTCCGCCACCATCTCCGCCACCATCTCCGCCACCATCTCCGCCACCATCTCCGCCACCATCTCCGCCACCATCTCCGCCACCATCTCCGCCACCATCTCCTCCGCCATCTCCCTCTTCCGGTTCTGGGGGAGGGGCACTGAGGCGGACATGAATCATGGCGTAGTCCACTGACTCGGACGCGTCGGAACTTGTCAGAGTGAATTCCACTTCCGGCAGGTTTTTCTCATCATTTTCTGGAATAACCACCCTCCCCTGCAGCTGCGAACCAATGCTGTAACCTTCACCTTGAATCACCTTTAGAACGATGTCCTCCTGAATCTCATTTACCGGATCATCGATAGCCTGCACTTCAATATTGACGTTACGCGTTCCCTTCGGCATCCGCACACTGTTTGCTATACTGACGTAATCGGACTGGTTGTTCGCCGAACCGCTAATAGAGAGGTTAACCTCGATTTCCATACTGCCGTCGTTACGGCTCAACGTCATTTGGGTCGCACCGCCGCCCTCGGGAGCCTGAGCATCCCCAGTCAACGCCAACGTCACAACCGGTACTGAATCCTGAATCAAGACAGAGGCGGCGTTTTTCGGATGGCTATTGTAGAGAGTGCTGTCAGAAACATGGACAACCACAAACTCGTCACCCTCTACTTCGGAATCCTCTTCAGCAGTAACAAGAATCCGAGCGGAGATATTGCCAGCTGGAATGACCACCGACCCGCTGAGAGGTTCGTAATCCAGCCCTTTGCTGGCATTACCGGAAACCAGATAATTCACGGTCAGAGCCTCGGAATGGTCACCCGTACGGGAAACCATCAGACGTGCCCGGTTATCGCCTGGATTGTCCTCCTCCTCCCTCGCCACAGCATCCACAGCTGCGATGCTGATGACCGGCAATTCATTATCAATGATCAGGATCTGCACCTCAATCGGTGCCGCCATCAAAAACGTCTCGTCCGGTGTCACAGAGAGGATGAGGTTTTCGATTCCCTCAATGTACTTATCCTCGTTGGGCCGAATCACGATCAATCCCCTGGACTGACCCGCTTCAAAGGTGAAGTGGTCTGGAATTTCAACATAGTCCAGATTGTTTTCAGCACTGCCAGAAATGACATACGGAATCTCCAGTGCCTCGCTGACATCACCCACCCGCACCATTTCCACGATGGCCACATCGCGGCCATTCTCGCTGGCAAACTGGTCGATCAGCGTGACTGTCACCAAAGGCAGAGTGAGAGGGTCATTATCCTCAATACCGAGCTTGAGTTCCCCGGAGCGCCCAGGCATCCAGTCGTAGGTGGATTGATAATAGTTTGTTTGCTGGTTAATCGAACTGGGGTACCAACCCGGCGGGGTGATCTTCCCTGTATCGGGGATTATCCCAGGACTAACCCGGAGCATAACCTGCTCGGTGCCTTCGAAAACTGCATCATCCACGACCTTAAATTCGATCTGCACCTGATTCAGGCCTGCCGGAAAGTAGAACTTGCCGTCTGCAATATTGGTCTGGGCGTAACCATCAAGAGAGAAGTCCGTCTCATACTCAGCCAAGCCACTGATAACATAGTCCACCTCAAGCGGTCCCACCAGACTCCCGGTACGTGTCACCTTCAGAAATGTCGGAAGTGAAGCCCCCTCTGTGACCGTGCCAACGGAAGCGAGGATATCGATCTTGGGAATCTCCGCGGCGAGGAACAGCAGTTCAGCGGCGTCCATGTCGTTCACCTCAAGGGGGTTCTCAAAGCCAACCGGCGTTGCGTCGTAGCCAAACAGGTTTGCGTTGAGCGCATACGACTTATCGCGCTCCACTCCCACAAGCACAAAGTTTCCTTCAGCATCGGTAAACGCACGCAGAATCGGCCCGACCAGTTGGTCCTCGGGATCAGCCGACACCGCCTCTTGGGCGGCGACCTGTACATTCTCCACCGGTATCCCGATGTCCGAGATCACCTTTCCGGAGATCCGGAGCGTGCCTGGCCGACCCACTGTCACAATGACATGTCGACTGGTGTGGCCACCCTTCATATCGGTGACCTCGCAGCGCACGTGGTATTCGCCATCGAGTGCAAATGCGTGGTTGACCTCGGCCTCGTTGTAGGCGTAGTGGCCATCCCCAAAATCCCAGTAGATCCCGAGTGCATCGCCATCGGGATCGCTCGCAATGGCCATAAACGCTACATCGTCATCCTCACCCACCGCCGTCGTCGAGGCGAACAACTCGAGCTCAGGATTCTGGTTGCCCTCGAATGGACCGAAATTCACCACGACATCAATCCAGGGAACCTCCTCCCCTGTCTCACTCTGCGCCACCGGCGTGACATGCAAACCGATGCTCTGCTCCACAAAAGTGCGACCGATCATGAGAGGCGAATCCAGCACTCCGCCTGCGCTGCCGGGCGACGCATCAAGCAGCACCGACAGAGACCCCGCTTCTTGCATCAATAGCTGGAGACCGTTGCGGCTCCAGTGGTCAAGCAATGGATCTATTTCATGTTCCTCACCCAACGTGTCGATAAAGGTATCTCCACCGGGTGACCATTGGTTCCGTTGGTTGGACACACGGTATTGCAGCCAATATGTCCTATCTTCATCGCGAGTGATACGCAATGCATGGACCCCTCCATCAGTCAGACTTGGCACATCGTAGGCGTAAAGGCGTATGGTCGTACTGGAATCAAGCTCCGCAACAGATGATTCGGGCATCCACCCCAAACTATGCTTGGACATGGCATTGAACTGGCGGTTGCCGCCGCCCATCAAACTCCACAGATCGCCGTCGGAGACCTTCAAACCAGGACCGTAAACACTGTCGCGGCCAAGCAGATCGGCCAACGAATGAGGAATCGGTGGTTCTTCCGACATGGGGTCGGGCTCGATTTTTTCAGGTGCAACAGTGCTCCAGTAGTTCGACTTCTTGGCCGAACCGAACAAGCCTATGGCCAATTGCTTGCTAATAGCCTCTACGTGATACCCCTTGATGAACATCCCCCCGTCGAAGCTGTACACAACCCATTCCTCATAATCAGGACCTGTCAGGTCACTGATCGCGACCATGATCCAATCATAGCCTACCGTGTCATACCCCCTGGTCTCAGCCAACTCAATGGCCGAATCCTTGATCAACGTATGGCCTGCCTGGTCGTACCACAGTTTACTGCTGGGCAGCGTCAGCGTCGGCGTAACAGTTGTGGTAAACGAAAGTGTCCCGTAGGAAGACTCGACGAAAAAGTCGTTCACTTCCTTCATAGTTCTCTCCAGCAACTCTGCACTGGGCGGTTCACCCAAGTCATCCGCAAAATTAAGCCGAATAATCAGCACATCCTTGTCGCCCTGCGCCGGAACCGCATCCCACGCGGTAATGTTTGCCTCATCCCCCCGACTGGGGCTGACACCCGGCTCTCCACCGAGCAACTTGTAACCGAGCTTACGGGCATTTTCGGGATGAGACAGGACATAGGTGCTGCCGCCGACCGAAGCGAGCACACCGCCACTGGCCAAGCTGGCAGCTTCACCCGTCACCGGATCAATGCCTTCCGTCGCTTGGCCGGATGCTACTGCAGTGGCCCTGGAAGTCTTACCCATCAGTCGAACCGGCGACTCATCAAGTGCAGCGTGACCATCCAACGCAATGCCATTGAACGGCAGGCTGCCGCTTGATCCGAAACCAGAGAGGTGGCCGTAGGTATGAGCAGTGTAAGTTTTGCCTCCGTGTGAGAGTTGTACAGAGGTTGACCGGTTCAGGCGGGTTGAGTCCGGGGCTTGCACGGACCGCTTCGCCAAGCTGGGGTCGAGACCGTGGAATTGTTTGGCGGCGGCGGCAACAGAATCGTCACGCCCGGTCAATCGGAATTGTTCCTGAACATCGAGCCTACCTGTGCCGTGAATGGGCCGTTCCAACTGCGAGCGAACAGCCTCGGGGAGCGCCTCACGGGTGTCATCATCGACTCGGTTGGCAAGCGCTCGGCGGGGATCATCCCGAATGAGGCCGGCCATCGCACCCCGGCGCGCCTTGGCTAAGCGCAGCCCCTCCTCGACTTCAGCGGCGCCATCCATGAACTGTGAGGCCCATCGCTGAAACGCACCGATCGGGTCAGTTAAAGGCGCCGCGTTGGGCTTGTCCAAGTCGGCTTCGGCACCGGCGACGATTGATCTCCACTGGCCTGATCGGTCGTCGAGCAGCGTAGATTCGGAGGCAGTGGAAACCCCGGATGACTTCACACCGCCAATGGACAAGCCTTCCCTGCCCTTTTCACCGTGCGATAAATCATGCTGTCTGTCGGCAAGTTTCAGCCCGACCACCGCAACAACCGCTGTAAGCAAAACGCTATAACAAATTTTTTTCATTCTCTCTTACTACACAATTGGGGCTAATCCAGACTGAAAGTCGATCATGCTTGCGATCCCAACCATCTACATATTAACAGAACGCAACAGGGCAACCTACAGCCGATCGTCCTCTGACTAAAAAACTGCCAAAAAGCCTTGACTCACATTCGAACCCTATGCACGTGCAAACTTGATTCAACTAAGAACAGTACATTGCCGAACCAGGCTCATTGATCATTCATCGTAGCCCTGAAGTACTGGGACTTGAATTGCATGACATCTATATTGAACTGGGTCTCGCCATTCGAATCAGATTTCTTCTTTGCGAGCGCAACCCAGTTCACCAAATCGATGCTGAATTCAATGTCATAGCCCCGAAGGGGTTCACCGACAACACGCACTAGGCTATTCTCGAGATCATAGGCAATAAACAACTCAGGCGGCAGTGGGCTGGTTAAAGCCTCAACAACTCCCAGAGCGGTGTAGGGAGAATTCTTCTGCTCTTCAAAAGTCCCTCCAAATGCAAACAGCTTTCCAGGAATTTCGTCTGTCGCATAAACCGTTCCATTCAGGTTCAACTGGTTATAGCGGTTGGGGACAAGACGACCATTCGCGTCAAGCAGCGCAATCCGATTCGCCGGTTGCCCATTCCATCTGTCAAACGTGCCTGACGCTACTATTTTCCCATCAACACGCTGAACAAGCTCTCTGACCACATTATTGAAGCCTATCCCGACATCAAATGTCATGTCACTGGAGCCATCGCTATTCAAAGCGGCCACTCTTCGACTTGATCTGCCGTTTACTGTCACAAATGCGCC
>Ga0163108_10000697_pt1 | contig 25012 bp, 20 predicted proteins | sample Fk1155metaG_FD_109644 | JGI IMG/M metagenome (GOLD analysis project Ga0163108, IMG submission 109644) | Marine microbial communities from the Central Pacific Ocean - Fk160115 155m metaG | ecosystem: Environmental > Aquatic > Marine > Oceanic > Photic zone | place: The Central Pacific Ocean...
CCGGTGAAGCTCCCGCCCGAGGCGCTGGTGGCGGCGAAGGTCAGGGCGAAGGCCCACACCCCGAGCCCCCTGTTGCCGAGAAAATACTCGCTGAGAAAATTGCCGTCCTTACGCAGATAGTTCGCGATCACCGCGAGGGAAAAGACAGCGGCCGTATAGCCCAGGAAGGTAAAGAGCGCCGGGCTGACGCCGCCCGCCTCCGCGAGAAAGGGGATGTTGAAGATGGGAGGAAGGCTCATGCGCTCTCCTGCGATTCAACAGGGGCTTCTTCCCCCAGGTCCCCATCCTTCATGTAGAAGAAACAGAACCAGAGGGTGAAGACATCGGCCAGGAGCCAGGGCACCGCGATCCCCCAGAAGAGCCAGGAGGGGATGCCCCAGACGGTGCTGAACTCCTCAGCGACAAAAGTTTCCGGAAAGCCGTTCAGGTAGCAATAGGGTACGGCCCACAGGAGCGCCGCCACCCACAAGAGCAGGATGACCAGGGCCTCCCGGCGAGACTCGAGAAACACCGGATCCCAGGGGGCGTTCGCAGGTTCCTGGTTGTTGTCTGGAGCGTTCATCTGTCCCTACCGGGTCGAATTAGATACTCAGGCTGACACTCTCCACCTGAGACGATCATTCTACGGGTACCGGCGAGGCTTGCATAGACAGCGACAGAACGATAGCCCTCCGCGCGCCATCTCGATAATTCCTCTGGCAGCCGTGGCGTTTTACCCTAAGCTTGGGCCAAACCTGCTGAGCAGGCTCAACGAAACAACTTCCCCAACAGCCTGGAACGCCATGCCCTCCCTCGCTACCCCCCGCCCCCTGCTGAGGGCGATCAAGAAACAGGTCGGCAAGGTCAAGGTCTCGCTTCGATCCCAGGGCGAGGCGCTCGAGGAGCTCTTCCAGCTCTTCACCAGCGAGCGGCAGCATCTCAAGCGTTTCAGCTATATGAACGATCCGCGCCTGCGCCTGGCCTACCTCCGCTACCATCTTCCACTGAATACGGTGCGCTCGATCTGCGTCCTCAAGGATCTCCTGAAGCGCTACCCGGCGATCGCCGAAACGGAGTGGATTACGGATATGGGGGCGGGCCCGGGAAGCTCCACCATCGCGAGCCTCCTGACCCTGCCGGCAAACCGTACGCGGCGCTATCTGCTCACGGATCAGAGCCGCGGAGCTCTCCGGGTCGCCCGGGAGATCTTCGAAGAGTGCGCGCCGGCTGAAAAGGACGGGGTCAAGACGTCCATCACCACCCTGCAACAGAAGCTCCCTATGCTGCCGCGCTTCCAGGGACCCACGCTCGTGTGGATGTCGATGGTCGTCAACGAGTTCGACCACCCCGAGCGCCGGGGAATCGACATCAAACGCTTCTTCAACAAGCTCGCCGAGAAGCTGCCCCCCGGCAGCACGGTCGTCATCATCGAACCGGGCCTGAGGGCTCCCGGCCGCCGCCTGCTCGAGCTCCACGACTCCCTGCTTGAATCCCAACGATGGGAGATTCTCGCTCCCTGCACCCACCAGAAAAGCTGTCCGCTCCTGAGCGAACCGAAGAGACCCTGGTGTCATTTTCACTTCAGGTGGCAACCGGGAGACATCGTCAAGCAGATCGCCGTGCCGCTGGGCCTGGCGGCCGGCAAGGGCTCGATGAGCTATCTCGCCATGCAGCCGGCCAAGGAGGGTGGGCTCCTGGGTAACCGGGACCCCGAGCTGGCCCGGGTCATTGGCGACCCGATGAACGTTCGCCGCACCGGCGAGGGGATCTATCTCTGCCAGGACGGGAAGCGGCGCGTCTTCCGCAACCCGCCGAAAGAAACGACCCGCGGCGCCCTGCTGGAGAGAGGCCGCCAGAACCGGGACGCCCGGCTCGTGGCCCCCTGGCCGGGAGGCTCACCCGAGGCGAAACACCCGCGCAAGAAACGAAAAGATCGGCGGAAGCCGCCGGAAAAGCCGCCGGAAAAACCCGGCGAGACTTGAGCTTGATTACTCCGCCGTGACGGGGTTGGTGAGCTTACCGATGTTTTCGACCTCGATGGTGACCTCGTCGCCGTCCTTGAGGAAGACCGGGGGGGTGCGCGCGGCGCCGACGCCCTGGGGCGTTCCCGTCATGATCACGGTGCCGGGCAGCAGGGTGGTGCCCTGGCTGAGGAACTCGATGAGCGTCGGCACGTTGAAGATCATGTCCGAGGTGGTCCAGTCCTGCATCACCTCGCCGTTGAGGGTCGTGCTGAGCTTCAGGGCGTTGGGGTCGGGAATCTCATCGGGGGTCACCAGGCAGGGCCCCAGCGGCAGGAAGGTGTCGAAGGACTTGCCGCGGCACCACTGGCTGCCGCCCTTCTTCGTCTGCCAGGTACGGCCGCTGACATCGTTAGCACAAGTATAGCCGAGCACGTAGTCGAGGGCATCGGCCTGGGAGACGTTCTTCGCCTCGCGGCCAATGACCACCGCCAGTTCGCATTCGTAATCGACCGTCTCCGGCTCGACGGCCGGCACCACGATGGGATCACCCGGATTGTTGAGGGTGTTGGCCGCCTTGATGAAGAGCACCGGATACTCGGGGATGTCGTTGCCGCCCTCCTCGGCGTGCTGTCGGTAGTTCAGGCCGATACACAGGGCCGTGCGCGGGGTCACCGGGGCGAGGAGCTTCGCGATCTCCGCTGTTTCCTCCGTGACGCTGTACTCACCGAAGAGGTCTCCCTCGATTACGCGCGCCGTATCTTCGCTGACCCATTCACCGTAGCGCTCCCGTGAGGAGCCATCCAGAAAACGAACGATCTTCATCGAATTGATTCCTTGTTCCTGTTGTTCTGCAGACCGCCGCGATCGCGACAAGAACCCCTATTAAAACAAAAGAGGGCTCGGCTTGCCAGAAGCCGCGCCCCCTGTTCGTATCTTATGAATTGCCGGGGAGCCGTCTCTACTTGAGAAGCTTTCGCAGGAGGCGGTTGATCTCCTCGATCGCCCCCTCGATTCTCCCGAGCCGTTCTTTCACTTCCTCGAGGTCATCTTCGATGTTGTGTTCTTCGTCTTCTTCGTCGTCTTCGTCCTCTTCTTCCTCGTCGTCTTCTTCGTCGTCTTCGTCTTCTTCTTCGCCGTCCTCGTCCTCTTCGTACTTCTCCAGCTCGGCTTCGAGACCTTCAGCTCGCTCGAAATACTCTTCCGCCTCATCCTCACGGCCGGCCTCTTCGGCTTTTTCCCCCAGGCGATGAAGCTCCTCGATCTTGATGCGCAGCTGGAGCACCTCCAGTTCTTTCAACATCGCCTCGCGCTCGCCCTCGAGCTCTTCGAGATCTTCATCGTCGCCCTCACGGCGGACCTCTCTCAGCTCTTCCTCGAGCTCTTCGAGCTCTTCCTTCAGCTCGCTTATTTCCTCTTCCAGGTTTCCCTCATCGTCGTCCTCGTCGTCTTCTTCCTCGTCCTCCTCCTCTCGCCTTTGCCGTTCGTGTTCTTCGATAAACTCCTCCAGCTCGCGCCCGAGCCTCTCCGCCTGTTCAAAATATTTTTCCGCCTCCTCTTCCTTGCCGGCCTCTTCTGCTTCCTCACCCTTGCGGCCCAGCTCGAGAATCTCTCTCTCTTTCTGGAGCACCTTGAGCTCCAGGAACGCGCCTTCATGCTCCCGTTCCAGCTCGCGGATCTCGTCCTCGATGCCCCTGATGCGCTCTTCCACCTCCTCTATTTCTTCATCGAGGCGCTCTTGTTCATCCTCATCCTCTTCCTCGTCTTCTTCAGCCGCGAGCGTTGCCGCTCTCACATTTGAAAGCCAGGGACCCCTGGCAGCTCGCGCTCCTGTGTCGGGGGGCAGGTTGCTCAGCAGAAAAGTAACAACGACGACAAGAGCCAGGGCGATGAGTCGGAGCCTTGAGAACATGGGGAACATTCCTTTGACAGGTGTTGGTCAACGATTCGGGGGGCAAGCCGACGGCCCGGCCACCTTCATTTCCGCGCTTATTTCAGCGTTATTTTACGTCCGGAGACCAGCGGCCCCATCGGAAAAATAAGGTGTTCAGAAAAGCCCGCGGTGGGAATCAGAGGGGGCACTCACAGATGCCGCCGAGAAAGTCTTCGGTTTCATCCGGGCGGCAGGCCCGGTCCATGCCGATCGGCTCGATCTCTCCCAGGAAGACATAGCCGATGATGGTGATGGCATCGGAGAGATTGGTGCGGCCATCATCGTTGGCATCGCAGGCGTCATCGCAATACCAGCGCTCACGCCCGAGGTAGAGATGGTTGAGCTGGAAGATCGCGTCGCTCACACTGACGGCGCCATCGGAATTGCAGTCTCCCCTGCGAAAAAGCGCGGGCTGCGGCGAACAGGCAGGGACGATGCGGTCAGAATAATAACCCTCTTCATCCAGGAAATAGACCGCGAATTCAGGCACCTCCGGGCCAACCCCCTCGGCCGCAATCGAGGCGGCGCCCCTCTCGATCTGAAGGCTCTCGCCATCGGCAAGCTCCAGGATCCCGGAGGCCCAGCTGTCCACCCCCTCACTCCAGGTCACCTCGATCGTTCCCCCGCCGCGGGGAAAATAGCTGCAGGAGATGTCCGCAACCGGCTCACTGACAGGAGTCGAGGAGCGTACCGTGAAAAACACTGTCACCAGCTCCGATACGAGATCACCGGACTGGCCGCGCAGGCCAAACACATGATCGCCAACTGCGACATCCTCAGCCTGGTATTCGTTGAGCTCTCCATCCAGCTCCGCCACCTTCGTGTCATCGATAAAGAGCTCGAGAAGGGTATAGCGAGTGCCATTGGTCCAATCGAGAAGCAGCAGCCCGGAGCGCTCTCCATAGGTCTTCTGCGTAATTCTCATCTCCGAGATGGCAGAGAGACTCTCGCCTCCGACCTGCTGGGCTCCAAGGGGAACCGAGAGGAAGGCGACAAGAACCAGCCAGCCTGCAAAGACCCGCGCGGGCGCAAAACGCCGCCGATCGGCAGACCCAGGCTTATTCACGGAATAGATCTTACTCATCTTCTTCCCCCCCAGAATACGGTCATTTCATCTCCGGAACGATTAGCGACAACGAAATCTTTTTCCCCATCTCCATTGAGATCCACATGCATCATGGCCGCCGGAAGAAAGCTCTCGGCGCCCGTCTGCACTTCGGAGCCCGGAAGCAATTGGGAACTGGAAAAGCCTGCACCGATTCTCGCCGAGAAGACCTCGATAGCCCCCGGAGGCAGAGCATTGGCAAGAACCAGGTCCACTCGGCCATTGCCCGCGAAATCGGTAGTCAGCAGACTAGTCGGTGAATATTCCTCGCTGCCAGGGCCAACCTCGTGAAGCAGGAAATCCTTCTCCTGCTGCTCGAAGATGAACACCCCGGACAGGGAGGCCACGGCAATATCCGCCCGCCCATCCCCAAGAAGTTGCCCGGAGACGACCGCCACCGGCGCGCTGCCCTCGGGCAGAGGCAGGTTGTAGAGGAAGAAAGCCGCGCGATCGGGGCGCTGGATCAGCACCACGACATTGTCCGACTCGTTGCCCGTGGCCACCAGGTCGAGCATCCCATCCTGGTTAAGATCCTCAGCTAAGAGCTGGAGGGGATCTTCAAGCAGGCCGCCGGTATCGATCAGCTCGGCAGGAGCGAAAACTCCCTGTCCAGCCTGGCGGAACCAGAGGAGATCATCGGAGAAACCGCCGGCCGTAACCAGGTCCAGCCGGCCATCTCCATCGAGATCGCCCGCCGCAACCGTGCGAGGCCCATCCAGCCCCCCATCAAGCGAGAGAATGTTGGTCCGCCTGTCAAAGCGGCCCCTGGAGTCCTGCAGCAACACAAGAAGATTGTCCGATTGGGTATTGGCCGTCACCAGGTCGGCGAGTCCGTCTCCATCAAGGTCGGCGCTAATGACCTGGGAAGCTCCGCGGGTGGTCGATGCATCCCCGAAAAGGTTGAGAGTCTGCCTGGCATAGGACGAGTTCGCACGCCGTGAAAGCAGGGTCAGGCCGTTGGAGAAAGGGCTGGTCACAGCCAGGTCAAGGTCGCCGTCGGCATCCAGGTCAGCCACGGCGAAAGAGGAAGGTCTCGCTCCATTCTGCAGAGATACCAGCGTCTGCGCCGGGCTCTCCAGTACATTCAGCGCATCCTGCTGGTAGATGGCAACATCCCGCGAGCCCTCATCTACCGAGGCCACATCGTGGCGGCCATCTCCATCAAAATCGCCGACCGCCACATGCTGGGGACGCGCGACCTGGTCCGTTCGCCTGAGGATTTCGCAGCCGGAGAGCCCGGCCGCATCCGCGAGGCAGACCAGCACCCGTCCTCCATTTCCTCCGGGAAGACCGGAATCAGCGATGAGAAGATCATCGGATCCATTCAGGGTCAGGTCGGCAATCAACATCGAAACCGGTCTCTCGAGACTCTCGGGCGCGAACCGGCCAAGCTCGAAAGAGCCGCCGGCAAGCTGCCAGGCGACGATGAGATTGTCCTGTTCCCGGTCAATGGCCAGGATATCCAGGCGGCCATCGTGATCAAGATCGAGAACGCCGACCGACCGGATCCGTGAACCCGCCGCCGGGATCGGCTCCCGGGCCTGGAAGCCCGCCGCTCCGCGGTTCTCGAAAACCACCAGCCCGGAAAGGAAGGAAGCGACAATGTCCACATCGCCATCTCCATCAACATCCCCGGAGGCCAGATCGGTAAGACCCGTCTCCCCCACCGCCGCCGCGGGCGCGTTCGCCGGACCGGAAAAGGTGCAGTAGGAATAGTCTCCTTCCCGTCCATCGCAACCAGCCAACCCGTTCTCTCCACGGTAGAAGACCGTCAGGGCGGTATCCATGGTCACGCCCTCCGCGACAGCGATATCCTGGTCGCCATCGCCGTCAAAATCAGCCAGCGCCAGCGCGGTGGGGTCGAGAAAAACGCCGGCGGCCTTCAGGGAGGCCCGGTTGCGTATATAATCTGCATCATCTCCCTGGAAATAGATCATCAGAGAGCCCGCCTTCTCTATGGCGGGAACCTCCTCATCGGGGAAGGCCGGGGTGTGAAAATGGCTCGTCACGATGACGGCGTCAAGATCTCCATCGCCATCGAGATCTCCAAGCTCGAGATCCGCGGGCTCACCGATACGGTCGTCGAGCAACCGGAGCTGATCAAAGGTGCCCGAGGTTCTCTGAAACGAGAGCACCAGCGAGCGGGCTCCCCTGGAGATGGCGGCGAGATCCAGCATTCCATCCTGGTCAAGATCGCCGGCCGCGACCGAGACAGGGTCGTCAACCTCCGCCAGGGGCGCCAGCCATACCGGCTCGGGGGTGAAGCCTATACTTGCCGGGATGGTGAATTCCAGTATGTCGGGGGTACCTCGGCTGCCGGGAAGCAGATTCTCATCGAAGCCATCCGGGTCTCCCGCGCACCCCGCCGATTTGGCGCCCAGGCCGCGAACCCTGTCGAACGGCGTGATGCGGAGCTTGACGTTTCCACCGCCCGGGACATCGACATCGCTTGCCCAGATCACCCGGTACTCCACACCGGCGCTCGTTGCGCCAAGATTGAGCGCCGCGGCGAGATCCACCTGGAGGGTATCGCCGGGTTCCGCAGGCGGGTCGAAAGGCGCCGCAAGGGTCAGGATCCCCGCGGCCGCGGCATAGGAGCAGACGAGCCTGTCCTGGACCGGCTGTCCTTCCCGCTTGACGAGCTCGATGGGGCGTCTCGACATTTCTCCAAGCGCCCGCAGCTCGCCTTTTCGGCGAATCCACGTCGCGAGCAGCTCCTGGCTGGAGAGCCCGGCTGCCGCGGGAAGCTCCACCGGGCCGCTCACCATATCCTTTGACAGAGTGGCGATCCGAAGGCGCGAACGTTCAGCCGCCATGTCAGCTGAATACAGCAGCTCCCGCCGCGCGATCGGGTCCGCCCCCAGTTCCTGGGGCAGGTCCGGAAAATCACCATCCTGGTGAGCCCATTGGAGCAGCACGTCAATATTGTCTCCCTCGGGGTCCTGGGCCATAAAATCAATTCCAACATCACCATTCGCGAAGCCATCGGGGCCTATCCCGGGAGCCCCGAGAATCTGCACCGCGGGAGCCTCGTTGAGCTCGAGGACAATCAGCGCGGTAACGGTCTCGCCCACCGCCTCGGTAAACTCGCCGACCAGGTCGCGCGGCGTCATGCGCACCAATACAGCGCGATCGATATTTCCCAGGTCCTCAGCCGCGCGCCAGTCGAAACGATGAACAACTCCCCCGGGTGAAGACGCCAGCGAGCTCTGCGGCTGGACCGTACGCATCTCCCTGAAATCGGCGGGGGTCGGGTTCTCCGTAACAGTCGAAACCTCCATAGCCAGGTCCACGAGGTCGGAGGTGAGATCCGAGATCACAACGCTCAATCCGAGCCGCCCCGCGCTCGATCCCTCCGAAGAGATACTGTCGATCGCCGGAGCATCGTTGCCCACCTCGACCTCGGCATCGACCCGGGCATCGGCCTCGAACCTGAGGGTGACCCGGCGAAGACTGGAGTCGCCCAGGTCCGCGAATGCGTTCCAGCCGATACGATGAAGCTTGCCGCCGCGCGTGGTCTCCAGGCCCCTGAGAGGTGCCGGATAGTTGTCCGCGGAATCGGCGTATTCCTCGCCTTCGGCAAGCTCGAAGCGAGCTGGCAAGGGATCAACGAAGGTCAGCGGCTGGAAGACGGCGCCATCTGCCGACCAGGAAATATTCACGTTGGCCAGGCCGCCCGAATCGCTCTTAACCTTGAAGCGAATGACTGCCTGGCGGGGATCCCTGCGATGGCTCTCATCTTCGAAGCCATCGAATTCGACCCTGACACCGGTAGCCGCTCCGCGATTCGCGGCGTCATCCTCCCCATCGAAAAGATAGGAGAGCAGAGCCGTTCCGGAGTTGCAACCGCTGAAGAAGACCTGGGCCAGCAGCAGGGCCACAAGGGCGGTTGATCGTCTTAATTCTTTCTTACACCGAAGATTCATTTCTATTTAATCCGCAAAAATCACTACTGTTCGCGAGATCCTGACGCCGTCGGTTCCCAGGGCGCGAACCTTGACCAGGTTTCTACCCGGCACTACCGGCAACCCATCCGCCAGTTCGATCCGGGCTCTGCCTTTAACCTCAAGCTCCTGGTTGACCCGTGCCAGTTCATCTCCCTTGAGAACCCAGCGATAACGTTCAACCCCCTCGGCGAGACGATGCAGGTCAAGAACACGGAGGCCAGGGTCAACCCGGCCAGCGGCGCTTAGCAGCTCAAAGGCGAAGGCCGAAGGGGCGGACCTGTCTGAAAAAACAATCCTCAGGGGCCTCTCCTTCTCATCCTGCTCCAGGTGACCGCGCAGCTCTCCCTTGAGCTCTTCCAGGAAACCAGCGACAGCCTCTTCATTCAATACATTGATCACCGCAGCCGATTCTCCGGGAATGTACATGGGCGGCATCACGATGCTCTGCAGGTAATTGTCCAGCGCGCCATCGCCGGGGCTCCGGTCAACAAGGCTCAGGAAGCGGGAGCCCCCACTTGAACGGAGCTTATAGGCCGGGGTTGGAACCGGGCTCTCAACAGAGAGCTTCAGCCAGGCTCTGACCTTCTGGTCATTCAGATCGATGACCTCGAATTCCATCCCGCCGGTAAGACGATATTCGTGCGTCGCTACAAACCAGGATGGCAGGCCCCCAAAAAGCCAGGTGGCAACCTCCAGCGCCCCCGCGCCTGAGGAGACCTGGGGCTCAGGGAGAACTTCTTCCGTCTCCAGGCTGACACCAACCAGGAAATCCAGGTTGCGCCCCTCTCGCAAGGCCGCCGATGTGGTTGTCGAGCTGAGCGCCAGCGCCCTGCCGACCAAGGCATCATCAGATGCCAGCGCGGCGCAGACCCGCCCAAGAGCGGCCTCGGCGTCGGCGGGCTCCCTGGCGGCGGAAGCTTTCAGGAAAACTCCAACACTGTAGGGGAACACCTCGGAACTTCCGGAAGAATTCCGTATAGCTCCACCGGAGCAGCCGGTCAGGGCCAGCAAGGCCATGACAAAAAAAGAAACTGTCTTTCGTGATCTATAGTGAAAACGTCGAATTCTATTCATAGGACATTCAACTCAGACAAGACGAAAGAAAAGCGCGGCCCACGGCAAAACGCGATCAACACCCAACCACAACTACCCCGCATGAGACTCTACTGAGAGTGTCTTCCTACTGAGGACACCAAGGTCCGATTATAGCACTCGTTAGGTCATTTCCTAAGCTAACCGATCCTTTTCAGCTTGAGCGCCCCGTGACGCGGCAGGCGCCCCGTAAGAGCCTTCTTCTTGCCGCATCCTGGTTGTGAAAAAACACCGGTAGAAAGCCGGGCGGCCCCCACTCAAACCAAACATCTGGCGAGCAATCACCTCATTTCGAAGGTAAAAATCCTCTGGAGCCGGACTGTGGGGCGTTCCTTTTCACTAACAGGGAAGTTATATTTCATCAGGCGGCCGGACTTCGAAAGAGCCGGCCCGGCACCAAGAAAGGAAGACCTTGAAGATAGCAATAGGCGGCGACCATGCCGGTTTCGAGCTTAAAAAGTTCATCTCCGGTCACCTCAGCGAATCCGGCCACGAGATTCTCGACGTAGGAGCCCTCGAATACGATGGCGAAGACGATTATCCCGATTTCGCCAGGCTCCTGGCGGAGGCGGTGATGGAAGGCAAGGCGGATAAAGGGGTCCTGATCTGCGGAAGCGGCGTCGGGGTGTGTATCGCCGTAAACAAGCATCCAGGTCTGCGGGCAGGGATCTGCCACGACACCTATTCCGCGGCGCAGGGTGTCGAACATGACAATATGAATGTCCTTTGCATCGGGGAGCGGGTCGTTGGACCGGCGCTGGCCCGCGAGGTCGTCGAGGCCTTCCTGGGCGCAGACTTCGCGGCAGAGGGCCGGCACCAGCGGCGCTACGAAAAGGTACTCGGAATTGAAGAGCGCTACCTGGGTTCCTCGGCGGACTGACCGCAGGACAACGAATGAATGACCCCGTAGAGAAGTCCGGCTTTCTCGGCTATCTCCTGGAAGCGGACTACCGCTTCCTGCAGGAGCGGGATCTCGGCCTCGATCTCTACAACAGCGGGTCTTGCGGGCTGATCGTCTTCGTGCTCACGGTGGCGGCGGCCACGATTTTCTTCCTGTCGATGTTCCATCTCATCCCCCAGCGCAAACACGTCACCCTCCTGCTGCTGGGAACCAGCGGCCTGGCCTTCGCCTTCGGTCTGCTCGGCACCTGGCTGAATCACCTCCGGCTGGAGGAGGTCGGCAGGGAGCTCTTCAGTGAAGCCGGCGGAACGCGGCCGGTTACCGCCGGACAGCGGGCCGCCATCCTCGTTCTGCCCCTGGCCGTGGGCGGCGTCTCTCTTTTCACGAGCCTGGCGGGATACCTCTACCTGCTGGTCTTCTGGACCTCGGACCTCTTCCGCTCGAGCGAGGAACCGAAGAAGAAGCCGAAAAAGAGCCGAGCGCGGAATGTCAGGAAGTCGGCTGGAAAATAATGTCGATGTTCTCTTCCGCGGCGGCGGCCTGCAGCTCGGCCCGGAGCTCGTTGACCGCCTGATCGACAGGGACCTGGACCTCCATCTCCAGGGAGAAGATCGGCGAGCCGGTGATGGGCGCCTGGTTGAGCGAGGTGTCAAGACTCGCCACATTCACCCCCCGATCGCTGAGAATACCGGTGATCCGATGGACGATGCCGGGATGGTCAAGCGCCACGGCCTGCAGGCTGTAGCCGATAACAGCCGATGAGGGACCGGGCGAAGCCACAGGCTTGATCTGCAATTCCAGGTTGAGCTCTGAAGCGACCGCGGCCAGCCCGCTCCTGACCGACTCGAGCTGATCAGTGTTGCCAACCACCAGGACGAAGAGGGCAAACTCTCCGCCGAGGATCGCCATCCTGGAATCCTCCAGGTTCGCCCCGGCATCGAAAATGACACCGGACACGGAATCGACGATGCCGGGCTGATCCCTCCCCGACGCCGACACGAGGACTGTTTCCCGCCGTTGCTGCTCCACCCTGCTATATCTCCAGGTTAAGACCAATATTGATCCGACCGAGCATAGCAGCAGGGGAGAGCTTCCTTCAACCCTCCAACCCGGACAACTGCCGGTAATCATGAGATTCTCGGCACCTCCGCCTCGGCGGGGCCGATAAGTAGAAAGAGAATTACCTGGCGGCGGATTCATCGTAAATGAACTCAATTCAACCCGGGGAAACTGCCGATGAATAGACTAGTCCGTAGAGCGGGAAAAATCGGCTCAACTCGCGGCGGAACGCGGTATTCCAATGAAACGAAAACTCATCTTATTACTCTTACTCACGGCCTCCTTCCTCCTGGTCGACGCCTTCAACTCGGCGCCCAGGGCGCATGCCGAAGATCTGCCCCGTGCGGGCGAGGCGTACATCATCCGTGAGCACGACAATCTCTTCCGGATCGCGGAGCGAGCCTACGGCAACGGCTTCGACTATTACCGCATCCTCGAAGCGAACCCATGGATCGAACCCGACAGGCTGATTCCCGGAAAACTCATCGAGATACCCGCGGCGGCCCGGCCAATTGGACCGCTCCCCCCCGAGAGCCTCGAGGAGGAGCTGGCGGAAGCTGGGGTTCTTGTTGAGGCGGCCTCCACCAGGGCGCCGGCAACGATCGAACCCGTTCCTGTCGAGGAAAAGGCAGACGATGGCGAAGAGGCCGGGGGCGCCCTGCCGCCCGCAACCGTTACGCACTCCGATCCGGCCCCGGGAGCGGAAAAGAAAACCTCCGTCTGGAACACTCTGCAAAGCCGGATCCAGTCGAAGACCTTCTTCGGTTTCAGCCTCGAGATGTTCGCCTGCTACGTGCTTCTCTTCTGCCTCGGGCATGCGATCCTGCAGGGCCTGATCGTCTGGATCACCTCCCATATCACCTTTGTCCGCGAAGCCTCGATCAGAAAATCTTTCAAGGCGACCTTCCTCACGGAGATGATCACGCTCTGTACTCTGCTGATCGTTAGCGTCGTCGCCATCATGATGCTCTACGTAGGCACAGAAAATGCCATCGAGGGCTCTTCCTCACAGCTCTTCCCGCTGGTCGAAGACTACCTGGGGAAACCGGTTGGAATGCTGGCGATGGCCTGCTGCCTGCTGGGGCTCCATGTTCTCCTCAGCCTGCGCTTCATTCCCCAGATCTTCGAGATCCAGAAGGCCCAGGCCTTCATGGTCGTTTTCCTCGGAGTCCTGGCCCCCCACCTTGCCGGCTTCTACGTCGTCGGTAAAAAGATGGGCTTCATCCAGGCCTGAGGCCTGAACCCTCCCGACGGCGGCGGCAACAGGCTCCCCCCATCCGGCACGAATCAGGATGGTTGTCTACCCAGTCGGGCGGTGATACCCTGATGTCTCGCGCGGGAATCCGGGTATCCCATCTTCCAGCGAAGCAACCATCCTGACAGGAGCCTACAGATGAACCATCGCCTGTTTTGCACATCCTGCCTGCTAATCCTGCTGCTCGGGATCGCCGGCGCCCTGGAGGCGGCCAGGGGCAATATTGTCATGTTCGTGGTCGATGACCAGGGTCGTGATGCCGGCTGCTACGGCAACAAGGCCATCAGAACACCGAACCTCGACAAGCTTGCCGCCGACGGAACAGTCTTTCAGCACGCCTACTGCACCACCGCCAGCTGTTCCGCCAGCCGATCGGTGATCCTGACGGGACTGCACAACCACTCCAACGGCCAGTATGGACACCAGCACTCCTACCACAACTTTCATACCCGCAAGAGTGTCCGGAGCCTGCCGGTTCTCCTCTCAGAGGCGGGCTACCGTACCGCCAGCATCGGCAAGTACCATGTTCAGCCCGAGGCGGTCTACCATTTCGACACCTATCTCAAAGGCAACCAGGGTGGTTCGCGCAACGCGGTCACCATGGCGCAGAAATGCAGAGCCTGGCTTGGCGAAAAAACTGACAAGCCCTTCTTCCTCTACTTCTGCACCTCGGACCCGCATCGCAGCGGCCGCCAGGCGGGCCATCCCCTGAACCGTCCAGACTTCTTCGGCAACGGACGCAAATACAATGCTGTCAATGAGCAGACCTTCAAGCCCGAAGACGTGATCGTGCCCCCCTACCTTCCGGACACCCTCGAGTGCCGCAGGGAGCTTGCCCAGTACTACCAGTCTGTGGCGAGACTCGACCAGGGGCTTGGCCTGCTGGTGAAAATACTCAAGGAGCTGAAGCTCTACGACAACACCCTCATCCTCTACCTCAGCGACAACGGAATCGCCTTTCCCGGCGCCAAGACCAATCTCTACGAACCCGGCATGCGCCTGCCGCTCGTGGTACGCGGCCCCGCCCAGAAAAAGCGCGGCGGATCCACCAACGCCATGGTCAGCTGGGTCGACCTGGCGCCGACGATTCTGGGCTTCGCCGGGGCGACACCGAAGAACTACAAATTCCACGGCCGCTCCTTCCTCGGAGCGCTCGATGAGGAAAACCCCAGGGGCTGGGACGAGGTCTACGCATCTCACACCTTCCACGAGATCACCATGTACTACCCGATGCGGGTTTTGCGCGAGAGGCGCTTCAAGTACACCCTCAACATCGCCAGCGGGCTGACCTACCCCCACGCCTCCGACCTCTGGGCCTCGGCCGCCTGGCAGGGCGTCTGGCAGAGAAAGGACCGCTACTACGGCAAGCGCACCGTCGACGCCTACCTGCACCGGGCGAAGCACGAGCTCTACGATCTCGACCGCGATCCGCACGAGATCATCAACCTCGCCAACAATCCCGACCACGCCGAGACACTCAAGCGCATGCAGGCGAAGCTCAAAAAATGGCAGCAGCAAAGCGGCGACCCCTGGAAGTACAAGTACATTTACGAATAGGGCACACGAGAAATATGAAAACTGTCAGCACCCTGGCGCTCTCCGCGCTTCTGTTGATCTGCGCGCTTACCCACGGCCACGCGGCCGATGAAAAAAAGCCGCCGCGCGGCTACTCCATCCCGCTGATCGACCTGGCTGGTGAAAAACACCGCCAGGTGGTCGTTGACCGCGAAAAGGGTGTCTACCTGGGGCACCCCACGACGGTCCTGCTCGAGGACCAGAAGACCATGATCTGCGTCTATCCCGCCGGCCACGGCCGCGGGCGGATCATCATGAAACGCAGCGCCGATGCCGGGCTTACCTGGAGCGCCAGGTTGAAAACGCCGGAAAACTGGGCCACCTCGAAGGAAGTGCCGACACTCCACCGGGTCATCGACCCAGCCGGGAAAAAACGCCTCATCATGTTCTCCGGCCTCTACCCCGCCCGCCTGGCGGTTTCAGAAGACGATGGCGCCACCTGGTCGCCGCTGAAAACCCTTGGTGACTGGGGAGGAATCGTCGTCATGGGAAGCGTGATCGACCTGAAAACGGGCCCGGGAAACTACATGGCCCTGTTCCACGATGATGGCAGGTTTTTCACGAAGAACGGCAAACGCGCGAAGCGGGCTCTCTTTACCGTCTACAAGACCTTCTCGAAAGACGGCGGGCTCTCCTGGAGCTTCCCCGAGGCCATCTTCGCACGCTCCGACCTGCATCTCTGCGAACCGGGCACGGTTCGCTCTCCCGATGGAAAACAGATCGCCGTTCTCTTTCGGGAAAACAGCCGACGGCGCAACGGCCACGTTATCTTCTCCAATGACGAAGGCGTCACCTGGACCGCGCCGCGGGAGCTGCCCGGCTCGCTGACCGGAGACCGGCACACGGCCCGGTACGCTCCCGATGGACGGCTCTTCATTTCTTTCCGTGACCGGACCCTCGAAAGCGCAACCCAGGGAGACTGGGTCGGCTGGGTCGGCACCTACGACGACATCGTCAAGGGAAACGAAGGCCAGTACCGGGTCCGCCTCATGGACAATACCCGCGGCGCCGACTGCGCCTATCCCGGCGTCGAGAGACTTCCCGATGGCACCTTCGTGACAACCACCTACGGCCACTGGGTCAAGGGAGAGTCCCCCTTCATCGTGAGCGTCCGCTTCAGGCTCGAAGAGCTGGACAAGAAGGCCCGCGACGCGAAGAAGTGATCCTTCAGGCCTCACCCTTACCGGCCTGATCCTTCTTCCCGCCTCCGGTCTTCAGCTCGATCACCTTCAGGTTGAGAACCTCGACGAAGAGCGAGAAGCCCATGGCGAAGTAGATATAGCCCTTGGGTATATGGAACTCGAGGCCATCAGCGACCAGGGCCATGCCGATCAGGAGCAGGAAGCTCAGCGCGAGAATCTTGATGGTCGGCCGGTCGTTGACGAACTTGCCGACGCCGCGGGCGAAGAAGATCATCAGCAACACCGAGATGACAACAGCGATGATCATCACGGGTAGTTCATCCACCATCCCCACGGCCGTAATGACTGAATCGAGAGAAAAGACGATGTCCAGAAGCATGATCTGCACGAGCGTCGAAACAAAATTGGCCTGCACGCCGCCCTTGCCCTTCTCATCATCATGACCCTCGAGATTATGGTGAATCTCGTGGGTGCTCTTACCAAGAAGAAACAGCCCGCCTAATATGAGAATCAGGTCGCGGCCGGAGATCTCGGACCCAAGAACTGTAAAGAGCGGTGCCGAGAGGCCGAGCACCCATTTCAGACAGAAAAGCAGGGCGATTCGCATGCCCATAGCCAGCAGAAGGCCTACACGCCAGGCTGTCTTACGCTGGTCTTCGGGAAGCCGGCCGGTCAGCACCGAGATGAAAACGATATTGTCGATACCGAGGATCAGCTCCAGGCCCGTAAGGGTCAGGAGGGCTATCCATGCCTCCGCCGAATCCATCCACGTGAACCAGTCCATCAGCAAGCTCCAGGGTCCTCTCAAGGTCTCAACACAGACCCGGCAAACCAGGCCGGCGTTATTCTGGCCGATTGTCCCGACATCAGACCACTCAAATCCCGCCAAACAGCGTCTTTTCGGGCCGCTTCGAGATCGTTTGTCTTTCGGTACAAATCAAGCGATAATAGGCTTCAGCAGGATTCCTGATCCTCCGAAAACAGGAATGGATACCGCAGCGAATCGGAAATGAAACCATGCTCGAAATCCACGGACCTCAATTCAGCCACTGTGACGGGCTCACGCGCCGCGCCTTCCTGAGCGCCGGCGCCGCCGGGTTCTGTGGACTCACCCTGGCCGACCTGCTTCGCGCCGAGAGCCTGGGTGAAATCGGCTCATCGACCAAGGCGGTCATCAATATCCATCTAGATGGCGGACCTCCCCAGATGGACATGATCGACCTGAAGCCGAACGCGCCGCGCGAGATTCGCGGTGAGTTCAAGCCCATCAAGTCGAAGATCCCGGGCCTGCTGATTTCCGAGCTGCTCCCGAAGATCGCATCGATCGCTGACAAGTTCGCCTTTATCAGGTCGCTGGTCGGAGCCGCCAGCCAGCACGATGCTTTCCAGTGCCAGTCCGGATTTGACCGCAAGAACCTCGACTCGATCGGCGGGCGGCCGGCCATGGGAGCGATCCTCTCGAAGCTGAAAGGTTCTCCGTCTGATCCGGCGCCCTGCTTCGTGGACCTCATGCAGGGCCGCCCCCTGGTACGAAACAGCGCCCGCCCCGGCTTCCTCGGCCCGGCCTATGGCCCTTTCCGCCCCGACATCTCAAAGATGTTTAAGCGGCCGCTCGAGGAAGCCATGAAGGGAGAGCTCAAGGCCCTCGGCGGCAACCACGCCACCAGCCTGACTCTCAACAAGAGCCTCAGCTCTGAACGGATGAAGACCCGGGTTGGCCTGCTTGAGGAGCTCGACAGCCTGAAACGCAGCGCGGATTCGGGCGGCCAGATGGACGCCCTCGACCGCTTCACCCGCCAGGCGGTCGGAATTCTCACCTCCGGAAAATTCGCCGACGCGCTCGATCTCGAAAAAGAAGACCCGGCTGTTGTCGCACGTTACACCCTGCCTGAAGCCGGCAACAGGACTCTCGGCACCAACGAGGGGGCCGGCTCAACCAGGAAGTTCCTGCTCGCCAGGCGCCTGGTGGAAGCGGGGGTTCGCTGCGTGAGCCTGTCGATCTCCGACTTCGACACCCACTCCTCGAACTACCCCCGCATGCGCCACACCCTGCCGATTGTCGACCACGGCCTCCACGCCCTGGTGACCGACCTCGATGAGCGCGGCATGCTGGATGACGTCGCCATCGTCGCCTGGGGCGAATTCGGCAGAACACCCAAGGTCAACTCCAAGAACGGCGGCCGCGACCACTGGCCCAAGGTAGGCATGGCGCTCCTCGCCGGCGGCGGCATGAAGACCGGACAGATCATCGGAGCCACCGACCGCTTCGCCGGCGAGGCCATCACCCGCCCGGTTCATTACCAGGAGGTCTTCGCCACCCTCTACCACTGCCTCGGAATCGACCTGGCAGCCACCACGATCGCCGACTCCAGCGGCCGCCCCCACTACCTCCTTGACCGCACCGAGCCGGTCAGCGAGCTGGTCTGAAAAACCGGGCGCTCAGGTTCCTGCAATAATCAGTCGAGGCGGCTCGGAAGCGGGCGTTTCGGTTATTTCGAACGCCCCCTCAACGAGAGCCGTCGCCTCTTCCCTGCCTCTACCGGCACTCAAAAGATCAAGCAGGGGCTGCCCCTCCCGCACCTCATCTCCAAGGCGGACTCTCATCTGGAGACCGACGCTGGGGTCCACGGTGTCTTCGATCAGGCGCCGCCCGCCACCGAGAGCGATCAGGGCGTAACCCAGGGCCTCTCCATCGATAGCTGAAACGTAGCCCGCGCGAGCCGCTCTCACCTCGCTGGCGGGCGCCAGCTCGAGCTCCGCGGAGAGATCACCCCCCTGGGCGCGAACCATCTCGTGGAATTTTTCGAGCGGCCGACCCGAAGCGAGCTCTTTCTCGAGCAGCGCCCGCGCCGCGACCGTATCTTCCGCGCGCCCGGCGGAGGTCAACATGGCCGCGCCCAGTTCGTAGACCACCTCCAGGAGATCAGCCGGTCCCTCGCCGGCGAGCGCGGCGAGCGCCTCGCGCACCTCGTTGGCGTTCCCAACGGCGCGGCCAAGCGGCTGGTTCATATCGCTCACGAGGAAGCTGGTCTTGACACCCATGCTCGCCCCCACCGCGGCCATCGCCGCGCCGAGAGAGCGGGCGCTCTCGACATCCTTCATGAAGGCGCCGCTTCCCCACTTGATGTCGAGCGCCAGGGCATCGAGACCCTCCGCAAGCTTCTTGCTCATGATGCTGGCGGTGATCAGCGGCACCGAGGCAACCGTCGCGGTCACATCGCGAAGGGCGTAGAGCCGGGCGTCAGCTGGAGCGAAATCACCCCCCTGGGAGGCGATGACGCAGCCGACCTCTTCGGTGATCCGCCGGATCTCAGTCCCTCCGAGCTCCGCGCGATACCCCGGGATGGACTCGAGCTTGTCGATCGTGCCTCCCGTCGGGCCGAGGCCGCGGCCGGCTACCATCGGAACCTGCAGGCCGCAACAGGCCGCCAGCGGGGCCAGGACCAGTGAGACCTTGTCACCCTGTCCCCCGGTGGAATGCTTATCGACCCGCAACCCTTCAACCCCGGCCCAATCGAGGCTCTCACCAGACTCCATCAGGGTCTTTGTCAGGACGCTCGTTTCGGATTCATCCATTCCCCGGAAATAGATGGCCATGGCCAGCGCCGCCACCTGGTACTCCGGCACATCGCCCGAGACAAAGCCATCGATCACAGCGGAGATCTCGACAGAATCGAGCGCCTCTCCATCCCGCTTTTTCTGGATGATCCGGGTTATATCCATCGGAGTTCCTTGAAACCAACCGCCTTCACATCCAGAAGCTAACACAGGCGAAAATGATCTTTGCTGAAAAAGAACCCGTCTTTCGGTGAAATGAAATCCCTTGGAATAAGAGCGCGAGAGTCGAGAATGCAGGAACCATGATTTTCAGGAAAATCCACGATGGTGTTTCACGGCGAGCGCTTCCCCTCTGCCTCGCCCTGGTCCTGCTGGGAGGTCCGCTCGCGGCCAAACCCCCGAAGATCAACACCGTCCGGCCGCTGGCGGCGGTCCCCGGAAAAACCACCGAGCTCGTGATCACGGGGGAAGGCCTGGAGACGGCAACCGGTCTCTGGACCTCTTTCGGCTCGAAGAGCTCGATCATCGCTGGAGAAAAGCGCGATGGGAAAAGCCTGCGCATCAAACTCTCGATACCCGCGGAGACCCCGGTCGGGATCGGCGCGATCCGCCTCGCCGGACCCGGCGGTCTCTCGAACCTGGAGCTCTTCCTCATCGATGGCCTGGCCGTCCGAACTGTAAGCGAAGACAACACCTCGGCCGCCACAGCCATCTCGCTCGAGCCTCCCTGCGCTATTGATTCACAGGCAAAGGCGGAGCACCGCGACTTCTACAGCTTCAAGGCGCGCGCAGGACAGAGTCTCTCCTTCGAGGTCATGTCCCAGCGAATCGGCTCCGCCCTCGATCCCGTCCTGCGAATCCTGGATGCGGACGGCCGGGAGCTTGCCTTCAGTGATGACGCCGCGGGAGCTGACAGCCGGCTCGCCTGGAGAGCTGAAAAGGATGGTGAATACCTCATCGAGCTGCGGGACATCACCTACCGAGGAGGAGAGAGCTTCAGCTATCGTCTGCGCGTAGGCGACTTTCCCCTCGTCTCGGCCCCCTATCCCATGCGAGCCGAGCAGGCGAAGAAGACAAAGGTGACCATCGCCGGCGAGAGCTCAGCCGGGGTGGAGCCCCGCGAGGTCCAGCTGCCGGGGGGCTCGCACGGACGCGCCTTCTCCCTGGCGGCCCGCCGGCCCGGAGGCAGGAGCTCGAGCTTCGTAACCATCCTCTCCAGCGATCTTCCCGAGCTGCTCGAGAACGAGCCGAACAACCAGTCAGAATCCGCCGCCAGGGTCAGCCATCCCTGCGCCATCAACGGCCGCTTCAGCTCGAAGGGCGACCGGGATTATTACTCCATCACCGGGAAAAAGGGCGACCGAATTTTGATCCGTGGAGAGACTCGTCTCTCGGGCTCACCCACCGATCTCTACCTCCGTCTCGAGAAGCCTGGGGGCGGCAAGATCACCGATGCCGAGGACCAGTCCTATGACCCCGGCAAAGACAAGCAGAAGGGCAAGAACTACTACTTCGATGAGGGCTCGATTGACCACACCTTCACCGAAGATGGCGTTGTCATCCTCATGGTCGAAGATCTCACCGGGAGAGGCGGCCCCGAGCATGTCTACCGGATCGAAGTTCGGCCCTCCCGGGGGCGTTTCTCCCTGGAGCTCTCCGACACGCTCTACCACGCGCCGGCCGGCGGCGACTTCAAGGTAAAGGTCCATTGCCGGCGAAACGGTTATGACGGTCCGATCGAGCTCGAGGCGGCGGGGCTTCCTCCCGGGACAAAGGCTGCGAAGGCCCGCATCGACAAGGGCAAGACCTCGGCCGAGCTCAGCATCTCCCTTGGAAAAGACCTCCAGCCCGGCTTCATCGGAACCTTCCGGATCTTCACGACCATCCAGATCGGCGAAGGAGCCGAGCGGCTGGAGGCCGGCACCCGGGAGGCCCTCAGAAAGGACTTCCCGCGCCTCTTCCACCCTCCGCGAGTCCTCGATGGTCTCGCGGGCTTCGCGGTTACCGCCAGGAAGAAATAAGGCCTCCCCGCCTGTGGCCTACTTCACCGAGAAGCGGTGGACGGTCTCATGGGTATAGATCTTGCCCGGCTCCAGGAGAACCGGCGGAAACTTGGGCTGGTTGATCGAATCCGGGAAGTGCTGGGTCTCGAGACAGATCCCATGGTTCTTCTCGTATTTCTTGCCGCCCTTGCCGACGTTTGAGCCATCGAGATAGTTTCCGGTGTAGAGCTGGATTCCCGGCTCGGTGGTCAGGATCTCGAGCAGCCGGCCGGAGCCCGCGTCGTAGAGCGTCGCGGCCAGGGCCATCGAGCTGTCCTTGGAGTTGAGACAATAGTTGTGATCGTAGCCTCCGGGATTTCCATCTCCGGGGGGGAGCTTGCCGATCCGGGAGCCGATCTTCATCGCCTTGGTGAAATCCATGACCGTACCCTTTACCGCCTTGATCTCGCCGGTTGGTATCCCGCCCCCATCAATCGGGGTGTAATGCTCGGCGGCGATCATCAACTCGTGATCAAGAATCGTTCCGCTGCCGGCCCCGGCCAGGTTGAAGTAGGAGTGATGGGTCAGGTTGACCGGGGTGGCCTTGTCGGTCTTGGCCCAGTAGCTGATGATCAGCTCATTGTTATCGGTGAGCTTGTAGATAACCCTGATATCAAGGTTGCCGGGGTAGCCCTCCTCCCCGTCGGGACTGTTGTAGGTGCAGAAGAGCATGGAAGCCCTGGCCCCCTGGATGGCCTTGATTTTCCAGTTTCGCTTGTCGAGTCCCTTGGCGCCTCCGTGCAGGTGGTTGGCGCCGTTGTTCTTCGCCAGGGTGTATTCCGTGTCTCCGATCTTGAACTTGCCGCCCGCGATCCTGTTCGCGACCCGGCCGGTGGTGGCGCCAAAGTAAGGATGGCCCGCCAGGTAGCCTTCGAGGGAATCGAAACCGAGCACCACGTCATCGAGCTTCCCATCGCGGCCGGGAACATGCAGCTCCGTCAACAGCGCGCCGTAGGTCATGACCTTCGCCGTTACGCCGTTCTTGTTCACCATCGTGTAGAGCTCGACGGCGTCGCCTTCGGCGGTCTTGCCGAAAGGGGCCTTGGTGACCTTGTTAGAGGTCGCTGTACAGGAAGCCAACAGGAGAACGCAGGGAATGAAGCCGAGAATCCGGAAGAGATGCATGGATACGCTCCTTGATGATGATTGGGGGTGAAACCGGACCTGCCAGTATACAAACTCCGGCTCAACCTGCCATACTATCTGTTCGCAAGGAAAGCCCCGTTTCGAGAATTGAAACCAAGCGCAAAGGACCAACAACATGCCCAGACTCGCCTCCTTGATCCTGGCCGCCTTACTCCTGGCCGCCCTGCCCGGCTCCAGACTCACCGCCCAGGAAACCCCGGAGTCCCTTCTTCTCAAGGCGACTGAGGCCAGGCGAGAGGCCCAGGATCTCGCCCTGCGCGCCGCGGCGGCCTTTGACCGAAGAGGAGGCGATCACTTTGTCGCCGGAAGAATCAAGGAGTCGGTGGCGGATTTCGATATGGCCGTCAAGCTCGACCCGAAGAGAGAGCCCTGGCACTGGCGCCGAGGCATCTCGTACTACTACGCCGGAGAGTTCGAGAAGGGGAAAAAGCAGTTCGAGGGCTACCAGACGGTAGACTCGAGCGATGTCGAGAACGCAACCTGGCGCTATCTCTGCATGGCCCGGCTCAGTGGAGTCGCTGAGGCGAGCAAGGCGATCCTGAAAATCGGTGACGACCGGCGAGTACCGATGCGCCAGATCTACGATCTCTATGCCGGCAAGCTGAAGCCTGAGGATGTCCTCAAGGCCGCCACGGCAGGCAAGCCCCCGCCTCCCGCGCTCAACATGAGACTCTTCTACGCCCATCTCTACCTGGGACTCTACTACGAAGCGGCCGGCAGGGAGAAACTGGCCCGCAAGCATCTCTACAAGGCCGCCGATGACCACAGGATCGGTCACTACATGTGGGATGTCGCGCATGTCCACGCGAACATTCTTCGGGCAAAAGAGAAAAAGAAATAACGCGCGTCCGGTTGATTCTCCCGGATCGCTGCGGGCCGGTGTTTCGAAACTGCCAGACAGGATCTTTCGTCCTGCAGCGCCGGCCGAGAGCAGCTTCGCCCCCCGAACGCGGCCTGAATTATTGGAAGAGAGAGCCTGCTTCGTACTAACATGGAGACAGCCCGAAACCCGGCCCTGCGGCGGGGTTCAAGTCGGGAATCTTCAGCCAACATCTTTCTCCGAAGGAGCCTGGACCAGGCCATGAAACAAACTATCGCGGCATTCACGATACTCCTCTGCGGCCTGTTCGCCGGGTACGCAACAGCCCAGGAGCTCAAGCCGGACAAGCGCTTTACCCAGTGGGACAGCAACAAGGATGGCAAGCTCACCCGCGAGGAGCTTCCCGAGCGCAACCGGAAGAATTTCGGGCGGGTCGACACCGACAAGGACGGCTTCATCTCGCTGAAGGAGCATCTCACCTTCCTTGGCCGCCTGCCGCGAAACCGTAACCAGGCCCGCCAGCCGCGCGCCCTCCAGGGTGTCAGGATCGAAAAGAACATCGCCTACGCCGGCACCGACAATCCGCGCCAGACACTCGACCTCGCCCTGCCTGAGAAACGCGCCACCGACAAGCCCCTGGCCGTCATCGCCTACATCCACGGCGGTGGGTGGCGGCAGGGCTCCAAGGAGGGCGGCCTCAACCGGCTGAACCTCTACCTGAAGACCGGCCGCTACGTCGGCGTCTCCATCGGCTACCGGCTCAGTGGTGAGGCGAAGTGGCCCCAGCAACTCTACGACTGCAAGGCGGCGATCCGCTGGCTCAAGGCCAATGCGAAGAAATACGGCTTCGACCCGAAACGCATCGCGGTCTACGGCACCTCGGCCGGAGGCCACCTCGTCGCCATGCTCGGAGTCACCGGCAACCGCAAAGATCTCGAAGGCGACCTCGGGCCCTACAAGGACTACTCGGGGAGCGTCGCGGCGGTCCTCGACTATTTCGGACCGACCCAATTCCTCCTGATGAACTCGAAACCAACCCGGATGGACCACGATGCCGCCGATTCTCCCGAGAGCCTGCTGATCGGCGGCCCGATCCAGGAAAACAAGGAGAAGACCCTGCACGCCGCGCCGATGAGCTACGTCAGCCCGAAGGCCTCCCCCTTCCTGATCGTCCACGGTACGAAGGATGTCCTCGTGCCGGTGCACCAGTCGGAGATCCTCGACAAGGCGCTCGACAAGAGCGGGGTCGAGTCCATTTTCATCCGCGTCGAGGGCGGTGGGCACGGAGTGCGCGGAGCGCCGCTGGACCAGGCGGGACTCGCTTTCCTCGACAAGCACTTCTGGGGCAAGAAGACAGCTCTGGCTGACAAAACGGTCCAGGACAGTGATCTCAGGGCCAAGCGTGGGGAGAAGCAATCCAAATGAGCGAAGTAACCCTCTACCACAACCCACGCTGCTCAAAGAGCCGCCAGACCCTGGCGCTCCTGGAAGAGCGCG
>Ga0163108_10000698_pt1 | contig 24998 bp, 18 predicted proteins | sample Fk1155metaG_FD_109644 | JGI IMG/M metagenome (GOLD analysis project Ga0163108, IMG submission 109644) | Marine microbial communities from the Central Pacific Ocean - Fk160115 155m metaG | ecosystem: Environmental > Aquatic > Marine > Oceanic > Photic zone | place: The Central Pacific Ocean...
ACAAGGAACTGGATGTATCAACGATCTTCATGTGTCCTCAGGTTCCCCGGCGACCGTCTGACGTCAGTATATCCCGTTCTACAGGACTGAAACCAGCATTTCCCTTCTCAACCCTCTGACTTGTCCTTGGGATGCAGTGCATCCAAAAGAGACTCAAAAGCCATGTCGGCTCGTTTCATGATGCGACCATTGGCCAGATGTCCGTAACTGTGGCGCTTCATATCCAGCACCGAATCTTGTAGATCAGGCGGCATGCGCCCATCCACCACGGCCGCAGAATCCACAGGATCATCGCTGAGAACACGGCCGGTGGTCGACACGATATCAGTCGCTGCAGCAGCCATGCCCGTACCGCTTCGCTTCATGCCTTCGGCGGATCGCTTCATGGCAATCCAAGCTGAACCCGATTCTAATTTCAACAGACACCCCCTGCCGAACACGCCCCCATCATACCAAAGTACGGATCAGGCGCATCAAACCACAAGGGTCACGGGGTGGTTTCAGCTGTTTTCACCGCCACCACCGCCACCACCACCGCCTCCGCCGCCTCCGCGACGACGACGACGACGACGACGTTTTTGACCATCACCGCCCTCTTCGCTGGAGGCCTGCTGAGGGCGGTTCCCACCGCCGCCTCCGCCGCCACCACCACCACGGCGATCACGACGGTCGCCCCGATCTCTATTCCGGCCACCACCGCGGCCTCCGCCACCGCGGCCGCCGCCACCGCGGCCTCCGCCGCCGCGGCCGCCACCTTGGCTTCTCGTCTCCGCCAAAGCACCCACCGAGTCAGCCGATCCGCGCTCTTCCGCTTTGCGGACACGGTCCCACAAGAAGAACGCTCTCATTGCAGCGGCGAGCAGAATGTCACCATCTGGGCGCTCTTTGATGGCCCGGACTGTTCCGAGGTAGCCCTCGAATGCCATGGTTCCCATGGCTTCTTTGATGGAACGAACCTGCCTGTCTACGCGTGCTGCTGCTGCCTCTTCCGGGGTGGGCAATGGGCGCACCTCAAAATCGATTTCATATTGACCAGAAAGCGCCTTCCGGGTGTGCAATTCCGCACCACCCACCATGGATATACAGACACCGGTCTTGCCAATACGGCCCGTTCGACCGGACCGATGAAGATAAATCGCAGGGTCTTCCGGCAGCGAGTAGTTGAGCACGTGCGTCAAATCTGAAATATCGATGCCGCGTGCCGCGACATCGGTCGCTGTAAGGAACTGTGTGCGACCGGTCTTGACTTGCTTCATGACCGCTTCGCGTTTCCGCTGCGGCAACTCTCCGGACAACAACTCAACATCCAGGCCTTGGCGGCTCAGAAACGTTGCAACCGTCGCTGTATCTTCGCGGGTGTTGCAGAAAATAACAGCACTCTTGGGTTGCTCTTGTTCGATGATCGCAAGCAATGCCCGAACCTTATGAAAGTCTGGCGTTGTTTCGTACAAGATGTGCTTGATGTTTTCCACCTTGTCCGCATCGGTCGACAACCGAAGGTCCAGTGGATCCTTGGTGTAGCGCTGGATGATGGACCGCACGCGCTGATCGATGGTTGCTGAAAACATCAACACTTGGCGATCTTCAGGCGTCTGATCAAGAATCTTGGTCACATCCTCGTAGAAACCTTGGGCCAACATTTCATCGGCTTCATCCAGGGCTGCAAATTTCGCGCTGGACAGGTCCAAGTTCCCCCGACGCAGATGGTCGAGAAGACGGCCCGGCGTACCGACAACCAATTCGGCTCCTTCCGCCAAAGCTTTTTCCTGTGGGCCAAATCCGACACCACCGTAAATTGCAACGACATGCAGGTCCTTGAACTGGGCCAAGGACGTCGCCTCTTCCGCAACTTGACGGGCCAACTCACGGGTCGGTGCCAGGATGATCCCCTGCACCTTTCGCTCGCCAGCTGTGATGCATTCAAGGATGGGCAGACTGAAGGCTGCGGTCTTTCCTGTACCTGTTTTCGAACGAACAACCATGTCCCGCCCAGCAAGGGCCGCATCCAAGGTCGCAGCTTGCACTGCTGTCGCTGTTTTGTAGCCGTGGGCTTCGATTCCCTGCAGCATCTCTGCCGAAAGAGGGAACTCAGCAAAAGCACGCTTCGAGTCGTAGTCGGATGAATGCACCACTTGCACTCCTTCCTCATCCTCCTCGATCTCAGAATCTACTTCAGCATCCGCTGTGTCAGCGGGCGCATCTTCTGGGCTTTCGTTTGTGTCTTCGGCATCGTCAGCCATCTCGGCTGGCTCCACTTCACCTGCATCTTCCGCAGGCGCGACCTCTTCCGATTCGGCGGCTTCAGTTTCTACCACCTCGGGGGTCGCATCTTTTTCTTCATTCACGGATTGCTCCTTTGCTTCCTGCGCGAGCAGCTAATGGTTCGAGCGACCCACCGCCACCGATCCACGCAAACGCTTTCAAGACCCAATACAATGTGCAACACAGGAGCCACACAAACATGCGACTCATTTTTTCCCTGCCTTCATTGTTGTTTCTGGTGTCTTGTGGAAAAAAAGATGACACGGGTAGCCCGCCGTCCGGTGGTGGCGCATGCGACTCCACTTTTGTATTGACCCTGGCCGATGGCACAGAACTGGCATTTGATGATTGTCAGCTTCAAGGCACAGAAATCAATTTTGCTGTCGCTCCCGATGCGATCATGCCCCAAGTGCATCAACTGTCTTACATCTTCCGACCCTCAACCGATGTCAGCACAGACTGCTGGGTTCTCTGGGAACTGGAAGGCATCTGCGGAGAACGTGACACACACAGTTTCGGTACGGAAGGATCGACGCTCAACTGGAATACGCTCGGTTGCGACATGCCCGAATCTGCCAAAGGCGCTTTCGAGGCCACAGATGGTGGATCCGTCTTCACCCTGCGAAATGTGGTCCCCCAAGAAGGCCTTGCCGAAGGTGACCCCATGGAGATTGACCTCCAAGCAGACATCGACGCGCAAGACCCCAGCGGCGCGCGGGTGAGCGGCACCGTCGTCATTCAGGAAACCGTACCGCTGACCACCATTACCTACGCTGGTTGTGAGGGTGCCAATGGAGACCAAGATAGAGATGGCTCTGATGCTGTCGAGTTTGGCGGCTCCGACTGTGACGACAACGACGCCCAAATTGGACCCCACGCTGAAGAAGTGTGTGATGGCATTGACAACAACTGTGATGGACAGATCGACGAAGGCAAGATTCTCACCTTCTATCAGGACACAGATGGTGACGGATACGGCAACGAAGATGTGCCGATCGAGGCCTGTGAAGTCCCTGAAGGTGCAGCCTTGCTTGCTGGTGATTGCGATGACGAAGACGGAAACACCCATCCGGATGCGGTGGAGGTCTGCGATGGACTCGACAACGACTGTGACGGAACGCCAGATGACGGCAGCGCACAGGTCGCCATCTATGTGGATACGGACGGCGATGGATACGGGGAAGACCCACCCGTCGATGTCGCCTGCCCCGACGACATTCCCGCTGGCCACACCATCCTAGGGGGTGATTGTGATGAAACCAACGTGGACGTCAACCCCGGTGCCGACGAGATCTGTGGAGATGGCATCGACAACGACTGCAACGAAATCATCGACACCGATTGCCGCTGATCAGTGGGTGATTTTCAACACCATTCGAAACTTCATCGCCACAGCTTCACCATCCACCTCATGGGGTTCAAACTGCCACTTCATGCCGGCTTTGACGGCATTCTTGTGCAAAGCTTCTGGACACTCTTCCGGGGTCACGGACACAGGAAGCCCCAATGAATCCACTTCAAAATCCAATTTGCATACAATGGGGCGTGAGAGATTGGACCAAGAAGGGACAACTGTTCGACGTTGTTTGAGTGCTTTGACCTGATGGAACTTGACCTGCACTGGCTCAACGGATGCTGCGCACACCGAAGCAACGGTGAAGCAACCAACCAATATTCCAACAAAACGAAGCATTTGCGCCCCCTCTATTCCGAATGGTGTCATTCGGAGACGGCAGCTGTCCACCATCATGACCGAAAAATGAGCACCCCATGAGGCCAAGACAACCCCTGGTGACGCAAAAGGTCTTGATTGATTGGTCGTCCGTCCCTACCCTAAACACAGGATGAACCTGTGACGATTACAACAAGCGCCTTACTGATTGCCCTGCTATCGCCAGCGATGGCCGACCCATTTTCCTTGAATGCACTTCTTGATGATACGGCGGCTCCGCCGACAGAAGCACCTGCGCCAAATGCAGAATGGCCGGTGGTTACCCATATCGATCAGGTCACCCACGTGATCAAGGTAGAATGGTCAGACAAACCCATAGAAGTGCTGAATATGGCCGACGTGCTCCAAGTAGAACTGGCACGCGCTTGGGATGAGGAACCCACAGAACTCTTTGCCATTCTGAGAGATGGCAGGCGCATCACATTGAGTCGCGGTGAGCATGTTCAACAACAGGTCGACCTCATGCGTGTATGGCTGGCCCATCGCATCGTGGAATTGCCGGTGGGGGAAGGCCACTCATCGGGCATCGAAACCGGAAAACCATCACCCCAACTCCAACTCACTGCAGCCGGAACGGTCATGAAGCTTGGCAAACTCGATGGGGGGTTTGCGAAAAACAACATCACAGCGGACACGAGCAATACGGAAACCAAGCGCGCGGGCAGCTGTGTGAACTGCATCGACAAACGCGATGTAGACCTGGCCGTAAAAATGCGTATGGACAAGATTCGCGGGTGCTACCAACGCGAACTCCGTCGATATCCGACGCTTTCTGGAGAACTCTTGATAAGTTTCGTGGTTCAACGAGACGGTACCGTGGGTTCCGCAACGGTCAAACGCTCGAGCATCAACAACGCAGCCGTCGAAGCTTGTGTTCGAGAACAATTTCTGCTGATGCGGTTCGAAAAGCCGCCCGGCAATCAAACCATCAGTGTGAACTACCCGATCGTTTTTGCTGCTGGATAAATCACGGGGTCAAACCCAAGCGGACCCGCGCATCCACACAGTTGGCCCCACCCATCTCGAAATCCCGGCAGGTTTTCGGGCGATCAGCGTACACCACACAAGCCCACGTGCCATCCTCGGTTGATAAACAGCCACAGATACCGCTTTTTCGTTCGATGTTCCATCGACCATCTACGCGCTTCAACCGATCCGGATGCATGCGCACAAATGGATCCCGCGGCGTCACTTCCACCGCATGGTAGGCCTCCCTGCAACAAGCCCCACAGCTCAAGCAATCGAGGTCAGGGGTATGGGACCCACAACCAAGCCAATCGAGCTGCACACGCTGGTTGCCATGGCGACGACACCGGTCGACAGGACGCCCACGACCGCCCACAAAGTGCCATACACAGCCCGCACACGATGTGCCTGGCTGACCGTCGCTGTGACCGAGGGGTTTCCGCTCCATGCAAAACAGGCTATCCCGATGGGCATGGATCCCGGAGACAAGCACGACAAGAATTACGAGCGGCCGATTGAAGCCCGCTATGTGGACCCGTGTGAATTGATGTGGCTCAGTACCGCCCAACGCCTGGGCATCCACATTCGCCGGAGTCCGCTTGTGTTCTCTGCGACCGATGGTTCCGGTCGACTCCAATTGTCGACACGGGATGATCTGGATCCAGATGATTGTCTCGCCCAAATGTTGCTCCATGAAATTTGTCATTGGTGCACCAACGGTGTCGAGACATTTGAGGAACGAGATTGGGGCTTTGCGCTCGATGGCCCCACCGATCCGCGCGAGCACTCAGCGCTGCGCCTGCAAGCATGGCTGGCCGACCAAGTGGGCCTGCGCGACATGTTTGGTCCCACAGGCATCTATCGGCAGTACTACAACAAAATTCCGAAAGACCCCACGGAAGCAATCGATGACAGTGATTGGGAACACACCGTTTGCGAATGCGCCAAGACGGCGATCGCACGGATCCAAGAACCACCTTGGCACCCTCACGTGATCGAAGCGATGCACGCCACAGCACGCCTCCGTGATCTTATCAGCCCCTTTTTGGCAGACTACGCCTCCGAACACGAAGACGACGAACTCCCCAGTCTGTGGAAAGTCTGAAGAAGAGTTTGCCAAGTCGCCACACGACCAGCAGCCCCACTCACGTTATCGGTCGACCCCGAACTGGAGTGATCGATCATGATGCGAAAAGCCCTGATTCTTGTTTCTTGCCTATCGGCCTGCGGTACTGCAGACGAAGGCCCCAAAGCTGCCGACTTGGCAGATCCAGCCCTCCAAGCCTGTGTGAACCAACAGATGGGCTTTGCCGACGATTCTCGGATTCGACTCGATACCGCCCAAGAACTGCGGCACTTGGATTGCATTGATCGCGGTATTCAATCACTGAAAGGGCTCGAGAACTACCGTTCCCTAGAAACGCTATCGGTTTGGGAGAACAACATTTCGGACATCTCTGCGCTCCGCGGACTGACCAACCTTCGTTGGCTGGAACTGGGCGCCAATGACATCGCCGACATCTCCGCTCTCAACGGGCTGACTGGACTCACAAGGCTGGGGATTTCATCCAATGAAATTACCGATATTTCAAGCTTGGCAGGGCTCGGCAATCTTGAGTGGCTGACCATGGATGACAATCAAATCAGTTCTGTTGATGACCTGTCGGGTCTCGACGGGTTGCGCTGGGTCACGGCCGACCACAATGACATTGGTGATGCATCCGTCTTGGAAGACATCTCGAACAATGGAGCAGAGGTCTACGCAGACTACCAGCAACGCGGCGCTGAAGGGCCTCCAGCGCCCCCCTCCGACGACACCAGCACATCGGGTCGGATCGAAGCCTCCGTGGGCACCTTGCTGCCCTGGAACAAAGACAATGGTGACCTGGCCTTCGACCTTGCAGTGGGCCGGTCCACCCATTCGGTGCGCAGCGAGTTTGATGGCAACTTGTACATCGAAGACACCACGATCTGGCTCGAGACTTCTGGCCAGCGCATCTTGGTGGGCACTTCAGATGGTGCCACCGCACAGATCTGCGAAAACGGCGAAGCCTGTTCCGTCGCATTGGGCGTAAAGACGGGCCCACCGCTCGCTTACGATGGCCTGGCGCCCGAGCCCATCGTGTCGATGGCACTCAATGTCCATGCAATGCCCAACCTGGAAGAAGAGGAAGAGGTGTACGGCGCGTCCGATGTTGGTCTAATCGACTACGTCCTGGCATCGCCCAACCAGCTGGATGCTGGAAGCTGTTTGTTCATGACCACCACGGGTGCCATGGAGTTGCTCATCCATCAACACACCGACATGAGTTCCGTCGAATACGACGGTGACACCGACCTGTCCGAACGGTTCTTGATGGCCGCATACCAAGATGTTCCAAGCGACGACATGCGATGGTGGCTGACCGACACGCTGTATACCTACAACCACTTTGGTGGTTCCATGCTGAACCGCGACTATCCCTTCACGGCTGGCTACGTACGGGAGACTTCCAGTGGAAGCGTCGTACCCTGCGACTCAGGCGACGATGGTGCTTACATCAGCTGTTCATACAACTGGTTTGATGAGCGCCCAAGCGACTGGGATGAACAGTTGGTCGATACACCGCCAGTAGAACGAACCATCGCCTTTGCCGATCCCGATCAAGACAGCGACACCCAATGGAATGTTGGGCTCATGGACGATGATGACGTCGAAAAAATCAAGTACATGCTGCGAACCCGACAAGCGCCGGTTGTCGTCATCTACAACCACTACCTGTATTGGCATGCCGACATCATCGTTGGCTACGATGACACCGTCGCCACCAACGGATGCCCCATGGTCGATGACTCCATGGATTACTTCGACGAAAAGGGTGCCGGCGCGTACAACCGCAAAATCGAAGCCCACATGAACGAGATTGGAGATTGCACCAGCGAGGGTGTGTTTTATGTTCGGGACTCGATCTACGAAGGTGGAGACAGCGAGGTCAGCTACGACTACGGCCGATTCTCCGAGAAGTATTCAGAACGGATCATTGAGCGGACGTACAACTGGGTCAAATTCCTTGGCAATCACGCCTACGCCATCCATCGGAACTAATGAGCTACCGCCTGTACGAAGACTTGGCCTCATGGTGGCCATACATTGCACCCCGCGACACCTATGGTGACGAAGCAGCGGTCTACCTCCGCCTGCTCGATGACGCCTTGGGCAGAAAAGCGAGCTCCGTGCTTGAACTGGGGTCCGGAGGTGGACAGCTGGCGGCCCATTTCGGAGATGACCGTGAGGTCGTGCTGTCCGATCTGTCGGAAACCATGCTGCAGCAAAGTCGGCTGCACAATGCCGAAAGAGAACACGTATTGGGTGACATGCGCACCATGCGTTTGGAGCGGACTTTCGATGCGGTGCTGCTGCACGATGCTGTGATGTATTTGACCTCCCCAGAAGATCTGCGCGCCACATTCGAAACCGCCGCTGCCCACCTTGCCCCAGGGGGCGTGTTCTTGGTTCTCCCCGACGTGGTCAAAGAGACATTTGAAGAAGGAAGCATCAGCGGCGGCTCCTACGGGAAACCCGCGGCACAGCTCCTCGAATGGCATTGGGACCCCGACCCGGAAGACGACACCTACCGGGTCGACATGTGCCTCATTCTTCGCCATGAAGATGGGCGCGTAGAAACGGTACATGAGCACCATGAAATGGGCTTGTTTGACCGACGAACACTGTGTCACCTCATCCGTGACGCCGGTTTTGACTTGGTTCAAGGAACCGTGTGGGAAGCCGTCGACATCGCCGAGTTTTTTACGGCCATCAAACGCGGACCTTGAAGCGGACAGAATTGGACCGCATTTGAACGTGCCCAGCCACGGGCGCCCGCTTAACCAAGGTGTATGGCGAACTTCCTCCACACCGCAGACCTGCACTTGGGCCGCACCTTGTACGGTGAACGGCTCTTGGAAGACCAAGCCCAGGTGTTGGAGCAGCTCAAAGATGCCATCGACCGCCTGAATGTGGACGCCTTGCTGATCGCCGGGGATGTTTTCGATAGATCCGTCCCGCCCGCCGATGCGATCGAACTGCTCGATCAGTTCCTGTACGCAGTGGCCGGTGAGCGAAAAGTTCCTGTCGTCATGATTCCAGGGAATCACGACAGCGCCGACAGGTTGGGCTTTGGTTCACGTCTCTTGGCGGACAGGCTGCACATCGCATCCTCGCTTCCGAGGGCATGCAAGCCTTTGATCATAGAAGACGAACACGGGCCAATCGAAATCTTTGGTCTCCCCTTCTTGGAGCCCGCCCGCGTTCGTGCGTTCTTGGATGACGAGGAAATCCGAGACCACCAAACGGCCACTTCGGCCATGGTCCAACAAATCTGTGACGCCCGTACGGCACCCAGGAGCGTCTTGGTTGCCCATGCCTTCGTACAAGGTGGCACGATCAGTGAATCGGAGCGACCCCTTACCATTGGCGGCCTCGATACAGTCAACGCTTCGGTGTTCGAACCGTTCAACTATGTGGCTCTGGGGCACCTACACAGGCCGCAAGCGGCAGGCTTTGACCATGTTCAATACGCCGGTTCTCCCTTGAAATATTCCGCTTCAGAGGTGGGACACAAAAAAGCGTTCACACACATCGATATCGACAAAAATGGCCACTGCACGATCAACCGCATCCCCATCGATGCGCCCCGGGATCTGGTTCGCCTCGAAGGCACCATCGAAGAACTGCTAGAAGCAGAACAACCCGCCCGTCCGCAAGATCTGATCATTGCCCGATTGCTCAACAAGGGACCGGTACACGACGCCATGAACCAGCTTCGGACACGCTGGCCCAACACGCTGCACATCGAACGCGTACAAATCGAAGAAATGGGTTCTACGCCGCTGGCTGGGAAAGACCATCGCCAAATGTCGGTGGATGAACTGTTTGAGTTGTTCTTTCTATCGGTCATGACGGAAGACATGTCCGAAGAAGAGCAGGCCTGCTTGGGCGCGGTGTTCAATGACATTCAGAAGGCGGCAGAAAACGCATGAAGCCCGTCCATTTGAAAATGACCGGATTCGGTCCCTATGCCAAAACAGAAACCGTCGATTTCTCCGCCTTGGGCGCCACCACACTGTTTTTGGTCTGTGGAGAAACGGGATCGGGCAAAACAGCGCTGCTCGACGCCATCTGTTTCGCACTGTTTGGAGAGGCGTCCGGGCAAGATAGAAAGAGCAAATCGCTTCGCTCAGATCACGCCGCGGCTGACTGCAGCACAGAAGTGGAACTGGAATTCTTGCTGCACACCCGCCGGTACCGTGTGGTCCGTAGCCCCGAACAGATGCGACCCAAACAGCGTGGAGAAGGTTTCACACGCGCCCCTGGTTCAGCGACCTTGTCTGAGTTCCAAGCGACAAGTTGGTCCATTATCGCCACTGGCAGCGGACAGGTCAGCGATGAAATCGAAGTCCGCTTGGGCTTTGGGGCATCGCAGTTCAGGCAGCTTGTTGTACTCCCTCAAGGCGATTTTCGCTCCCTTCTGACGGCCAAAAGCAGCGACAGGGAGGCAATCCTCGCCAAACTCTTTGATACGGGGCGATACGCGACCTTGCAGAAGGAACTCGATTCCCGCGCAAGCAAATTGAAACGGGTTCTTGAAGACGGCGACCGGGATCGAGAGGCGCTGCTGCAACAGGCCAAACTGGAAGACACCGATGCCCTGAACACCGATCTGGTGGCACTCAAAACACAGGTCAGCCAAGACGACAAGACAGCCCAGAAACTCCGAGAACAAACGAAGCAATGTCGGGATGCCTTGGAAGAGGCTCGCCGACTGGACGGACTGTTGCAGGAAGCCAAATCGGCTGCGACGGCCGTCGAAAACTTGTTGACCGAAAAGGACGGCATCGGAAAGGTTCGATCCACACTCGGCACGGCAGAAAGGGCCGCAGCACTGGAGGACGCGGAGAAATTCTTGGCGGAACTACACAGCGCCGTCACCGATTTAAAAAGAAAGTTCGAGCATGCGGATGCGAACTGCGAAGCGGCTGCCAAAACTGTGGAAACCACCCAGCAGAAACTCAACCATGAAGAATCCCGAGCGGATGAACGAACGGAAGCACAACTGTACCTCCAAAAGATCTCCGTGTTGATGGACGGGACCGAGGCGCGGCAAGCAGCCTTTTCTACTGCCGAAACCGCCACAACCACACTGCATGAAGCCGAGGAGAGGCTCGAACAGATCTCCATCCGATTGGTCGAACACAAAGCCCACACAGAGACCATCCACAGCACCCTTGAAGCGACCAAAACAGCCGAAAAACTAGCAACCCAACTCAAGGACACACTCCAACGCTTGGAACAAGCCAAAGCGGACATTGGCTCACTCGCACGGGCATTGAACGACGGTGAACCCTGTCCTGTATGCGGCTCACCCGACCACCCATCTCCTGCCGTCGACCAAACCCCCTCTCACGATCCACAAATGGACGACTACCGCGCCCAATTGTCGGAGGCGGAGCGAGCCGCGGCAGGCCGAGCCGCCACAGAAAAGAGGTTGGATGCGGCAACCCGCGCCATGGAAGATGCTGAAAAGGAACGTGTCCGTCTCGGTGCCGTGCTCGACGGCTTGCGCAAGACCCATGCAGAAGCCGTCGCCCGTCAAAAAATCATTCTCGAAGAACTCCCCGAAGAACTCCGAAAGCCAGGTTCGATAGAAGCCGAACACCAGCAGGCACAGACAAGGGTCAACACGCTCAACAAAGCGCTCAAAGAGGCGCAACATGCGCTCAATGAAGCGCAGTCCGGACAAAAAGAACAACTGGCACGCCGGGATGAGATCAATCAATCCTGGACGACCGCCAAAGAACGCCGAAAAGACCAAAAGGATGAACTATCCAAACGCGTATTGGAGGCAGGTTTCGAAAGCCAAGAGCTTTTCCAAGCGGCGAAAAGGCCGCCCGATGAACGCAACAAAATGGCCAAGCAGCTCCAACAATGGGACAGCAAAATGGCAGCTGCACAAGACAGAAAAACGCGCGCAAGCGAAGCTGTCAAAGACATCGATCCACCGAACCTTGAAGCTTCCCAAGAGCGGTACACCTTGGCGTTGGCTGAATACGAGAATCACGAACAGGCCACAGCGAGCATTCGAGAACGCTTTCATGAACTGCAACGGACCGCGGAGAGCATTCAAGACATCGAGAAAGCACAGGGCGAGCAAGGCAAGGCCTATTCCATCGTTGGAAGGCTTGCCGAAGTCGCCAATGGCAAAAATCCGTACCGGATCACCTTCGAACGTTTTGTGCAAGCAGAACTACTCGACCGTGTGCTCCATTGTGCCAACCAACGCTTCCACCCCATGTCCGAGGAACGATACCGCCTGCAAAGAGCCACCAGTCTTCGCGACAAAAGACGGGGTGCAGGGCTCGATCTCGAAGTGTTCGATGCGAACACGGGGGCTGCACGGCCGGCATCCACCCTATCGGGCGGCGAGGGCTTCGAGGCGTGCCTTTCTCTGGCGCTGGGCATGGCCGACACCGTGCAAGCCCAATCGGGCGGCATTCACCTCGAGTCAATCTTTGTGGATGAGGGATTCGGAAGCCTCGGTGGTGAAGACCTAGAGCGTGTCATTCAAGCGCTTCAATCCCTTCAAGAAGGTGGACGCCTGGTGGGTGTGATTTCGCATGTACGAGAGTTGCGGGAGAGAATCGATGCACGGCTCGAGGTCCATAAATTGCGCAATGGCAGTGAAACCAAATTCGTGATTCCCTAGGATGGTGCTGGAAAGATCATGCCCCTTTGGGGTCCGCTAACCACCACTCAGTCGATGTATCCCAAGCGCTGAAGTCGCTCTTCATTCGTAGTACTTGAGCCTTTCACATCCTTGGGAGCAAGGTGATCGTGACTATCGACACGGGGCACCACTTCGGGCACCCAAGACGATCCCTTCATGTTGTTGGCCACAGGCAATTCAAGCAAGGCAAGAATCGTCGGAGTGACATCGACTTGGCCCACATCCCCTAGGTTGCCTTGGGACACCCGTGGACCCTTCAATACAGCAACACCCCTCGGGTCATGCTCGCCCTCTTCGGCCTTTCCGGGAGCCACCAAATCTTCAAGCCGAAAGCCGGAAACCATGACACCACTCCACTCGGTTTCTATGGGTACATCACGAATTTTTAGGCTCCAAGCAACACGGCGAGGAAAGGGTTCTATGGAATACAGTTCCGATCCGTCCGCATACGTGAGATCCGCCACCGTTCGGCGCATGACTTCATCCGATACCGGCACATCGGGGGTGATGGCCAATTGCCGACCGACCCGAACGATTTGTACAGCACCAATTCGTTTCTCCAACCAAGGTTTGAGCGCATCGATTCTCGGAATCACCGCGTGTTTCGCACCCTCTTGTCCTCCATTGCGAAAACCGTGGTCGCTAATGACGAGAACATGCGCGGCGGCGGAAACCGATTCCACCAATTCTCCAAGTATGGAATCAGCCAGCCGATAGGCGCCATCCACATGACGACCGTCATCCGAGGCCCAATGCGTATGGGAAAGCGCATCGGTCACGTAGATGGAGAAAGTCGCCACATCGGGGTTGTGCTTGTGCAGCCGGTGCACGAATACATCCCGATCAATGCGCAGACGCAGACGGCGCAGAAAAGCATTCTTCTTGCGTTCAGGCAAAGGAGAAAGCCATTCCATAAAGGTGAAACGAATTCCACCCCAAAAGGTCGACCACCGAAGGCCATCAAACAGCCCTTCTGCCAACAGCAAAGGAACCGGCCGATGAGAAGAGATCCGCTTTCGGTGGGTTCTTTTGGACAGTTCCAAGGCCTTCACCCAAGACAAATCACTGGGATGTGTTTGTGCATCTCCAGCCAGCCACGCTGGAACCGTAAACCCTGGAAGATCCCCTGTTGGGGGTGGCCAAGTAACCAGCCACTTGTACAAACCGACAGACAACCCTGCATCACGCGCAATCTCCCAAAACCGTGCAACTTTGGACTGATCTGTACGTGTTCGGACACCCTTAATGCCGTGTTCGTCCGTGGTTCTCCCCGTCGCAAGCGTGGTCCACAGCAAAGGGGAGAAGAGCGGCTCCTCGGCCAGCAGCGTGCCCGACACGCCCTGCTCTTTCAGGGAATCGATGTTGGGTGTTTCCGTTCGTTCGATCACGGACCATGTTGCCCCATCAATGCCCACCACCAGAAGCCGCGTTTCTGCGGCCGACGGAGCAGGTCGCCAGATGGCAGACATAAACACGACGGCCGACATCAGGGCCAGCAGCCAAGGTCTGCGAATCCTCGGCAACATCGGGCCAAGCCACCAACCCAAGGGCAACAAAGGAACCAAAACAAAGAACAGGTAGGAGCCCGGCTGGTCCATGAACAGTGGGTTGATGAACCAAGAGATGAGCGCTGCCGAGACCGTTCCGACGCAGGAAAACAATATGGCACCCGATAGGCGGCGAATCATGGCAACAATGCTCCCGGGGCAAATCCATCCCAAAACAACCAGTCTCCGGGATGTGCCCTCAGGACCCTATCAAGCCACTGTGCAATTTCACGTGTCCCCTCCTCCAATACAGTCTGAAGTTCTTCTTCACGGTTCAAGAGAATTTCTGGGCCGATCTCGGCAGTGTACAAGGCTCCAGCGCCGGTGTTTCGATAACAATGAACCGTATGCAATCGGGCATGGCCCCGAACGGCCAGCCATATCGGACCCATTGGAATGCCCATCGAGTGTCCCAAGACCATCCGGTTCGCTCGACGGCCAAGTTCATTCCCACCACCTGTTCCATCTGCGGCAGACAACACAATTCCGCCAGAATGAAGCAGGCGAACCAAGGGGCGAAGATAAGCGCGCCCATCATGAAGGCGCACCGGCATTCTCGCTTCAAAGGACTCCCGTCGCGACCGAGCCCACTCACCCGTACGCGACAATGTGACCCGGGTGATGCGGCCGCCACCAATCTGGGCGACATTCTTCCCAAGCAAGCCCAAAACATGAAGGGGAAGCTGTGCAGGACCCATGTGGGGATGGACCAGCACAACGCCTGCCCCGTCGCGTTCGGCGGCATCAAGGTGGGACAGGCCCCGCCAAGCCAAGTATCGAGGCCAATCCGTTTCTGTACACGAGGCGAAGGACGGACCCAAATATTGATTCGCAAAATGGGAAGCGAAGACGTCCTTCGCCACATCCGCCAATGCGCGCCCATCGGGAGCAACACCTTCGGGAAAAGCACGAAGAAGATTCGCTTCCACTTCCCCGCGCTTGCGTCGTGCGACACTCGAAGCGCCCCGCCCCAAACCCCGTACAAATCGATGTTCCCACGGTGCTGGTAGCGCACCCAGGGCCATTACTCCAGGCCCCCAGAGCATTCGGCGATAGAGATCTTTGGTTGCCCCTTCACCAAAAATCATTCGACATACCCCAATGACCGGAGACGGCGTACGGTGTCATCGTCGCGCTGCGTCGACCGCGTGTGCACTCCAGCACCCAATGACCCCAACAAGACTGGCAAATCCTGAATGACTTGTTGGTCCACAGTACCATTCTGGATGGCCCCACGGAGTGGGTGGGTACCGATCTGCAACCACCCTGACTCCCCCCAGCTTCTCGCCAAAAGGTATGTGGGCATGGATATGCTTCCTGCAGAGCGTTCCTTCTTGTTCATTTCACGGTCGTAACAAATTGAACGAACCGGTCCCCGCTGCGAATCCGTGCCTTCCCGGATTTTCGCACTCAAATCCCTTCCGTCCAGTGAAGAACTGCTCTTGGAAAGCAGGCCCATGATTGTGGGGGCCACATCCACAACACCCACTCTTTGCTTCACGACCTGACCTGCATCAATGTGGGCCGGCCAATGAACCAAGAAAGGAACATGAAGGGCCGATGTATCCAAGTCACCACCGTGATTGAACCAGACATCATTCTCCCCCAAACTCTCTCCATGGTCTCCCGCAACGACGAACACGGTGTTGTCCAAGGTGCCCTTGGCTTCCAGGTACTCCACCAAACGACCAATTTGTTGGTCCACAAAAGAGACCTCTCCCGCGTATTGAGCCAACACCCAATCCACATCGCGAATACCGTCCAAGCTCGGGGCCAGGTATTCAGGAATACCCTTCACTCCCTCCATAGACCGATGTTCAGACGCGCGTGGATCACCCGTGTAGTGCATCGCATCGAAAGGTGCCGGGGGAAGATATGGTCCATGCGGGTCGAACAAATGAACCCACAAAAACGTGGGTCCCTCGGCGTCTGAATCCATCCAAGCCATGGCACGGTCCATGGTGATATCGCCGCGTCTCTCCACAATGTGGCTGGGCGAGAAATTGCGCTGAATCATGGCATGGAGGCGCCCTGGACCGCTCCGGGCCCATCCCAGGATGCCCCCGAAGTCATCGTCGTAAACCTGAAAGCCTCGCTGAAAACCGAGATCACCATCCAATACATAGGCACTCACAAAGGCCCCGGTTTGATACCCCTCGGCCGCCAACATTTCGGCGAGTAGGGGCTGTTCTTCCGGGATGGATACACCATTCAACAACATCCCCGATCGCCAAGGACCTGCACCGCTCAACATCGCAGCATGGCTCGGGCCTGTAACGGCGATGGGGGCCAAGGCCCGTTCGAACAACACACCACCGGACGCCAATCGTTCCATCGTAGAGGTGGACGTGACTTCCTTGCTCCATGGAGCGACATGATCCGCCCGGAGGGTGTCGACCGTCACCAGCACCACATCTGGACCTTTACCGGATCCAGAGGGTACTTCCATCGTCTCCTGAACGATCAAAGGCCACAGAGAACAGGACAGTAAGAGGGCGAGTGAAAGCCTGCGGGCCCGCGCATACCGAAGCAACCGCCCAAGAAGAAAAACCACACACAGCAATCCAACCGCGCCCAATATACTGCCGCGCCATCCTTCAACAACAGTGTGCGGCGGAGGGGCTCGAAACCACCATTCAGCGCCATACAAAACAAGATTCGCCAAGATTCCCGCCCAAAAGGGCTTGAGGTATCCATGCAAAATCATCGCCGGAGCAATGGCCACCAAGAACCCGCTGAGCGCAACCGCAGCAAAAAGAAGTAAAAATTCCTGCCAGTCCCACAACAAACGGGTCGAATTGGTCAACCACAGAATATTTAGGAAAGCCCAAAAACACCCCGCCGATAGTGAAGCCACACCAGCTTGAAGCATCTTCAAATGGGACACGGAACGCAATTTACATCCTCCTTGCTGGCCTCAACGGGCACAAAGGATGACACTTTAATGGGTCATCGTAGCTTCGCTGCATGATCTGCATCCAGTACGTAAGGGATGATGGCGCACGCTCGTTGCGCTATGAGTGTACGCCGTGGGTGTCGGGAGGAAGCATCATGCAACAAGCTTTTCGTTTTTGGCTTTTCGTTTTGGGCGCGATGGTGCTCAGTTCGGCAAATGCATTCGCTAGCACAGTCGTTGTACCGCCTCTCGTTCCGCGTGGCGCGCCAGCGCAAACCGCAGTGAACATGACAACGCTGATCGCATCAGAACTCGAGTTCACAGGCGAATTCGAAACCGTCATCCAGTTGTCGTCACGCCCAAGTCAATTGGGGACCAACTGCCTGGGCTCAACACCTTGCTTAAATGGCATCGCGAAATCCAAGGGCAGTTCGACGCTGCTCGGCGGAAAGGTGACCAAATACGGAAATGAGTACGAAGTTGTGCTTACGTACTTGAACAACGGAAAAATCGTCCGGTCCGTAAAGCGGAGAATGAACACCGATCCCGCCGTCGTTGCAGATGAACTTGCATTCCTTGTGCGGCATGCCATCACCGGGGTCGACCCCGAAGCCAAGGCCCAAGAAGACAAGGTGTCGGGATTTGAGGGCGGTGGTTTGGCCTTGATGGATGAAGAAGACGACGACGACGACGACGACCTTCTGATGGCAGCACCGGCAGTCGGAGGCATGGCTGCAAGCAGTGCGCTCGGCTCCCCCGATGCTGACTTTAACGAATTCGCAGAAGACCCAGTGGAAGACCGGGGCAGAGGATACGGCGGTGCAGCGGTCGGCGCGGCCACCGTGGCTGCCGCCCCACGCGCTGCTGCCCGGGCACCCGCACCCTCCCGTGCGCCCGCAAGAGCGCCGGCCCGCAATGAAGAGCCGGAAGAGGCCTTTGACCCGGATGCCTTTTCCTTTGGCGGCTCCGCAGACGACATCTCCTTCGGCAGCGCCACAGCCATAATCGAAGTGGATGAGCCCGAGGACCCCATGGATTTTGACGAGACCCCCAGGTATGCGGATGATCTCGATGAAGTGGAACCAAGCCGAAGTGCACGCGCACCGACACGACCCAAGGCGACCCCACGTGACCGCGGAAACCAGGGTCGCGCGCCCAGTCGAAGCAGAAGCCCGCGAGGAAGCAATGCTGGCGGCATCGCTGTGACGGGTCGCCTCGGCTATGGGCGATTCCAATTCATGAACTTCATCACCTATGGCGCCGAAGCGTCCTTCCAAGTGCAAGAAGTTTTGGCGGTTGTGGCCGGCTTCGACGCCCACTCAACGCGCCGGCTCATTCCACCCGAACTCGTACCCGTGGGACAGCCAGCAGTTCAATGGAACACCTTGATCCCCATCAGTGCCGGACTGTTGTATCGCCCAGGTGACCGCGACTTTCGGCCCTATGCTGGCGCTGGAACGTCCATCGTTCCTGGCTACGTAAAGGATGCCAAAGCCGTTGCTTTTGGTTTCCACGCCCGCGGCGGAATGGACCTCCTGCTCACCGATAGCTTTGGCATCAACGTCAACGCAAACGTCGGCATGTGGGCCGGCACAGAGTGGTACATGATTCAAGGCCTCCTGAACACTGGTTTTGCCACGCAGCTGAGTCTTGGCACCATGATGGCTTTCTGAGATGAGTCGAACCGTTGCTCTCGCCAACTTGGTCCAAGCCGGTATCTACGCATTTGGTTGGTACTGGCTAAAAGAACGCTGGAGTGTTCCCGCATACCTGGCATTGTCTTGTTGTGTGCTCCAAGTTGCGGCAGCCGGATCCTTGGTCATCCAAAGACAGCGATGGGCCCGTTGGTGCTCAGTCCTATGCCTTGTGTTCATGGCATTCATCATTGGACAGTTCTTGGACGCAGCAAATCACTTGGCCGAAGCATACGGCGCCGATGCAAAGAAAATCGGTGAACGGAGCTACGAAACCATTTGGATGGCGACCCCGTGGGCAATTTTTTTCCCACTCTGGCAATCCCTACACGGTGGACTGAAAGCGCTCATTGCACCGCTCATTGTTCTGATGCTTCCCTTCGCCTTTGGCACGGGAGGTGAAGGGCCACTTCAATATTGGCCAGCCCAGCCTGAACAAGAGGCGGCCGCGCAGGCCGCTTTTTCTTTGTGGCATGGAAACGATGCCCAAATCCCGACAGGACTCGGACCATCCAGTGTACTTCTCACGCCCTTTCAGAATGGTCGGCCAGGCAAGGCCATTCGAGGCAGCGGGACGGACTTGGCGGATGCGGTACAAAAAGCTCTCCAAGAACTCCCTGCACCCCAGGGCTCACGCTCGGCATTGGTGCTGGATGTCGCGCGAAAAAGTTTCTCTCGGGATTCGCCCATCCCAGCAGGAGATGGCGGAGGGCTGGGAAAAACATCGGGAACCTCACCCGTGGTCGCATGGCGACCGGGGAAAATAGGCAACCAGTCGGTTGCACCCAAATGGACATTGCCAAGGCCCAAAATTCGTGGCCAACTGCCCACCTTGTTTGATGGCGTACTGGTTGACGAAAATGGCGTACAGCCGCTGTCGGGCGCTTGGACCAAAGCACCCGCCCTCACGGCGGAGAGCGCCTTGGCAGCAGCGATGGCAGGCGGGAAAATGTTGGCCCATCACCAACAGCCCAATGGGCGCTTCGCCTATACGGTGAAGGGGCCTTCGGGAAAGGTAATTCGGCGTGGATACAACTTTCCTCGCCATGCGGGCACCACATGGTTCTTGGCCCGATTGGCCACCCGAACTGGAGATGCAGGCATCCGCGCAGCTGCGGAACGTGGCATCGACTACATGGTTGCCAACACCATCCAGCTGGATGACCAGCGTGCCTACCTGGGCGACCCCCGACGTTCCGATGGGAAAGCGTGGGTAGGAACCACAGCATTGGCCGTCTTGGCCGCACTCGCAATCGAACACCCGGCTGCAGTTCCCTGGGGTCATTTCGTGGCCAGCAGTGTCGACGATGTTGGTCAGGTCCGCGGTGAAATGAATCGGGCCGACAAGGTATTCTTCGAGCAAAACAAGAACCCATACGGACAAGGGCAAACTGCGCTCTCTATCGCAGCCCTGGTGCGGGCTGGACATGAAGAGTTTCGACCAACACTGGATAAGATCGCCTCTTATTTTGATGGTGGCTATGCGCCCGGGGGTGCTGGACGACTGGTGATCCTCGATGAGCACTGGACCTGTCTCGCAGCCTTGGCCATCCAAGATGCAACGGGGACCGCCGCCGGATCCGAGATTTGCCACGCATACTTGAGCAAAGAGTCAGGCAAGACCCCTGCGCCACAAAGCCGAATACGGCCTTTCAGCGGTTCAGCAGGCGGTTTGGCGGAAGCGGTCGTGGCAGGAGCATACCTACACGATGACCACAAAGAAGCAGCCCTGGCATTTGGGGAGTGGTTCCTGAGGTCCGCATACCGTGAGTCCGATGCTGCATTGTTGCCCAAGCCCAAGGCTTTGATGGGCGGATTCCGCGATACCCCGTACAAGCTGGATGTTCGAATGGATGCTGTCCAGCACATCGGATGCGCATTGCTGGGGATCGAAGCCCTTTTGAGCACAGAACACCCCGGTAGCTTGCCTTAAGAACCAGAAAAAGTGTTGAACTAAGTCACCAAACTTCTGCTAACATGTGAAAACGATCATTCTTACAGGAGGGATCCATGCGCCTGATCACAATTTTGACCATAGCCGGCTTCGGCTGCATTCCAGCAGAGTACGCCGAACAGCCTCAAGCACCCGAAGCTGAACCCCGGACGCAGGAAACGCTCAGTGGTGAAGCAGCAACCCTCGAGCCCGTGCAACCGGAGCAACCCGAGACATTGGAAGATCGGTTGGTTCAACTCAAAGGCGACCTGCAGGAAGTCATCATCGATCCCGACATCCTCATGATGGGTATCGATTCTTCAGATGAAGATTACTCCCACGAACACATCCCACACATGGTCGAACTCACCCACACATGGACGATCATGGAGACCGAAGTGACCCACCTCCAGTGGGAAGCACACATGGATTACGCGATCCGTGGTCTGTACAGCGGTCTGATCGAAAGCGATTGCGACGATTGTCCGGTCCACAGCATGAATTGGCACGAGGCCCAAGCCTTCGCGAACGCCCTGTCGGACGCAGCAGGGTTGGAGCAGTGCTTTGAATGTGACGGTGAAGGTCCGGATGTCTTCTGCGAACCCGCCCTCAACCCATACGAATGCAAAGGATTCCGTCTTCCAACAGAGGCCGAGTGGGAATATGCGGCCAAGGGCGATGAAAGCTTCCTCTATCCTGGCTCTGACGATATCGAAGAAATCGCGTACTGGAACGACAACTCTGGCGATCGCGCCTACCCCGTCGGCTCCAAGCTCCCCAATGGGTTCGGTTTGTATGACATGGGCGGCAACATCCGCGAACGTGTCTACGACGCCTACTACCCCTACTCGGGTGAGGATGAAGTCAACCCTGTGGTGTACCCGGACTTCGACCTCGACGCGGAACTGTTTGCTGAGCGGGGTGGCTCTTATGCCTGCCGACGACCTGAAATCCGTTGGAACCGACGCAACTTGGTCTGGGATTATGAGCGCGATATCCACACAGGATTCCGCGTCGCTCGAATCCTAGAGTAGAACCCTCAAACGATTCCGAGAGCCTTCGCCCGGTCACGAGCGGAGGCTTTCATTTTGGCGGTGGTTTCGTACCAGTTGATTCCGCCACAGCTTTGGCAAACGCCTCCGAACTGGCCAGACAGATGTGCCATTCGGTGGCGCGTCGCCTGTTCCCCTTCCCATAGTTCTCGAAAACCGGTGGAAGCCAAATTGCCCAATTGCAGTTCCCCCCGGAGATCCGCACAGCACATCATCAACTGTCCATCATGGCGAATCACTGGGGTCAGCCACAAACCAGGACACGCAGTCCTTTGACCATCATTCTCGTCATCCTGTTGCCAAGGACGCGCGTCCCACACATCGACGTGCACACCCCCCACAACCCCGGGACGAATATCGAATCGAGCCATCGTTTCTTCATACAGGCGGTCCGCTGCAGCCTGTCCTGTGGTACCGCCACCCACACTGAGTCTCTTGAACATGAGCTCGTCATGCCACGGCTCCCCACCTTGGCACGCCAATAGATCAGACCAATAAGCCAAAAAATCACCCGCCTCATCCGCATTTCCTTCCTGCACCACAAATTGAAGTTGAATGTTGATGGGAACGCCAAGCGCATGGCGGCGCCGAACAAGGTGGCGAATATTGCCTCGGACCCGCTCCAAGGCGTCCACGCCTTTTACCGTTTCATAGGTGCGGGGTGTCTGCGCATCGAGGGTAAAGACCAAAAGAAGCGGTACATCCAATGCCGCTGCGTCCAACAAGGCATCCATTCGTTTGGGCGGTAGGCGGATCGCATTTGTATCCACACGCAAATAGCCCACCCGACCCACCAATTTTTCGGCCGCCAGCCGGAGCATTCGGGGAAGAAAAGGATGAAGAGAGGGATCACCCAGCCACTGAAAAATTAGGTGATCAAAATGGCAATCGTCCTCAACCAATCCATCGAGAATGCTTTCGTACAGCCCCATTTCCATGATCCCTTTGGGCACGGCATGGATTTCCTCCCACCCTTCATGGTGCGGAGCGCACATCTTGCAGCGCAGATTGCACAGGTCTGTGGGCTCGATTTGCAGCACACCATCATGAACAGGTTGCATGGATGTTTCCTAGACCAAAGTCTTCAAAGACGCCAAATCATGTTGATCACGATACAGTAAAGCAAACATCTGGTGCCATAACGGCATGGAGTTCATATGTTTGTCCGTCTTTGCTTTGCTGCCCTGCTGTTGTCGGGATGTAGAAATGATTGCCAACAGGTCTGCCAAAACATGGCAGATGTAGCCAAATCCGAATGCAACCAAGAGTTCTCTCAAGAAGAAATCAATCAATGCATGGACAATTACCGCAAGAAAAACCTCACAGCGGAACAGTTGGACACCTGCAAAGAGTACGGTGACACCATCGCAAAAGAGTGGGAATGCGAAGACATTGAAGTTTATCTGAAGTAATGTCTCAAACAACCGACAATCATATCGATTGATTCAAGATAATCTCGCGGTCTATGCTGGCGATTGTATACGGGGACCCAACCTTTTGACGCCTTTTCAACCCATCTCTTTCGGCCGTTACTTCCTGATCGACAAGATCGCGGTCGGAGGCATGGCTGAGGTATTCAAGGCCAAGTCCTTTTCTCACGGTGGTTTTGAAAAACTGCTGGTGATCAAGCGAATCCTGCAGCACCTGTCCGACAACGACGAGTTCGTCGAAATGTTTATCGACGAGGCCAAAATTTCGGTCGAACTTCAACACCCAAACATCGTACAAATTTACGACTTCGGACGGATCCAGGAAAACCACTTCATCGCCATGGAGTGCGTCGAAGGAAAGGACGTAAAGGATATCCTTCGCAAATTGGCGGAACGTAGAAAGCTGCTACCCACTGAATATGCCGTCTACATTGCACACGAAATCTGCAAGGGCCTGGACTACGCACACAAACGAACCGACATGCAGGGTTCGCCACTCGGAATCGTCCACCGCGATGTCTCTCCATCCAATATCTTGGTGTCCTACAGCGGCGAAGTAAAAGTCGCAGACTTCGGAATCGCCAAGGCCCAAATCAGTGCCTACAACACCAAGGGCGGCATCCTCAAAGGCAAATTTGAGTACATGAGCCCTGAACAGGCCAGTGGGCTGGACCTCGATCATCAAGCGGACATTTTTGCCACAGGCATCATTCTGCATGAAATGCTGACAGGGCGGCGGCTATTCAAAACGGATTCCGACGTAAAAACCCTCGAAAAGATCAAGGCCGGCGATGTGCAGCCACCGAGCGCACTCAACCCTGCTGTGCCAAAACGCCTGGATGACCTTGTCCTTCGAGCGCTGGCTGTGGACAGAGAAGAGCGATTTGAGGACGCGAGAGCGCTTCAAACAGCATTGCTTGAGTTCATGTACCCAGCCACCCCAGACCTCACGCGAGAAAACCTTGGGCACTTCCTGACCGAACTCTTTTCTGCCGAGATTCGTGGAGAGCGCGACCGCCTTGAGGCCGGAACCAAGGCCGCTGCAAACCTACATGAGACCGCACCTGAAATCGATCTCCATGCGGAATGGGAAGAATCTCCAGGTTCAGGCCAAACCCTACACACCCAACCATCCAGAATGCCGCTTGTGGCCGCCATTCTCGCCTTGTTTGTTTTGGGTGCAGGCCTAGTCTGGGTGGCAACCCAACAAGCAAGCCAAATTGAGCAGGTAGCAGCGCCAACCGAGGTCAAACAAAAGAAGCCTGCAGAAATGCAAGTCTTGATTTCCCCAAAAATCGATGCCGTGGTCACGATCAACGACAAAGTCATTGGAAACGGTTCGCATGTGATCCACGCAAACCTGATTCCACATCAGGAGTTTGAACTAAAGGTCGAAGCCGAAGGCTATCAAACCTACACAGATCGATACACGGCGCTACCAGGAGAACGCCTAAGGCTGCCGATCACCATGATCCCAACACCAGAACCCACGCCGGTTCCTACAGCAACGACAACAGCCTCAACGCCCACCGAAACCATCAACCCGCCTGTGACAACCTCAGCACCCCCAATCGAAACGCCTGTTCAACAGCCGGCTGCATCCGGAAAGGTCACAGTCAACGTCCGTGGTGGCTGGGCCGAAGTGTACATCGATGGAGACAGGGTAGACACCACGCCCCTCTTTCAGCACCCTTTGAGCGCGGGGCCACACAAAGTCGAAATA
>Ga0163108_10000700_pt1 | contig 24949 bp, 21 predicted proteins | sample Fk1155metaG_FD_109644 | JGI IMG/M metagenome (GOLD analysis project Ga0163108, IMG submission 109644) | Marine microbial communities from the Central Pacific Ocean - Fk160115 155m metaG | ecosystem: Environmental > Aquatic > Marine > Oceanic > Photic zone | place: The Central Pacific Ocean...
ACAGCAAAGGTGACGATGTACCAAGACCCTGAGAACACTGCATATTGAATTGCTATATTAAACAGTAGGAACTTTCCAAAAAAGCCCACAGTCAATGGAATACCAGCAAGAGAAGCGACTCCAACTAGCATCGCGAAAGCCAGCAAAGGAGAACGCGAACCTAAACCCCTAAGGTCATCAATGTTTTCTCCATCCGTTAATGAACTAACGATAGTTATTACTGAAAAGCATAGCATCGTCATTAATAAATAACCGGCCAAATAAAATGAGATCGAATCCATTGGAGATGGTCCACTTAACTTTGAATCGAATCCACTTTCCATGGCTGGCAACGCCATCATTAAAAAACCAGCATGAGCAATGCTTGAATATGCCAGCAACCTTTTAACATTCGTTTGTTTAATTGCTATGAGGTTACCAAAGAGCAACGTCACACAAATCAAAAACGATAAGATCAAGATTACAGAGCTTGAAGTTAAAGGTGAATTAATGAAAGGCTCAACGACTCTTAGCAGAACAATGAACCCTGCCGCTTTAGATCCAACTGAGAGAAATGCAGTGATTGGCATTGAAGTCCCCTGATAAACATCAGGGACCCAAATGTGGAAAGGGACTGCAGCAACCTTAAAACCAAGACCAACCATGAGAAGAGCGAATGCAAAGATAATAGACTTCTTCTCAATCTCTCCAGAATTGAGCACCTTTGCTATTTCACTAAGATCAAATTGACCGGTCACACCAAATGTCCAAGCAATTCCATATACCAAAAATCCAGTCGATAACGCTCCTAGAACTAAATATTTAACTCCAGCCTCAAGCGAGCCAACATTCCTACGCATAAAAGAAACAAGCACATAAAAACCAATAGTAACTAATTCCAATGAAACAAAAATGGTAATCAAATCCTTTGCCGAAGCCATCCACATAAGACCGGCACACACAAAAATAGGAAGACAATAGTACTCACCGATTCCTGAAGATTCATTACTCTGAGAAGTGTACTTTTTGAAAGCGGGAGAAAAATCCTTAGCTAAAACAAGAACAAGTAAGGTAGTTAATATTGCTATAGCCTTATAAAACAAAGCCCACTTATCCACGTGATATATCCCCCAATAATCGTAGGAAGATTCAGCAGAAGGAACTACAAAGATTAAAAATGATAAGACAACAAAAAGACCACTAATCCCCAAGACTGCAATTCCTGAACGGGATCGGTTAGATGAAAATGCCTCAATTCCCAGCATCGTAAAGCCAAGCAATAAAATAAGGATCTCAAGATAATATGCAGGCATAAATTTATCAGCTCGGTAACATGCTTAAAATTAAGTTAGGAAAAAATCCAGTTAACAAAAGCACTACTATCATCAATATGATTGGGATCTTATTTAATGAATCGCGCCTCACCAAGGTCAGACCTTGAGCCGAATCACCTTGGAAGATATTCCGATAGGCTCGGAGCATATAGACGGCAGAGATAACAACACCCCACAAAGCTAATATGGCTGCCTTTTGAAGGTTCCCCAATTCGCCAGCGCCAGTAAAAGCACCAAACAAAATTGTCACTTCAGATGCAAAGTTAGCAAATCCCGGCAAGCCAATCGAAGCGAAAGCAGCAAATCCAAAACTCACAGCCAAGAACGGAACTTTGCCAGCCAACCCGCCTATTTCGGAAAGCTCTAAGGTGTTTAGTCTTTCTCTAAGCGAACCGCACAAAGCGAATAACAATGCAATCGAGATGCCATGTGCAAACATCATGAGAACTGCCCCGTTCCAGCCGATATGGTTAACACAAGCAATTCCTAAAAAAGCATATCCCATGTGCATCACACTAGAATTACCTAACATCCTATCCAGATACTTTTGTGAAATTGTCACTAGCCCCACGTAGATAATGTTCCCCAATAGCAAAATTAGGATCAGACTCTCCCAAGCCTCAAATCCCTTTGGAAGCATAGGCATTGCAACTCTTAATATTCCGTACAGACCAAATTTTTTCAGTACCCCGGCATGAAGCATTGCGACTGATGTCGGGGCAGCAGCATAAGCGGGCGCCGCCCAGCTATGGAAAGGAAATAAAGAAACCAATATGCCAAAGCCGAGGAAAAGGGGTAGGAAAATCCACTTTTGCACTTCTTGGTCCAAATTAACATTTTCTGCATTAGCAGTAAGCTCAGCAATATTGAACGTTGCGGATTCAGCACTAGTTAAGTTCGAATACAATGCTATCAATCCTCCTAACAGAACTAAGCTTCCTACTCCAAGATATATAGTTATCTTCCAAGCAACAGCTAACTTTTCTCTCCCGTGCCCATAAATCCCTATCATCAAAAAGGTCGGAATGAGTGCTAATTCATGAAATGCAAATAAGAAAAATAAATCTGTAGAACAAAAGGCCCCCAATGCACCAGCCGAAATGAGTAAAGGGGAAATATGAAAAAGCTTTACTCTCCCATCAGGGGCCTTCTCAGGTGAAACGTAAACCGCACAAAAAGTCACAACCACTGTAAGCAGCAAAAGGACTCCACTCATCCCATCAACAGCAAACCCCAAGGTCAATTTAGGGTTTTCAAGTATGACTCTGGAAGTCTCAAATATTAACTCTTCTCCCCCTCGCCTCATCAACTCACTAACCACAATGATGCCAAGGATCAGGTTGGCTCCGGCCGCACCAAGGGCAGTCTTTCGACCTTCTGCTCCCAGGCCAATGGCCAAAGCCGCAATAATCGGGATAAGAACTATTAGATCAATAATCATATAAGCATTTGTTCCATCTATCCAATTGCAGCATTAATAATATAAAGGACAAGAATGACACCCACTCCAAATAAGAATGCGTAACCTTGCAAGTTGCCAGACTGCATTCCCCTTAGCATCGATCCAATCTCAGTCACTAACCGGGCACCACCACGGACAAGTAATCCGTCGATTAAATGTTGGTCTATTTGTTTTGCAACCCAAGCAACAGCGTCTTGGAAAATTCTAACAAGTATGATGTATATCTCATCCAAATAGAATTTTTTTGCTAACATCTGAACAGGGTAAGGCTCTTGGTCACGTCCACGATAAAGAAAAAATCCAGAAACAATACCAGCAACACCAATCGCAGTAAGAATATAAGGAAGAGCTCCTTCAGGATGAGGGATTTTCTCAGGATTTACAAACCAGCTGTAGGAAAAAGTTTGCCCAGCAAATATCGCTCCAATTGTTAAAACTAGTAATGGAACAAGCATCAGAAGAGGAACTTCCTTCGCCTCTTCCGCTGACCATGATCTGGCCTTCCCAAAGAACACTACCACACAAAGGCGAGTCATATAAAAAGCAGTAAGAAAAGCAACAAATGAGCCAATCACCAGCAGTATAGGTTTATGCTCAGCCACAGTCATTATAGCATCCTTACTATAAAAGCCACTGAGGGGATAAATTCCCGCCAAGGCAGCAGTGGCAATTAAGAAGGTAATTGATGTTATTTTCATCGGTCCAATCAGCCCCCCCATCTTCCAAATGTTCTGTTCATGATGGCATGCATAAATAATCGCTCCAGATCCGAGGAACAGTAGCGCCTTGAAGAAAGCGTGTGTGTACAAGTGAAAGAATCCGGCATTTGATGCACTCTCTCCCAAAGATTCACCACCGATCCACAGCCCAGCAAACCCAACAGCCATGATCATGTATCCGAGTTGCGATAAAGTTGAATAGGCCAGTATCTTTTTTATGTCATTTTGCTGAGTAGCCATGAGCGCGGCTATCAGAGCAGTAATAGCTCCAACGTATTGAATGACCGAAGCCGCAGTAGGAGCAACTTCAATTAAGAACAGAACCTTAGTCAGCATGAAAACTCCAGCCGCCACCATAGTTGCGGCATGAATTAAAGCCGAAACAGGTGTCGGTCCTTCCATAGCATCCGGAAGCCACACATGCAGCGGAACTTGAGCAGATTTACCAATGGCACCACAAAAAATACAAAAAACTGACCAGTTAAGTAAGCCCTTGTCATATTCCCCATTTTTCAACGCCCCTTCAATTTCCACAAAATTAACACTACCAAAGGATCCCCATATTAGGAGAATTCCAATCATAAAACCAAAGTCACCAATGCGGTTCACAAGGAACGCCTTCTTCGCTGCTTCGGCTGCTGTATTTTTATGATACCAGTGTCCAATAAGAAGATAAGAACTGACACCAACGAGCTCCCAAAAAATAAACATCATTGCAAGATTGTCGGCAAAAACAATCCCGGTCATTGAAAACATGAAGAGTGAAAGCCCAGAAAAATAACGGGCCTTTCCTGCATCTTCTCGCATATATCCCAATGAAAAGAGATGAACCAAAAAACCTATGAGAGTAACCACAAGGATCATTCCCAGCCCTAGACCCTGTAACTCTATTCCAATGTCCAATTCAAAATCTGCAATCTTTATCCAATTAAATGATCCAAGATCACTTAAATCGCTTTGACGGATAAGACCAAAAGTTAATACTAAGCAAATTGCCGCTGAAAGCGTTGAGACATATGCACTGAGATTTGCCTTCTTTCTTAGTAAAAGAAGATTAGATGCAGCTGCAACTAATGGTAATAACAGGATAATAAATGCAGCCGTCATCTGTCTTATCCTTTCATGCTCCTCAGCTCTTCAACTTCTACTGTTTGACGCGATCTAAAAAGAGCAACGATTATAGCCAAACCAACAGCCACTTCGGCAGCTGCAACTGTAATTACAAAAAATACCATCACTTGTGCATTATATGAGTGCGCAGGCAAGCCCTCTCCTCCTCCAAATCTCCAAAATGCAACTAATGTCAAATTAGCTGCACTGAGCATCATTTCGAGGCTCATTAATATAACAATTATATTGGTTCGGATCATGACTCCACAGAGCCCTATCGCAAATAGCAGACCGCCCATCAAAAGGTATTCATTTAAAGTAGGCATGAGATAATTAATTATTTTCCGAACCCTCCTTCCCTTGGCGGCGACTAAGAACAACAACTCCAATAGTAGCAACTAACAAAAGGACTCCCAGTACCTGTAAATGAAAATTGTAATTCGTGAAGATTTCAGCCCCAATCATCTTTACATCTTCATGTGATAAGTTCTCTGGAAACGGAACCATCTTTTGTTTTCCATCCTCATATCCACCAAGCACAGAAATCAGTTGCGCAACGAACCCAAAAAGAACAACTATTCCTCCCCCCACTGCCAAGAAGTTCCAATCCTTACTTTTCTCCTCTCTTATATCAAGAAGCATAATGATAAAGAGGAACAGCACCATCACGGCTCCGGTATACACGAGGACCTGAATTACACTTATGAAATAGGCATTAAGGGTCACAAACAAAGCCGCTAACCCTAAGAAGGAAATGACAAGGCATAATGCACTCGATAGTGGGTTGCGGCAAACAATCACCATTATGCCAAACCCGAGCATCAACCCTGAAAATATGTAAAAAAGTAGCGACATCAAAAAATATTCAGGCTTTCTATTTTAATGTGTTCCATTTGTTAACTAGGCCCTCTCGAACGCCTCCTATCTCATAAAGCTTCTGCTTACCATGAACCATTTCATCTCTGGTATGACCTGAGATTGCATAATCCTTACGAAGAAAAATTGCCTGCTCAGGGCACACTTCCTCACACATCCCGCAATAAATACAACGGATCATATCAATCTCAAATTCCCTGGGTCTTTTTTCAACTTTGGACCACTTATCCTCAGAGGGAATTTCTTCAGGAATGATAGTGATGGCCCGGGGCGGGCAAATAAATTCACAAAGCTGACATGAAACGCACCGCTCTCGTCCATGCTCATCAGTAACTAATGCAGGAGCGCCTCTGTAATGTTCCGGCAGATTATCATCCCACTTTTCCTCAGGGTACTGCATTGTTACTTTCTTTTTTCTTCTGAGTATACTAATCGCATGTCCGAGAGTGATGCGCAGACCTTTCATAATTGCTGGGAAGTAAAACTTCTCAAGAATAGTTAATTTGGGACGCTCTACAGTGATAGCCATATTTAAGAAGAAGAGGCCCGAGTTAAAATTAAAATTCCAGCAGTGATGAAAATATTCACTAACGCGAGCTCAAAGAAGATGATCCAACCGAGCTTCATTAGCTGATCATAACGAAATCTAGGAAGCGTCCAACGGACCCATATGAAAAATAAAATAAAGCAGATTACCTTGGCAAGAAACGTTCCTATATGAATTAAGCCTAGCCACCAGGGAACTTGCTCCGAGCCTCCGGCCACATTCATTAGGTATGCGTCCAATCCAAAGGGAAGTGACCAACCACCAAGGAACAAGGTCACGATGAGACCTGATCCAATGATCATTGCAGCATATTCACCCAAAAAGAAGAGAGCAAACTTCATTGAAGAATACTCAGTATGGTACCCTGCAACGAGCTCCGTCTCACATTCAGGCAAATCAAAAGGCAATCGGTTCGTCTCGGCAAATATCGAAGTAGTAAAAACTATAAAAGCAATGAATGCGGGGAAGAGGAGAAAGAATCTATCCACTCCCCCATTCCAAATTGCCCCGTCCCCCCAGAAGGGCAGCAAAAGCCATCCATTTCTACTCTGCTCCCATACAATTTCACTAAGGTTTAACTCTCCAAATATTAAAAGGACAGGAACAAGAGAAAGACCAAGTGAGATTTCATAAGATATCATTTGGCTACTGGATCTAACTCCTCCAAGGAAGGAATATTTTGAGTTTGATGCCCACCCCGCTAGAACAATTCCGTAAACACTAAGCGACGCGATAGCAAAAATAAAAAGAGGCCCGACGTTAAGGTCCGCTATTACCATTTTCTCACCAAATAATTCACTGCCGAACGGAAGGACAGCACAAGTTAGTAGCGCTGGAACCATCGTGAGTGCCGGAGCAAGCCAATAGTAAAATTTATTAACATGGCCTGGAGTGAAATCTTCCTTAAGAAGAAATTTAATTCCGTCTGCAATGGGTTGCCCAAGACCAGCTAGTCCGATCTTAGTAAAAGGAATACCTACCCGGTTAGGCCCTACCCTCTCCTGAATCACGGCACTCACTCGTCGCTCAGCCCAAACGGAATATGCCACCATCGGTAATATGACTGCAAATATTACCAAGACGATTTTGACGAAAGAAATCAGAATCGGCATCAATTCAATATTGGTTAATATATTTCCAATCTCCATTTATCCTACTATGAGCCCTTGCTTAACTCTCTGCGCTTCTCGTTCAAGAAGCGGTATAGTTTCTTTAGTTTCAATGACCGGGACGCCCTTCTCTCCTATTCCTGACAAGGAGAGCCCCTTCAGGACCGGCACGACACTTGCCATTTCAGAAAAAAGGTCCGCCAACTCATATATGAAATCCTTCCCATCCATAGCACGGTTAAGATCTTGCAAAATCTCCCAATCATCTCTGCTATTTCCGGGCGGTTCGATCGCCTTATTTAACAACTGCAACCGCCCTGTTGCATTAATCATTGATCCTCTTTTCTCTGCATAACCTGCCCCAGGAAAAACAACACCTGATAATTTTGCTGTTGGATTTGCTAGTATGTGTGAAGAGACTAAAAATTTCAACTCACTCAAAACCTCATCATCAAAACCATTGCGCGCAATATTTTCACCGTAAACCAACAGAGCTTTAATTGATCCGGACTCGATACCTTGTTTAATTGAATTAATTTTTGACCCAGGACTACGGAGCTTCAGTATAGCTTTGGCTCCGTTTGTGTTCGGTCTCTTATCCTCATGACTAAGATATTCGTCGCCTTCACCATGACACTTCAGTGTATCGACGTTCTTAGTTTCTAATGTGTCAGCTAAAGTTCGGACCAAATATAACTCCTCATTCGTCATCCGCGACGATGCAATGATTGCCACTTCATCACCTTTGTACTTGAGCAGTCCCTCGGCCGCCCTCCGAATCGCTTGAGGCCAATTCACCGTTTCGTGAGATTTCCCCTTCTTAATCATCGGGTCAGTAAGACGCGCACTACTTTCAAGGAGATGATGATTGAGCCTTCCGGAATCACACATCCAAGAAGAATTGACTTCATTGTTTTCTCTCGGAGTTTGCCTATAAATCTTATTTTCTCTAGAACTTATCAGAATGTTACAACCTCGGGCACAGCCATTACAAACGGACTTTGTTTCACGCATGAACCAAACCCTCATCTTGAACCTAAAGTCATTAGAAGTAAGTGCTCCGACAGGACAAATATCCACTGTGTTTAATGAATAGTTATTGGCCAAAGGTTTATCAGGATGAACCGTCAAAACATTGTGGCTACCCCTATCAACAAAACCCAGCACATCATCATCAACGATTTCCCGTGTAAATCGCACGCACCGCGAACAAAGAACGCACCTCTCATCATCCAAGCGAATCCGCGGTCCGATATCGACGTTCTTAGGTTTCTTAACCTTATTTTCAAGGAACCTCGATTCACCCTTCCCGTGCTCAACACTGTATTCTTGGAGAGTACATTCTCCTGCCTGATCACAAATAGGACAATCAAGGGGATGGTTAATTAGAAGAAATTCCATCACACCCTCACGGCACTCCTTTGCCAATGTTGACTGTGTTCGTATCCCCATGCCTTCTGCAACTGTATTGGCGCAAGCTATAACTGGGCGAGGCATCCAGCCGATTTTAGCATGCCCATCATTGTCCAGTTCTGCCTCTTGACCAGGAGCTGGTCGAGGAGGCATGCCCATTTCAACTAGGCACATTCTACAATTTCCCGGGGAACTAAGTTTGGGATGATAACAATAATGAGGCACTTCTGCTGACGCTTGCTTGCAAGCCTCAATCATGCGAGTGCCCTTTTTTACCTGAATCCAGTGCCCATCCACTTGGACGTTCACCAGGTCTTCAGTTTGTTTGTTTGCAGCGGACATTAACAAATTCAATGCTTAAGGCCAGCCGCTGCCGCCTTCGATTCAGGATTAAGCTCTTTGCCGGCATTTCTCCGGCTCGTATGTTTCTTGAAATCTTCTGGGAACTTCGCAACGAAGCTCTGGGTAGGCCAAGCGCACGCTTCTCCGAAAGCGCAGATGGTCCTCCCTGCTATATTGTCTCCTACCGAAGTTAAGGTCTTTAAATCAGAAGGGACTCCTGAGCCTGAAACCATTCGATCAGTAATTTTTTTCATCCAAAGCGAGCCTTCTCGGCACGGAGTACATTGCCCGCAAGACTCATGGGCATAAAAAGTATTTATATTATTCAATATCCATGCCATGTCCCGACTATCATCCATAACAATGACTCCTCCAGAACCTGCCATAGAGCCACACGCTGCCATCGTATCGAAATCCATTGGAATGTCATTAATGCCAATTGTCCTCTCTGATTCGCCGACACCAATTGTATATTTCTCACCTGCCCGTAGGACTTTCGCTGATGACCCGCCCGGTATGACGCCTTTAAGCTTACGGCCCTTTCTTAATCCTCCACAAACACCATTGATCAGTTCGCCCATCGTAATTTTACCAACCTCCACCTCAAAGTATCCAGGCTTCATCACGTCACCACTAACGCACAAAATTCTAGTTCCCGTGTTTCGTGGAGTGCCTATTTGTGCGTACTTTTGTCCACCCATAGCAATGACATGTTTTACGTGGCACAATGATTCTACATTATTAACTATAGTTGGACACATATACAATCCAAGCGCTGCAGGAAAGTACGGAGGCTTAATTCTTGGGTAGGGCCTCTTCCCTTCCAGAGATTCAATTAGACCTGTCTCCTCACCGCAAATGTAGGCACCTGCACCACGGTGCACATATATCTCACAATTAAATTTTCCTCCTAAAATTTTCTTCCCCAAGAAGTTTTTCTTCCTAGCCTCTTCTATCGCGTCCTCTAGAATTTTAGCCCCTTCAGGAAATTCTTCTCGGATATAGATGTATGCGACCTTGGCTCCTACCGCATAACAGGAAATTAACATCCCTTCTATGAGCTGATGTGGATCCTGATGCACAATGTACCGGTCCTTAAAAGTGCCCGGCTCAGATTCATCGCAATTACAAATTAGATAGACTGGTTTTTTATTATTAGGAGGGATAAACCCCCACTTGACTCCAGTCGGAAATCCTGCCCCTCCTCTACCGCGTAGGCCCGAAGCTTTAACCTCGTCAGTGATTTCTTGAGGTTTCATCTTTAAGGCCTTCTTGAGATCTTTATATCCACCATCTGCAATATAAGATTTAATAGACGCATCCCACCCGCGGCGATCAACATTGCGGAAAATCATCCTATACTCACTCTTGTGAGGTTCCTTTCCTTTTATGTATTTCGGGACTGCCATTAATCGTATTTTTCAATGATTTCAGCCACATTGTCAGCCTTCACAGATTCATGAAACTCATCACCTATCAAACATACAGGCCCCGTACCACAGCTCGCTAAACACTCCGCGAACTCAATACTAAATTTACCATCCTCAGAAACTGCTATCGGATTATGATGCGAAACCTCAGACCTATCGATGCCAGCGACCTCACAAAATTTCTCCATCGTTTCATAACAACCAGCCATCGCACATGAAAGGGTACGGCACACTCGGATATGATATTTTCCAGGAGCAGTCTGCCTGAATCCTGGATAGAAAGTCACGAGTTCGAGAACATGAATCGGTTCAACGTCTAGTTTTTCAGCGACCCAATTGACACTCTCTTCATTAATGTGGCCGTATTCTTGTTGCAACAAATGCAAAAGGGGTAAAGACGCACTCCTCTTCTGATCGTTCGGATAGTGGCTAATGTACTCGTTCGCCTGGTTATTTAATTCTCTAGAAACTTCCATATTGTTTACTAGCGGTCACATTCCCCCATCACAAAATCCAAACTGCCAAGAATAGACACCACATCACTAATCATGTGACCCGGTAGAAGTTTGGGAAGAATGCTTAAATTCACAAATGAGGGACTCCTAATCTTGAGGCGATGAGGAACTCCTCCTCCCTTTGAATTAATATAAAACCCAAGCTCTCCTTTGGGATTTTCTGCGCCAAAATAAACCTCACCCTCAGGAGCATCAATACCCTGCGTCGCCACAATGAAGTGGTGAATCAACTCTTCCATGCTCATGAGTACTCGCTCCTTGTCTGGCAAGGTTGATTTTGGATCAGTAATATTCACTGGTCCTTTAGGCATTTTTTGACACACCTGGCGCAGAATACTCACGCTCTGCCTCATCTCCTCCATACGAACTAAATACCGGTCATAGCAGTCGCCTACCTTGCCCACAGGAACGTCAAAATCATATTTTTCATATCCAAGGTAGGGATGATTCTTTCTCATATCAAAGTCGACACCTGAGCCTCTTAAGTTCGGGCCAGTCAAACCATACCCGATCGCATCATCCTTAGATATGAATCCAACATCTTGAGTCCGTCCAATGAAGATAGGATTCCTTGAAAGTAATTTATCCACTTCTTCAATGACCTCACTGACCTCGTCACAGAACTTCAATACACCCTGTATCGTATCTTCTGTCATGTCCCTTGTCTGACCTCCTACCCTAGTATAGCTAGTCGTGAAACGGGCCCCTGATATCTGCTCGCAGAGATCATAAACTGTTTCCCTCTGCGTGAACGTGTAAAGAAACACAGTCATGGCTCCTACGTCCATTGCGTAGCAGCCAACACCTAATAAGTGTGCAGAAATTCTGGCAAGCTCACAACAAATGACTCTAACTGCTTGTCCTCGAGGAGGCAATTCCCAGCCCATTAATTTTTCAACTGCACAAGCGTAAGCAACGTTATTTGCTAATGGGGCAAGGTAATCAAGGCGGTCAGTGTATGGAACGAACTGATTGTATTGCATATTTTCAGCAAGCTTTTCATCACCTCTATGCAAGTATCCAACGTCAGGGTCTGCTTTACTAATGACTTCTCCGTCCAGTTCAAGAATGAGTCGTAATACCCCATGAGTCGCAGGGTGAGAAGGACCCATATTAAGTGTCAGCTTCTCGCCAACTAGATCATCCGTTTTTTGTTGATAGGTCTCGAGAGCCTGTGCCGCCTTAGTGGCCGCATCGGGCGTCTCAAATTCTTGCAAAGTGTCTGCCATTTGGGCTTACTAGGAACTCAGGTAAAGTCTTAGGATTACTGCTTACCGACATTAATTATTAAGCAGCCGGAACATCCCGCAAGCGCTATTTGTGAAATTTTTCACAAGCTCTTAACTTGTTGATTTTAAATAAGTTACTCGACACCTGAAATTGAGAGAATTGGGAGGCTTTCGTAAGCTCTAATAATGACTAGCTATTCCAAATTTCAACCTCATCATAACTCATTGAAAATGAGAGAATTGTAGTTCATTTCGAATCTAACTAGAACCAAGGATTTAAAATTTACGATCTACTTAAAGAAGTCAAATATCAAAATCAAAGTACTCCGCAGCATTATTATAGCAGATGTCTTTAACTATAGACCCAACCAAGTTCACATCATTTGGAAGAATTCCCCCCTCGATCTCTTTCCCTAGCTTGTTACAAAGAATGCGGCGGAAATATTCGTGCCTAGTAAAACTTAAGAATGATCTCGAATCGGTAAGCATACCCACAAAACAGGAGAGCAACCCTAACTGGGACAATGATTCGATCTGACGAATCATTCCATCCATTTGATCATTAAACCACCAGCCACTGCCAAACTGCATTTTCCCGGCCACGCTACCATCCTGAAAATTACCAACCATTGCACCGACCAATTCATTGTCTCTCGGATTAATAGGATACAGAATTGTTTTTGCGAGCTTTCCTTCCTTATCTAACCTAGAAAAAAGTTTAGACATTGGCTCTGCCACGGACCAATCACCTATAGAATCGCAACCAATGTCAGGCCCTAACTTGTCAAAGAGTCGGGAAGAATTATTCCGGAGAGCGCCGAAGTGATATTGTTGAACCCAATTCCGCTCCGCATCCATCACTCCAAAAAGATACAGCATGTGCGATTTGAACTTATTAATTTCAACTGAACTGAGCTGAACTCTTCCCCGCGCCTTATCAAAAATTAAAGAAATCTCTCTTTCCGTATATTCTTCTGCATAGAAAGTTTCGATCCCATGGTCAGACAAGCGACAGCCTCTGTCATGAAAGAACTGATGTCTGAACGATAGAGCATCAACAAAATCATCAAACGTTGATATATCAATATTGGAAACTGAGGACAATTGATTAACCCACCCAGTAAAGACTTCACTATTCTCTGGCATCATTGCCTTGTCTGGTCGCCAGGCAGGCAGGACCTTACATTCAATAGAATTATCATTAGATAAAAACTCATGATGACCGAGAGAATCACATGGGTCATCAGTTGTACAGATAGCTACAACTTTAGACTCTCTTATTAGACTCCTTGATGAAATGCCTTCAGAGCCAAGCCTTGAATTACATCGGTCGTAAATATCTTTGCTAGTCTCAGAGCTTAACAATTCAAAAACATCAAAATAACGCGCCAACTCAAGTTGATTCCAATGATAAAGAGGATTACCTAAAAGTTTAGGCATTGTGTTGGCCCAGGCGGAGAACTTTTCCCAATCCTCTGCGTCGCCAGTAACAATTTTCTCATTAATCCCATTCGAACGCATGGCCCGCCACTTGTAATGGTCTCCACCGAGCCAAAGCTCGGTTATCGTTTCCCAATGCTTATCTTCAGCAATTTCCTCTGGAGGCAAATGGCAGTGATAGTCAATTATCGGCATTTCTGCCGCATAATCATGATAAAGCTGACGCGCAGTATCACTGGAAAGCAAAAAATCGTCGTGTATAAAATGTTTATCAGCCATGTTTTACTTATCGAATATACATTTTGCCTCTTTATTATAAGTTTGTCAGCAGAGAATTGAATTTCTATTAATGCTCCATATATTGCCATTACTAATGGGGAGTGATGGGTGCCTGGTGGCCTCCGCGGTCTTCAAAACCGTTGAGGGTAGTTATGCTGCCCTGGTTGGTTCGATTCCTTCCCTCTCCGCTTTTTCCATTAGTGGCTTTTTATTGGTCAATAAAGAGTAAAAAGCTAATATAACCGCAAATAACTAAATCATGCGCAGGCTTTATCATCTTTCCCTCTTATATTTAGGGGCCTTTATTCTCACTACCTTTCAACTTAATGCTCGGCCCAACATACTGATCATATTCACGGATGATCAGGGATATGCTGATATTGGCTGCTACGGGAATAAAAAAAATAAAACTCCCAGATTAGATGGCCTAGCCAAGGAAGGCACAAGGTTCACTTCTTTTTATTCTCAGACCGTGTGTGGGCCTTCCCGCTCAGCGCTACTAACGGGCAGACAGCCAATAAGAAGTAAGGGTTGGAACATGCCAGCAACAGAAACCACATTTGCTGAGCTAATGCGTGAATCTGGATATCAGACAGCTTGTATCGGTAAGTGGGATGTATCAAACCGCAAACCAATACGTGAACGCATGCCCAATGCAAAGGGCTTTGATTATTACTTTGGACCATTAGGCGCCAATGATGGAGGGACCGTAGCAATTCATGAAAATAATGAACCGGCTTTACGGACAAATAAAATGGGAGACCTCATTAACCTTTACACTAACAAGTCAATAAATTACCTAAAGAAAGTCCGAGACCCTAAGAAACCATTTCTTCTATATCTTGCTCATACCATGATGCATACAATAATCGACGCATCACCAAAATTTCGAGGAAAATCAGAGGGCGGCCTATACGGTGACGTCGTTGAAGAGTTCGACCACGAAACGGGTCGATTATTGGATGCCGTTGATGAGTTAGGATTAAAACAAAATACTTTAGTTGTTTATACAAGTGACAATGGCCCCTGGAACCAAAAGAAATACACTGCGAAGAAAAGGGGACATCCTAAAGGATCCGTTTTCTGGGGAGAATCTGGGCCACTGAGGAATGGAAAAGGCTCCTGCTATGAAGGCGGTTATCGACTCCCCTGCATTGTCCGTTGGCCAGGAAAGATTCAAGCCGGCCATGTATCCGATGCCATATTTGCAACCATCGATTTCATGCCGACATTCGCCAACCTGTGTAAATTTAAAATGCCAGACGACCTCCACATCGACGGGATAGATCAGACCGATCTCCTTTTTGGAAAGAGAACAAAAGGAAGAGATTATTTTTATTTCAATAATGCGGGAATTCGTCAGGGAAAATGGAAATACCTAAAAGCTAATGCTCATTTTCATGGATATGCGATTGAAGATACGAGAGTAAAAGCCGAAGAACTTTACGATCTGGAAAATGATTTAGGTGAGACAAAGAACTTGGCCTCACAATTTCCAGAAAAAGCAGCTAAGTTAAAAGCTTTAATGCAATCAATTGAAAAACACAAGTAAGCTCCCATCAGAATAAGATCACTGCCAATAAATTACTTCTTACAATTACACCTAAGACGAAGATGACTGGAATAATCCAATAATAGTTGCATCTTTAATCCTTAAAATGAGTAAAGCTGACCTTAGTCGACTCCCCGCAGTCGAAAAAACTCTACAAGCATTAGAGGACGTTGATCTGCCCAGACCAATTGTTTTGAGCTTGGTCAGACAATCAATTGAAGAACTGAGAACCGATCCAGAAAAGATACCCGATTTCAATGATTATATAAATACCCTGCGGACCCAACTCGCTTCTCTTTCTAGAACGAGAATAGCCTCAGTCATTAATGGTACCGGCGTATTAATTCACACGAACATGGGACGATCTCCACTACCCGACAGGGTTGCTGAAAAGTTGTGTTCGATAGCGACCAATTATAATAATCTAGAATTAGATTTAAATACCGGAGAAAGAGGTAACCGTGCTGCATATCTTGAAAAGTGCCTGGCCCTAGTGTCCGGATCCGAATCAGCGACCTCAGTCAATAATTGTGCCTCTGCACTGGTAATTATTTTAAGGCACTTCGTAAGAGGCAATAAAAAAAGAGTCATCATCTCACGGAGCCAACTAGTTGAAATTGGCGGTGGATTTAGAATACCTGACATACTGCTAGCGAGTGGGGCCGTTCTTCACGAAATCGGGACAACAAATAAGACCACCGTGAAGGACTATGAAAATGCGATCAGTGATGAGACGGCTCTAATTTTAAAAGTGCATCAAAGCAATTTTTATATGGGAGGCTTTATAGAAAATGCTGAAACAGAAGAACTGGCTCAGTTAGCAAAAAAGAAAGGAGTCCCTTTCTGTGAAGACCTCGGAAGCGGAGCCGTGGTAAACACCGATGAATTCGGACCAGTAGATCATGAGCCTACGCCATCTGAAATTCTAGCAAAGGGAGTTGACCTTATTTGCTATAGTGGGGACAAATTACTTGGAGGACCGCAAGCCGGAATCATTGCGGGACGTACGGAACTTGTGAAAGGAATAAAGAAAGAGCCTTTCTTTAGAGCATTAAGATGCGACAAGCTCATACTTTCAATGTTAGAAGAAGTGACTGAGTCTTATCTAAGAGGAATCACTAAAGTCCCAATATTAGACATGCTCTCATCGACGACTGATGAATTAAACTCCAGAGCCGAAACAATCATCAAAGGCCTCAAAGGATTACCGCTGAGTGCCTGTTCAGGAAAAGGTGAATCGAGGATAGGAGGAGGAACAATGCCGAAGTCCACTGTCCCATCAGTTACTATAGACCTAAAGCCTGAAAAAATTTCAATCTCCAAACTTGCTAAAAAATTAAGATGCAACACTAACCCGGTCATGGGTTATACTGCAGACGGACTCTTCAAAATTGACTTGAGAACGGTCTTTCCTCGTCAGGACGAGAGCTTATTAGAATCAATCAAGGAAGCTCTTTCTTGATTTTGATTCAGCTAAACAAAAAAGAAAATTAATTCTTTTTTGGTATCGTCGTACGAAGCAATTTTGCGACGCCCTTAGAAATCAACGCAAGAGACTCGGCTCCACTCTGAGCAGGCACGATAAAAGAATCACCACTTCTAAAATCGCAACGACCACAAGCCACGGCTCCGTCAATTACAGAGAGGATTGCAAAGTTCTCATCTATGGAAGCCCTAATTGATTCCATAGGGCTTAGATTCAATTGCTCAACTTCAAAATAGGGACAACGGACAAGAAAGTTGTTTTCCATTCTTCCTTTGCACGGACCAACGTCATGAAAGTCAATGGATCTGATAGCTTCATTAATATGCAGCTCTCTAGGATTTCCGTCAGAACCTGTCCGGCCCCAATCATGGACCCTATATGTAGTATCGCTGTTTTGTTGAATCTCAAATATCATGAGCCCCTCACCAATCGCATGCAACCTACCGCTCGGTATAAAAATAAAATCCCCTTTGGATACTTTAATTTTATGTAGCATGTCATCACTCGCACCTCCATTAACATTATCTATGAACTCATCAGGAGTGATTTGATGACTAAGGCCACAATATATTTCGGCTCCATATTCCGCCTCAGCAATGTACCACATTTCAGTTTTTGGTTCGGCTCCGAGTTCAGAAGCAATACTTTCTGGAGGGTGTACCTGCAGAGATAATTTCTCCCTCGCATCAAGAACTTTAACAAGTAACGGGAACCTTTTCACCTCTGGGAGATCAGTTCCAAAAAACAATTCTTTATGATCAACCCACAACTCATTTAAAGTCTTACCCTGCATTTCCCCATCAACTACAAGGCTTTGGTCCCCCTCCCTATCGACAATGTCCCAGGATTCACCAACAAGATCTAACTCATTGGGTAGCTGACGATTAAAAATAGATTCTAATTTCCTCCCACCCCAAACTCGCTCCTTATAAAGCGGGTCTAATCTAATGGCATCATTCATCATCACATGATTAGCCTCATAACTGGAAAAATCTAAAAGAAAATGCGTGTATGACAATTCCCCTTAATTGCTCGATAATATAATTATATTGATTGAAGTCTCACAGATCCGATTACCGCTGAATCATCAAAAATCTGAATTAGAGAAGGCGCTGTTCAGAAAATTGCGTGTATCACAAGATAAAAATTTCACCTGGAAAATTCATCGATGCTCAATCGATGCAAGAAAAAAGGGATCCCCCGACATTAGACTCGTTTACACTATTCATCTTGACGCTGGTCCCGCAGAACAAAGTATCGTCTCCAAGACCAAAAGTTCTGACATCAAAATTGCAAAAAATACAGTCTTCAAAACTGTTAAAGCCACTTCAAAATCCCGCTGTCAAAATCCACTGATCATAGGGGCAGGACCTTGTGGATACTTCGCTGCGCTTTATTTAGCCCGATTAGGTGCATGCCCAATCATTCTTGAAAGAGGTAAAGAGGCGGGGCCAAGGGCAAGGGACGTTACAAAATTCTGGCGTGAAGGAGGCTCGGTAGATTCAGAATCTAATGTGCAGTTCGGAGAAGGGGGAGCTGGTACATTCTCCGACGGTAAGCTCTATACAGGCATAAAGGATCGGGACGGAGCTGTGCGTCTAGTCCTTGAAGAACTAGCATCACATGGGGCACCTAGTAATATTTTATTTAAAGGAAAACCTCACATTGGGACCGATAAACTCATTAAAGTTCTCAGATCCATAAGACAAGAAATTCTTGATCTTGGCGGCCAGATTAAATTCCAATCTCGTGTCGATGATATCATCATAGAATCGGGTTCGATAGTTGGTGTAAAAACTTCAAGTGGCGAAGAACTCAATTCTCAAAATGTAATTCTGGCTATAGGTCATAGCGCTAGAGACACTTTTGAGATGCTACATCGGCATGGAATTCAAATGCAAAGTAAGCCATTTTCAATAGGCGCAAGAATCGAACATCCCCAAAAAATGATAGATCGATCCTTGTACGGAACAGCTGCCGGTCACGAAAAATTGGGGGCAGCTCCATATAAATTTGTTCATCATCACAATAAGAAAAAGGGCAGGACCTGTTATTCTTTTTGCATGTGCCCGGGAGGACTAGTTATTGCATCAAGTTCCGAGCCTGGACTAACTGTGACTAATGGAATGAGCAGCTATGCTCGTGCCGATGCTAACGCAAATTCCGGGTTCATGGTTGAAATTTTTCCAGAAGACTTTAAGAATTCAGAAAACCCATTGTCAGGAATTCAATTCCAACGCGAATGGGAGCAAAAAGCATTCCAAGCCGGTGACTCTGAGGGACGCGCCCCTGCACAGTTGCTCGGCGATTTCATGCAAAATATTAAATCATCCGAGATAGGCAACGTAGTTCCTTCTTATCGTCCGGGTGTCCTAATGACAGACATAAGAGAATGCTTGCCCGAGTACGTGGTTAAAGTCATGCAACAGTCAGTTCTCGGCATCAGTAAGCAAATTGACGGATTTAACCGAAAGGACGCAGTCCTGACTGCAGCAGAAACGAGGTCATCCTCACCGTTAAGAATTACACGCAATTCTTTAATGCAAAGCCCCTCAGCAAAAGGACTTTACCCTGCAGGCGAGGGAGCTGGATACGCTGGCGGAATTCTTTCTGCAGCAGTAGATGGACTAAGGATAGCCAAAGCATTACATACAAATGCAACTTCATCTTTGTAGATTTTCGCAAAACTCTAACTCAACATGGCCTCCTCGCACTGAGCTTCGAGAATAGTTTCTTTTTTGCTATTACTAAGCCCCAATCCATAAGAAACTCATAATCGCCGCGAGTCATCTAAAAGAAAATAATTCCATGTCCATTCCAAGATACTTCCTATTCCTCTGCGGTCAGATAGGAATCATGAGCCTCTCACGGTTCCTTTATCAATGGATTCTTAAATACGGTGATTTAGATGACTCTGGAACAAAACTCTTCCCGGCCATTACATTAGGAATAGTATTCTTCTCTTTCCGAGTATTTGACGGAGTCACGGATCCTCTCGCTGGCAAATTGACTGATTCCTGGGTAAGGAAAGGATTTCAAAGAAGAACTCTATTATGGGCCTCCTTTGCCTTGGCTCCGATCGGCCTAGCCTTAACGTTTCTAGCAAATCATAGCCATTCAAAACCATTTGCATGGTCCCTCCTAACAATCGGATTACTGATATTCTTTATAGGATACACTTTCTACGCCATCCCTTACTGGAGCCTCATAGATGATTACGCAGAAGGTGATATGAAAGTACGGGCAAAACTGTCCAACTTACTGGGGCTCGGAATCGTTCTTGCCTCAGGAATTGGTTTCGTGGCAAGTGGAGCGCTAATTGAAAATCTTGGTTACTCAATGGCCGCATTATGCTTTGGCGGGGTATCAGTTTTTTTGATGATCCTTCCATTCTTTGCTAGCCCAAAGAAAACTAATAAAATAACCAAACAAGATAATCTAAATGAAATACAGACCAACCCATCTTCACTCTGGTCAGGGATCATTCAAGCATTAAGACATAAGCGGTTCTTAGCTCTCATTGCTCTTTTCGGAGGGTCGCAAATGTCTTTCACAGTAATGACAACGGCCGCGCCATTCATTGCTACCGAATTACTTGGCGGTTCGGTAGGAGATGTGGCTCAACTACTTGGGCCATTACTTGGAGTGGCCGTTATATGTTTTCTCTTAGTTCCGAAGGTCCAACAGCGGTTCGGCTGGCTACGCAGCATGCTATACGCTTCGATTGCCCTCTCTATTGTTTATGCTTGCTGTGGATTACTAGGTAAAAGCTTAATTATTAGCCCTTTAATGACAGCTTCTGTGGTATTTGGTTTAGGAGGTCCGATGGTCGCTGTGCTCCTAGGAGTCGAAGCCGAAGGCGTTGTCGACTGCGCAAAAGAAAGGGGCGGAGAGAGCCTCGTTGGAATTTATTGGGGAGCATTCAACTTTGTTGTTAAAATACTAAACGGAATTGCAATTTTATTGGCATCCATTCTAATTCAATTACATCAATCACAAGAAGGTTGGGAAAGTCTAGCAATACGATCGATGGGATTCTTGGCAGGAGCATGTCTCATCGCTGGTGTCGGATTTTATTATATAATAAGTCCAAATAAAAAACTAAGACACCGGCTCTCTAATTAATGAATCCGCTCAAAAAGAAGTGGTTCTTGGCAAGCATAGCAGCCATCATCATTATCCTTTGCCAATTCCAATTTGATCTACTCCAAACCACGCCCAAACTAATTCAATACATAGAATCCATTGGCATTATCGGAAAATTCTTATTTGTATTAATTTACATTCTCGCTTGCGCACTTCTTATACCCGGATCGCCTCTGACAATTGGAGGCGGTGCAACTTTCGGCTTTTGGAATGGTTTACTACTTGTTTCGATCGGATCAACTTTAGGGGCAGTGGCAGCTTTTCTTATCTCACGCTATCTAGCCAGAGAATTCATCGAAAGAAAACTGAACCGAAGTCACAAATTCTCCGCAATAGACTCAGCCATTACAAAGGAAGGATGGAAAATTGTATTTTGGGCAAGGCTCAGCCCAATCATTCCGTTTTTCCTACTAAATTATGCCCTAGGTTTAACCAAAATTCGCCTACACACATACATAATTTCGTCTTGGGCAGGAATGATCCCCGGTACTGTTTTATACACTTACGTAGGCTCCTTAGGAAAAAGTATACTCACCGCAGAAAGCTCACCAGCGGACTGGATAATTCTTGGGATCGGCTTAATCGCCACTGTTTGCGTAACCCTTATTCTTTCCAGAATCGCCAGGAAATCTCTTACATCCAAAGCTCAACAATAATTACATTCCTTCTAACGATTGAATCAGCAAGAAGTTGGCTCACCTGCACATAACTTGACCGTATGAGCAATTGCTCCTTCAACAAATTCCAGACATTCCACAGCGCCCTGAGGCTTACCTGGCAAAGTAATCACAAGAGAATTTCCAACTACCGCAGCCAAGCCTCGTGAAAGGATTGCATTTGGAGTTATATCAACACTACGCATTCTCATTAATTCACCAAACCCATCAATTTCAACTCTCATAATCTCTCTGAGAGCCTCAGGCGTTACATCACGTTCCGTGATACCTGTGCCACCAGTCGTTAGTATTAAATTACAACCCTGAGCCTCAAATGAAAGGATCACTTCCTTGATACGTTCCTTATCATCAGGAACAATCGCATCTGCAAGCACATGCCAATCTCGTTTTTCAGACTCAACCTGCAAAGCAGGCCCTCCATGATCTTCATATTCTCCAGCTGATGCCCGGTCCGATACTGTAATGATTCCTACATTCATCTCTATTAATCCTTCGTTTTGGATTCAAGTTTAACATCCCCTATCACCATCGTCTTATCTACCGCTTTGCACATATCATAAAGAGTCAATGCTGCGACGCTAACAGCGCATAAAGCCTCCATCTCAACACCTGTTTTACCAGAATTTTTGACCGTAGACCTCAATAATATTCCCTCCCTTTTGATCTCACAATCAACTGAAACATGAGATAAGGATAAGGAGTGGCATAGAGGTATCAAATCTGATGTTTTTTTAGCTGCTGAAATTCCAGCAATTTTCGCCACAGTTAACACGTCCCCTTTTTTGATCCCATTATCATTAACTAAATCTATCGTTTCTGCCTGCATCTTGATAAAACCACTAGCAGTTGCCGCACGGGGCACCTCAGGCTTACCTGTAACATCCACCATCGAAGCCTCCCCTTCTCTATTCACGTGAGATAATTCACTCATGTATCTAGCCTCCAATCGCAATCATTTTACGGCCTGGTTGGTAGTTGGATGAAAAATCATGTTCTTTAGGTTTTTTTGCAACCACTCCACTTATAAAATCAGCAATCCTTTCATCACTAGCACCAGAGCGAATCTCAGACAATAAGTCAAACTCCAAATGACTTCCAAGACAAGGCCTTAACTTACCATCACAAGTCAACCTAAGTTTATTACACGATTCACAAAAATGTAAATTAGTCATCGCGCCAATAAACCCAATTAACTGACTCCTCCCTGGAATCATATAATAAGCCGCCGGACCATTAGTCTTGTAATCTGGCTTCGCTTCTAGGCGACCGAAAGTATTAGAAAGAGACTTTATAACTTCACCGCATGGAAGAAAATTAGAATCCTTAAGAACATCTTTGCTGCTGACCGGCATCATTTCTATAAACCTTATAAGCAAATTTCTCTGATGAGAAAAATTCACTAATTCATGTAAATCATCCTCGTTCCTCCCTCTCATTAATACCGTATTGATCTTTACTTTTTCAAAACCGGAATCAATCAATTCATCAATTCCTTCAATGACTCGATTCAAATATGGACGCCCGGTAATCGCTGCATATTTGCGCTCGTCTAGAGTATCGAGTGACACATTAACGGTCCTCACTCCAGCATCCACAAGAGCTGCTGCCATCGTCTTAAAATTCTCCGCCGGCCTTGAAAGCAACGTTCCGTTAGTCGTAATCCCTATGTCCTTGATTCCACTTACGTTACTCAATCGCTTAATAAAAGGAATCACATCTCTCCTAGTTAAGGGCTCACCTCCGGTAACTCTTATCTTTGTTACTCCCAAGCCTGCAGCGATCCCCGCAACTCTCAATATTTCTTCATAACTCATCACTCCGCCTCTAGGCAACCATTCTTGAAGCTCATTGGGCATACAGTACGCACACCTTTCATTGCACCGATCTGTTACTGAAATTCTCAAATAAGAAATTTGATGTCCAAAACTGTCTTCCACTTGTATATCGTATTGTTAGAATATTTTTATTGAATATATTAAGAATTAGTTTATCCAAAAACCTATTTATAAGTTATGCATTTAAAAATTATCTCTATTTTTATATCAACTTTATTCCTCTGCAATTGTTCATCAACAATTCAATCAAGAATTGATGGAAATCCTAAAATGTTCACTTCTCTGACAGGAAGCCAGAAGAGCGCTGTTTCCAAGGGTATGATACTAAAAGGAATGCCCATGGATGCAGTTTATCTAGCGTGGGGAAGACCGGATGGAATAAAAGAAGGCAATCTCAACGGAAAAAAATTAGAGAAATGGAGATACTCATCACATGTGCCAGTATGGAACCAAAATGTGATATATAGTAATCATCACTACTATCATCATGACTATTCTGGTCCATTCTATAATTCAACCAGTGTCGGATACATCCCGTACACATCCGCGATCGTTGAGTTTGAAAACAGGAAAGTGACGGCTTGGGAGCAAGAGCGCTAAAGAACAATTACTTACTTTTCAAACTAACTGACCGAAGATTCATTAATTGACCCGATTTCTGATCAATAGTGATTCCTGAGATTATAACTCTGTAAGTTCCTGGATCTTTAACTTCAAAAGCCCCCACTGGAATGTCAGCGTACTCATCATTCTTTGCGGTTCTTGCAGTTCCTCTTCCTCCAGCCAAGACAACTTCAAATTCACCTCCTCCTCCAGAAGGAATCGCAGCATTAACCGAAATATCATAAGAACCTGACTCAGGGAAATTAACTGGCCATACTAGGTAATACTGAGCATTGCTCCAACCCTTGACGGCGCCGTCCGTTGCATCAAACTCAAATGCACCATCGCCAAAGATTAATGCTTTACTGGATCTTAATACATTTAAATCTTCCTTTATCGTAGAAACTTTACTCAAATTCTCTGAAATGCGTTTATATGCAAGGTCCCCATATGAAGCGACTAAGTTATCATCCTTAGCAGCGAGAGTTTCCGCAAACTGTTGCGCATCTTCAGTGGCAAGCAAGGCAAGGACGCCGATCAAATTACGCTTATCATTACGACTTGAACCTATCTCATAAAGCTCCTTGATGCTTTCTGTTTTTTTCTCATCAGAAACATAAGAAGGCGCCGAGAGTAAAGGAGTGTACGCCCTAAGAGCCATCGCTCTGATAATGTTATCTTTTTCGTTCTTAATTAAATTATTAAGGGTCTCCAAAGGATCACCGTTAGGCCAAGATCCCAAACTCTGCAGGACTGCTTTTCTTGCTTCCTGGTCATTGCCGTTCAAAATTATCTTAAGATCATCCCATGCACTCTTTCCTCCCAGATACCCTAAGATTCTTAAGATTCTTTGCCGATGCTCCTCG